>Ga0334883_1005366_pt1 | contig 11345 bp, 10 predicted proteins | sample GraSluR1_MG_6_FD_207230 | JGI IMG/M metagenome (GOLD analysis project Ga0334883, IMG submission 207230) | Sludge microbial communities from methane-producing bioreactor in Wageningen University, Netherlands - Granular Sludge_09_05-R1 | ecosystem: Engineered > Bioreactor > Anaerobic >... | reverse complement strand
GGAGGTCCCGCCTCTTCAGGTCCATCCGCCTCATAACCACCCCTGACTGATCCGGACTTACCCTCTGGTCAATGGTCATAAGCCCTTCGATGGGCCCCCGCCAGAACCCGGCGGAGCGGGCCTGCCGGCCCCATCACCGGAACCAAAGATGGATATCCCTTCGGGTCGGAGGGTATCGGCATGGCAGGGAACTCTTTCGGCACCATCTTCAGGATCACCACCTGGGGCGAGAGCCACGGCAGGGCTGTCGGCGTCGTCGTCGACGGCTGCCCCGCCGGGCTCGCCCTCTCCGAGGAGCTCGTCCAGGGAGAGCTGGACCGGAGGCGGCCGGGGCAGAGCTCCATCTCGACCCAGCGGAAGGAGGAGGATCGAGTCGAGATTCTGAGCGGCACCTTCGATGGGGTTACGACGGGAACTCCGATCTCGATGCTCGTCTGGAACAGGGATGCGAAGTCGAGCGCTTACGACGCCCTGCGGGATCGGCCGAGGCCGGGCCACGCCGACCTGACCTACCTCGCCCGGTACGGCGTCCGGGACCACCGGGGCGGGGGGAGGGCCTCGGCTAGGGAGACGGTGGGGAGGGTCGCCGCCGGAGCCGTCGCGAAGAGGCTCCTGGCCGAGAGCGGGATCGCGGTCGCAGGCTACGTCCGGGAGCTTGGTGGCGTCCGGGCGGACCTTCCGGAGGACCTGGATCCATCGGCCGTGGCGGAGGCGGCCGAGAAGAACCCCGTCCGCTGCCCGGACCAGTTGGCTGCAAAGGAGATGGTCCGGGCCGTCGAGGCGGCCCGCGAGGCGGGCGACAGCCTCGGTGGGGTCGCCGAGATCGTCGCCTTCGGCGTCCCCCCCGGTCTTGGGGAGCCGGTCTTCGATAAGCTCGACGCCGACATCGCCCGCGCCCTCATGGGGATCGGGGCGGTCAAGGCCGTTGAGATCGGGGCCGGGGTCGAGGCGGCTCGGATGCGCGGAAGCGAGATGAACGATCCCCTCATCCCCGGGCCGGAGGGTCCGAGGTTTGAGACCAACCGCGCCGGCGGGATCCTCGGCGGGATATCGACGGGGGCGCCGATAATCTGCAGGATCTCGGTGAAGCCCACCCCCTCCATCTCGCGCCCCCAGAGGACGGTGGACCTCTCGACGGGCGAGGCCGCCGAGATCGAGATCAAAGGTAGGCACGATCCCGTGATCCCCCCAAGGATCGTCCCCGTGGCGGAGGCGATGGTGGCCCTGGTTCTGGCAGACCACCTTCTGAGGCTCCGGGCTGCCAGGATCTGAGATCCCGGCCAAATTTTATATCGCCCGCCAAAAGATCGATGGTCATGCAGAAGGAGTTTCACACCCTCCTTTCCCTCGATGAGGCGAGGAGGATCGTCCTCGCCGCCGCGCCGAAGGCGGGGGAGGAGGCTGTCCCCCTGGAGAGGGCCGCGGGCCGGGTCCTCGCCGAGCGGGTCGTCTCCAAAATCGACGTCCCCGGCTTCGACCGGGCGGCGATGGACGGATACGCCCTCCGGTCCGCCGAGACGGTGGAGGCGAGGGAGGACCGGCCCGTCGCCTTCGCCCTGGTCGGCCGGGTCGCCATGGGGCGGAGGCCCGAGGTCGTCGTGGGAGAGGGCGAGGCGGTCGAGGTCTCCACCGGCTCGATGATGCCCGGAGGGGCGGACGCCGTCGTCATGGTCGAGCACGCCGAGGTCGACGGCTCGTCGCTCTTCGTCAGGCGGGCGGTCCACGTCGGCGAGAACACCCATCGGGCCGGCGGGGACGTCGCCTTCGGCGAGACGGTCCTCCTCCCCGGAAGGAGGCTCTCGGCCCGGGAGGTCGGCCTCCTCGCGGCTGTTGGCCGGAGGGAGGTGTCAGTCCGGTCCCTGAAGGTGGCCGTCGCCTCGTCGGGGGACGAGCTCGCCCCTCCCGGCTCGGAGCTTTCGCCGGGCCAGATCTACGACATAAACTCGTTCTCCATAGCTGCGGCCGTAGAGGAGTGCGGTGGGACCCCCCGCATCTTCGGCATCCTACCCGACGACTCCGACTCCATGGCCGAGGGGATCCTGGCCATGGCCGGAGAGTCCGACCTCGTCCTCGTCAGCGGGTCCACCTCGGCCGGGATCGGGGACATGGTCTATAGGGTCGTCGAGGAGCTTGGTGAGATCGCCTTCCACGGGATCAACCTCAAGCCAGGAAAGCCCACCCTCTTCGGGACCGTCGGGAAAAAGCCCATCATCTGCCTTCCCGGATACCCGACCAGCGCCCTCACCGTCTTCGGCCTCCTGGCGGCACCATTCATCAGGAGGGCGGTGGGGACCGAGCACCTGGCGCCTCGGGCCAGAGGGCGGCTCGCAAAGCCGGTCAGGTCCGAGGGGAGAAGGCAGATGCTGACGGTTGGGGTAGTTGGGGGGTGGGTGTGCCCTGTGGACAAGGGGAGCGGCTCCATCACCACCCTCGCCCTGGCCGACGGCTTCATCGACATCCCCGACCGGGTCGAGCGCCTGGACCAGGGCGAGGAGGTGGAGGTCCATCTATTCGGGAACGCGCCGGAGGCGGCCCTCCTCGTCGAGGGGGAGGACTGCCCCCGCCTCGAATCCATCGCCGCTGCCCTGCCCTTCGATATCAGGGTCGTCGCCATCGGGAGCAGGCGTGGCGCCATCTCGGCGGAGGACGGCGTCGCGGATATAGCAGTCGTCTCGCGGTCAGAGTTCGATCCGGTCTGGGACGAGTCGGTTCTCGAGCCCGTCGGCGGCTATCGCCGAGAGCTGGTGATGATGGCAAGAGATCCGGAACTCCTCGACCTTGAGGATATCGAGGACCGGAAGGTCGTCGGCTGGTCGAGGGACTCGGAGATGAGCCGGATCTTGAGACGGGTCCTGACAGAGCCGGGCCATCCGTCGGCGAAGCTAGTCGGCGCGGCCCGAACCCACGCCGCCGTCGCGGCCGCAGTCAATGCGGGTCGCGCAGACCTCGGCCTCGGCGTCCGGGAGGTGGCGGAGGAGGCGGGGCTCGCTGCGAGGAAGGTGGCCGAGGACGAGATTCTATTTCTCGTTCGGTCCGATAAAAAGGATCGGGAAGCGGTTCGGGCATTTCTTGAGGTGCTGGAGTCAGAGGAGTTTTGTCGTGGTATCTAATAAGTCGGGTCTTCATTTCGAATATTGGCGTTAGAGATGGAGGGCTGGTGCGCCTTGATTTGGTTGATATTCCCAAAGAGAAAGATGCCGATTCGGATTTGTTGGTAGCTCCCTTTGGTCAATCTCTGGTACAAAAACACTATTGGGTAGAAACTCTAATAACTCCAAGTGAAATATCAACCGAATCAGAGAGCACCACCGAGAGAATGGAGAGTGAATTAAATGCAGGCAAATAAATTCGGACTCATTCAAGAGGTATATAAAGTCAAAACATTCGGGACTACACAGTCAATTTCGTCGGTGGCTTTCTTTAGATGCTTGTCAGCCATCCCCATATATATATCGCTTTTTCGAGTGAATCTGCATCTAAATCTTTTGCTCCATTGTACCCCGCATTTGCCGCACTCATATAGTCCTCTAGCGCTTCTCTCCATTCAAATTGAGCGGCTTCAGGGGGAGCTAAAACATGTACCTAAAGATTTATATGTACCTCTCATTCATTAGCCGTAATTTTTGCGCAAATACTTTTCGAACTCCAAAACCCCTAAATCTATTTTATCTAAATTTTTTATTAGCATCTCACTTAGCATCTCAGATGTGACCAATTCCCTGGTCTGTGATATTTTGGCCCTTTCATTTCCTATATTATTCAATTGATCTTGTAGGTATGCGTTCGTTGAACTGTATTTCATAATTTTTCTAACCGATAATGATAACGGTATTGCAGCAAACAGATATGAAATAATTATGAAATAAATAAAAAGCATTCCAGCGTCTCTATCTATAAGTAAAATGATAACTGGAAAAACTAATAATGCAACTGTTGCCCCGAAATAATACGCAACAAAATGTGAAACTGTTGGTATCGTATCGCCGGGGAATATTTTATCTGACCCCCGAATTGATGATTTAATCAATTTTGTCGATCTAATAAATTCAGCTCCGATCTTATCTTCATCATTTTTTAATTTTAATTCGCGATCCGATAGAAAGGTCTTTACAGAATCTAATGTCATTTTTTGAGAGACAATGGCTTTATAAACGGCATCCCTACAACTAAAATATTTCCGCTCATTTTTAAGATTAATTCCTTCATTTAATTTTTCCCTGGCACTATCTAATATGCCATCCGAGCAGGACTTATCAATCGATTCAAACGTATCAATTAATTTTTTGGCTTTTTCAATCTCTGATGCAGCCTTATCACTCATATCCTCAGTGACAATCTCTACTAGATTTTTTAATTGGCTGCTCATTGGTACAAAATCTTCTTCTGACAGGGCCTTTGTGCAGTATCCTCTATCAAAATTAAATGCATTTTTTAGATTACTTATAGCTTCAGGATATCTGCCAAGCTTCGAGCAATATTGAGCATGCTGATAATAAGCTTGGCTAAAGTTTGGATATGATTTAATTGCATTTGAAGTTGCGTTGTAAGCCTCTAAATAATTCTCTAAAATATAATTCGCTAATCCTGCATGGATATAAGCAAAAGCTGTATAATATTTTGATTGCGGTATCGAATATCTAACTGACAAATCATAATACTCTAACGCTTTATGTGCATCATTTTTATGAAATAGATATATATTCCCTAAACTCAGATAGCATGCGAAATCATAAGGATTCAACTTAATTGATTCTTCAAAATCCATAATCGCTTCAGGAATTAACATGTTAATATATGCATATTCAGCCCGATTTCTTAACTCTCTTGCCTGAGTCGTAAGTGGTCTTTGAAGAATCTCGATAATTTGCTTGAAGTGCTCACCTTGCTGTTCTAGTATCCATATCATTTCCGATAATTTCCAATCAAATAATGACTTCAAATCTTCTATTCCAGTATAAATCTGATCAAGCTTGCCAACAATCATCTGTGTGTTTCTATCTCTATTTAGATTATTTCTATCAGTGCTCTGCGCCATGCTTGAGGCAATTTTCTCCGCGGCTTCAAACGTCGCTCCAATCTGCTTTTGGTTTTCTTCTTTAATCCCTGCCAGCTCTCTTGCAGCATTTAAGTCTGCATTGCTGGTAATTCTATCTGCGGCCTCTCTTTGTGCTTTAATTTCGTCTCTAGACAGCTTTGTATTAAATTCTAAATAATTTAATTTATCGTCAACTGTAAATCGTATTGTCCGGGGTATTTCAGACATGTCCTTAACCTCCTTTAGCCTTGCCTACATTAGCTTGTTGTACAGCTATTCACTATAAATAAGTATCTAAATTAGGTTCTGTCAAGTTATCGGTAGGTGAGTCCTGGACACATATACAAGTTAAGCTACATAACATTAAGTAACAACTGCATTTATAAATAGTGATAAACATTTTTCACAAGACATATTTTTGTTATCCTGCTAAGATGTACCCATATATTTATCTCCACTTATTCCAAATCAGTTTATGTGATCTCAAATGAGCGATGATACTACAGAGGAAATACGGTCGTCTCCGACCATAATTGTGGATGGCAAAAAAGTGAAACCCGATCCCAAGAATACCCGAACGAAATTAAACAGCGGTGACAATGAAGAACCCTAAGCCGAGAGCATTGTTATAAACACCAGAATGAACCCGATAAATGCAATCAATGAACCAATGAGGAAGAACTGAAGTTTCTCATCATATATATGATCTAATACGTTATCCATGAGATGTGCATAATCAACCGCCATCTGCGCTGCGACAAACTCGGATGACTGATTTTCAGAAGCATTCAATGGCACCGTTGGATGCCTACGATCATATCGCCTCGGCATAATACACATAAGCATGAAGAATATAGATATTATAAATGAAATAGATATTATTCTCCACATCAATTCATGTGTTTGATCAAACAAGTACGACGACATTGTTATAAAAATAACATTTATCGCCACCATACCAAATGCCTTTGCATCCAAGTGAAAAACTAAGTTTTCGAGTTGGAAGAACGATTCGCGTGCATCCTCCTGGAGAAACCCGTTCTTCCTAATGTTATCATCTTTCACCGAGTACCCCTCGTCACGCTTGCATTCTCGATTAGAGTTATCCACTTGTTATCACCTTGTATTTCGATCCCACAGGCTTCAGCCGGTGTCCTTCCGTCTAAGCCCTCATGAGGTCTTATGTAGTTATGGAATATCTGCATACCCTGAAGGATGGGAGTCTCTTTGATCTTTAGACCTCTCATGGTCTTTTCCCTATCTCGAATCTCACCGTTGATTCGTTCCATCTTATTGTTGTTGGCTGGACCCTTGAACTTGATCGCGTTACAATGCTGAGACCTTGGATTCTGTCGCGTCCAAAACACCTTGTTAAACGCATCATGGTAAGACGGCAAACCATCAGTTATCAGGGTCTCAGGACTTTTACCAGCTATATCTTTTGCATTCTGGAATAGGTTTTTTGCATCATGTCGGTCTTTGCTGTCAGCCACCTCTTGCGCTATCCAGTATCTCGTCTCGTCGTCCATCAGAGCAAACAGGTATTTCATATCACCCTTTATCTTCACGTAAACTTCATCAGCCCGCCACGTTGAACTTACATCAGGCTTGATATTGTCGACGTAAGCCTTCATGATCCCCGTATACTTCGATATCCAGTTTGAGATAGTCTGGTGAGACACCTTTGTACCTATCAACTTCAACGTTCTCTGAGTATTCCTTAAAGAAGCCCCACTAAAATAAAGCTGCATGGCCGTTGTAATAGCCTGTGGATCGTGTCTCATCCCTTTAAACCCTAGATCTTTACTGAATACCTTCTTACAGGCCTTACATGCAAACCTCTGAACCTCGCCGCGTTTATTATGCCTTACACCCGCCTTCACGATATCCTCAGATCCACAATAAGGACATCCTGTTATCATCACAGGACCGAGTACCCTCTTTGCCTCTACCTGCTGCCTTATCCCCAGGCTGATCTGGATAGCCCAAATGTGCTTGCACTTAACACCTCTAAACCTATGATCGGGGCAACTACACTTCCATCCGATCCTGGTATTATCGACACTATAGTATTGGTCAGAGGATTGCGACCTTACCCGATAATGATCATCGTCCATCCTGAAAAGCTGCCCTTCGGTATGTGCTATCACCCAACCTCTCTCTTCTCTAGGGTTCATGATTTGCATAGTAACTCATAGTATCTATTAGTACTTAAAAGTTACTATATACTGCATTTCGTAGCTTATATATACTATGACATTTACATTAGTAACTATGACAACACAAGCAAAGAGAGTAGCCGTAACGCTACCAGAAGATGCCAGAGAGTTCCTCGAAAAGGAGGCAAAGGAGACTGGTGTCCCCTTAAGCAACCTCCTCAGTTACATCGCCGTTAACTATGTTCGCGAAGAGAAAAAGAAACGATGCATAGAATAAATATTTATTTGATGCTGTCCTTTACAATTCTGATCTCCTCCTCTGTGAGATCATACAATTCATAGACCAGATCATCTATCTGCCCGTCAGTGTAATCTATCTGATTCTGGATGAATGTCTTTTCATGGGGTGTATTACATTCTTGAAGTTGCTTATTGAGATCAAGCATTCTGTCAACCAGCCTTACCATCTGATCGTGGCGGGCGACGTCTGTGGGATCGGAGAAATCGATGGTGCGGATGGGGAGTTTGAATAATTGAACCGGCTTAACTTCAGGAAAGACACGACTTTGTTCTCCGACCTGATAATCATATAGATAATTCATAAGTTTTGAATTTAATAAAGCAAGCAAGTATTCATACACAATCTTGCTGTCGCCCTTTAATTGAACAACAATTGCACTTTTTAAGCAGTACCATTGTTCGGAGTCAAACGCGGCACGGATACGATCAGACGTTTGACGGATTAAAATTTTAGGCTTATCAAATAGTTTTGTACGCCTTGGCCAATTTAATGAAAACCAGGGTATTTTTCCATTGGCTGCTTCACGCCTTTTCTTTAAACGATCATGATGAGGATGAAGTGCTGAATAACAATTAGGGAAATTTTCAATTTTTGTTTCCGGGGTGACATAAATAAGTCGCTTTCCAGATTTCGGGGTCAACGAATAACGATCTATTTCTCCACCAATTATTAATTTACGTAACAGTTCACATTCTAAATGAAGCCGTTTTATATCATCCGGCTTGTAAACATATGCGACATCTAAACCGGAACTCACTCCCGTAGCTACATCTTCCGCAATGTCTTTGAGAGTCGGCCAAGTGTAACATTTTTGTATTAAAGTAGCGTCATTACGAATTTGGAATAAGTATGAGTCGGAATCAAGACCTATTTGTGAAGCGTCTAGTCCATTTCGTTCTTTCAATAGATCACTAAAGAGATCAGCTCTGTCAGATTTTCTTAAATCCAAGTAAATAGCATGATTTGTATACGTTTTGGCCATAAAAACAATGATACAGCACGGGGCAGTAACTTTCTGAAAGATTCCGTTTCCGAGATTACATACTCGATAAATAGACGCCGATTCAACAAGATGCTTACGAGTTTTCCAAAATTCATATTGGTTTAAGAAGCTACTTGGGATTATCAAGCCAACGACTCCAAGTTGCTTCGTACAATTCCACATCTTATCAACGAAATAGTTAAATGACTCTGGGGTTCTGACATGTACATGCTCATACTTTTTGCGTAAATATCCCTTTTCTTCTTGATTATATTCAGCACCCCACGGGGGATTCCCGATCACCGCATCAAACCCGCCCCAGCGCATGATCTCGGGAAACTCGGCCTCCCAGTCGAAGGCGTTCACCCTGTACATCTCTTCCTCATCCAGGAGGGTGGTCTGGCGGTCGTAGAAGTCGGGGCCGATCAAAGAATTGCCGCACTTTATATTATTCCCTAGATCGGGAAGCGCCCGTTCATCTGAGTACATGCCGAGATCGGGGATCGTGGCTTTATTTTCTCCTTCTAAAACTTTGAGTAAGAGAGAAAGTTTAGTTACCTCTACCGCCTGGGTATCGATGTCCACCCCGCAGATGCTGTTAAGGAGAATTCGCTTCTTCTCGGCAGTCTTTAAGTACCATTCTTCGTCCCTTTCCTCTATAGGCAGAGTAACTATGGAAGCCCTTTCCCATATCCGTTTTGATCTGACGGTTTTCACAGGCTTATCGATAGGTGATGGGAGAAGATCCTGAACAGCTTTGGAGGTTGCCTTTTCCCCTTTCTCCAACATAGGTACGAGATTATTTTTGTACCATTCTAAATGCCAATCCAACAGGCACTGATAGGCTACGATCAAAAATGACCCTGAACCACACGCAGGATCAAGGATATGTAGATCGGAAGCTTCCTTGGGAGTCTTTCCTTCAAGCAGTTTACCGACGGTGTTCTTAACAATGTAATCTACAATATAAGACGGAGTATAATAAACACCACCAGCTTTTCTTACTGCTGGCTTTTTTTCTACACTGACTGTATGATCCTCCTTGATTTGAATGACTTCTCCTAGAAATTGTTCATAAACATGACCTAATATATCTGCCGGTATTTCAGAGAAAACATAAGGGCTATCTGGATAGTACAATCCTTTGATTATATTCTCCAGGACTTTATCTTCGATCTTTATTGATGGAGTGATGGAGTCGAAGTTATTCCTCCCCCTTTCAGGATGAAAATAGAAAAGACCAGAATTATATTTTTTATCGGCTTTATCAAATAGTTCAAGCATCCTACTATAGATGTTTCCGCTATCAAGGAGCTTCTTAAGTCCATCACTATCCTCAATAGATCTGTCTTCACATATTCTAAGAAATAAAATCCTGTCAATTGTCATTTGAACAGCGTAGTTCAGACTCCTCGAATCGATATCGGGATTACGTTTAAAAATATTCTCAGCTAGACATTTTCTCCAACCAGATATGTCTTTCAATAGTTCGTCATCAACTCTATTCTTTGTTGGTTGAGGAATTGAATCCAAAGAACCGTTCTTGACAGCATCTTTAGAAAACAATGATGCAATTTTGTCCCACTCTTCTTTATATTCATCATATTTTATAATAAATAATCTGGATTTCTCTGGCTTATCATTCTTTGATGGTCTTATACTGCAATCATAAACAGCGAACTCCTCGAAATCGGTAACTATAGAAAGTGGGTGGGTCTTAGAGAATCCATATCGTTTTACTTGATACGCGGGACTTATACCCCGTTCAATATTCACTGATGGTTTTTTAGCATCCATGAAAAACTTTTTGTCACTATTTAAACAAAAGCTGTAATCGGGTCTCTGAATTTCACCATCTGCTTTGAAGGTGTACTCAAATCTAACATCTCTCTGACTAGGAGGTTTATTGCTCTTATTCCCAACATCCCACCCTAACGCTTCAAAAAACGGATTTATAAAATTGATTTTGATATCCTCTTCCGTATATTGAGATTTGATCCGATCCTGCTCAGACCTAAACGTCTCAACCAGATCCAATATCCTTTGTGGTGCTACCATATCTGACACGTTCTCCTATCGCATGAAAAACCTTACGAGACCCTGGTTCTTATTTTCTGATTTTACTTAATTTATTCATGATATTCACAAGTTGTGTGTCTTTTGGGGTGGCTTGACGTGAACTAAAACCCATGTCGTAAGATGTTTCGTGCGTGGGGTTCAGTGATGGATCTTTCTCATAAATACGTTGTAACTCGTCCTGATAATGTTGAATCTCTGCTTTCAACTCGTTTCGCTCTCCAAACAGCATCCTACAATCATCTTGCCATCCATGTAATTCTTTCTTTATGCGGTTAAGATGCCACGAAAATATCAATCCTACGATCAAAACAGTGAATATAGATGCGATCCAACTAATGCCGATTCCATCTATTAATTCTACACCAATAACAGTTGTATTGAAAAACAAATCAACCACCGGGTCCACCGATCTTTCTATTATCAATTGAGCTAAAGTATACATGACCAAAGCTACTATAGGATAGATGCTCCAGCCTTTTATCTTATCAATACTTATTGGCATATCATGCCGGTTTGATTTGATGAAGATAAAAATCCTTTGCCATCATAATCTAATCGTAAAACACTTATCTAATATCTTCAGTTTTAATCATTTCCATCGTGTTACTCACTCATCGCGACTAGACCCCGGATTTCTCACCTACCGATAACTTGACAGAACCCTAAATTAGACTAAATCAAGGATGTCGATAAAGGGGGATAAATATCAGATCGGCCCATCGTAGTCTTGATACAAATTTCCTTCCAGGAGGGTATCGCAAGATGAGAAGACTGAATCTGCTTTCGGCA
>Ga0334883_1005358_pt1 | contig 11373 bp, 6 predicted proteins | sample GraSluR1_MG_6_FD_207230 | JGI IMG/M metagenome (GOLD analysis project Ga0334883, IMG submission 207230) | Sludge microbial communities from methane-producing bioreactor in Wageningen University, Netherlands - Granular Sludge_09_05-R1 | ecosystem: Engineered > Bioreactor > Anaerobic > Unclassified... | reverse complement strand
CGCAAAGACCTTCGTTCAGGAGACACCACCTATATTTTCCATGGCAACGATGGTACATCGATGCCTTGGAATGACACTGCACAGCTCGATTTCCTCAATCCTGCCACCCGCGAGGCTGTCTATCAGCAGATAAAGCATGTTGCCAGCAACTTCCCGATCATCCGCTTCGATGCTGCAATGACCCTGGCAAAGAAGCACATCCAGCGACTTTGGTATCCGAAACCGGGACATGGAGGTGATATAGCAGGCCGCACCCAATACGGCATGGACGAACTCGAGTTCAACCAGAAAATCCCCCAGGAGTTCTGGCGTGAGGTTGTCGACCGCATCAATGAGGAGCTGCCTGACACATTGCTGCTTGCCGAGGCCTTCTGGATGATGGAAGGGTACTTCGTGCGTACCCTGGGAATGCATCGAGTCTACAACAGCGCTTTCATGAACATGCTCAAGAATCAGGAAAACCAGAAGTATCGGGAGACGATCAAGAACACCATCGCCTTCGAGCCTGAGATTCTCAAGCGTTTCGTCAATTTCATGAACAACCCTGATGAGGAAACGGCACTCGCCCAATTTGGAGACGGGGACAAATATTTCGGGGTCTGCACCCTGCTTTCCACCATGCCGGGGCTGCCGATGTTCGGTCACGGCCAGATTGAAGGCTATAGGGAAAAGTACGGCATGGAGTACCGCCGAGCGTATTGGGACGAAAAGCCCAATCAATATCTGGTCGATGAGCACTATCGACGGATTTTCCCGCTTTTGAAAAGGCGGTATCTCTTCAGCGGCGTCGACTACTTCCAACTCTTCGACTTGTATCGGGAGGGGAATGTCCAGCAATCGGCATTCTGTTATGTCAACGGCAATGAGCGTGAGCGCGCCTTGGTTTTCTACAATAACCAATATGAGAGTGTGGAAGGCTGGATCAAGACCAGCTGCCCCAAGCTTCAGAAAATTGGAGAGGAGAAACGAAGCGAGACGGTAAGTCTCGGAGAGGCTCTCGGCTTGACGGTAGGAGGAAGAAGGTACCTGATTTATGACTCGTTCAATGAGGGCCTCACGTATATGAGGCCGTCACTGAGGGTGTATGATGAGGGGATGGCAGTCCACCTCAGAGGTTTTGAGACCAAGGTGCTTCTGAATATCCGTGAAGTCGAGGATGTCGACGGGACATACTCCGAACTGTATGAGCAGATCGGAGAGAGCGGGATAGCCAACCTCGAACAGGAAATCCTTGCGCTCCGCCTCAAGCCTGTTTATAAAGCAATGGAGAGTTTCCACTCGGAGAACTTCTTCAAGCAAATCAGGCTTATTCTCAATGGAGAGGCTACCAGCAAGAGCGAGCGAAAGCTCATCCTCACCTTGGCCGAGGCCTATGCGCATTTGGCGGCTGCCGTGGAGAACCTGCATCCCGCCGCCCAAAAATCACTGCCTTCCCTCCCCAAGGATGTGAGTCCTGCACAGATGCTTTCACAAGTCCAGCGATACAGCAATCTCTTCAAGCGTGAGGAAAATCGCGCATTCCTGCACGGTTCGCGCATCCTTGATGAGATGGAGGCAGTGGTCGCAGCATCATTCTTCCTCAAACCATTCCTCGGTGACGAGGCGACCATCAGCGAGGCTATGAGGGCGAGCGACACCCTGCTTCTTTCCCGGTTCTTCTCCAAAGAGCTCTGCGATGCAGGATTTACCGAGGAAGCAGCGAGAAAAGCCTGCCATAGCGCCGCCATTCTGGCAAGTGCGGCCTTCATGGTGGATGACGGCATGGAAGATCCCAAGCAGATATTGGCTCTGTTGCTTTCCGATTCCAGCCTTGCCAAATATGCACAGGTCAACGAGTACCAGGGAGTAACGTGGTACACAAAGGAGGCAATGCAGGAGATCATCTATCTATCAGCGCTTTCTCTTGCAGTAATCAAGGGAATGGGGAATGTAAGCTCCTATATCAGGATTCTTATGGAAGCTGAGATGCAGTCTGGATATAAGCTTGATCAGCTGTTGGGTTGAAAAGCGACGTTTGATTGACTTGCTGCATCTGATAAGATACTCTTGGAAACTATGAAGACCTGGATAAGCTATCTGGCTGCAACCGCCCTCGGTTTGGCTGCAACCCTTTTATTTGGAGAGTCGGGTATATTTCAACAAGTGATGTACACCATCACCGCCCTTTTGGTGCAGCTCGGTGGGTTCGTCTTGATTCCACTGGTCTTTTTCGGCTTCTCAAGCGGAATAGCATCCCTCAGGAAAGATCGTAAGGGAGGGGTGTTCGCACGTACCACCATTCTATGGAGCATAGGTTCCACCCTGCTGTTGGTTATGGGCTGTGCCATTGTCTTCAGGTTCTTCCCGTCCAATTTCCCTGCCAGCACCAGTGCAGGCAGCGATGCATCATCGCTTTCCATTATTGCACCCCAATCGATTTCCACCCTCTTCGAATCGATGCTTCCGATCAATCCGTTCTACACCTTGGCCAATGCAGAGAGCTTCTTGCTCCCTGTTCTGGTAATAGCCTTGGTCTTCGGTTACTTTCTCAAGCCGAATGTAGAGGTAATCAGACCGGCATACGTCACCATGAACTCGCTCAGCGAGACCATGTTCCGCCTTGCCAGGGCGTACAGCACCACCGGGCACTTCTTTATTTTCTTTGCATCCTCCTACTGGTTCAGCCACCTGCAGATGGAAGGCACCCTCTTTGTCGCCGGACGTTTCTTGCTCATGCTGATCATTTCAACCCTTTCGGGCATCCTGGTTGTTCTGCCACTTCTCTTTGGTCTGGTCACCCGTTTCCGTGTTAATCCTTATATGATCATCTACCGCATGCTCGCACCGGCGGCGGCGGCTCTTTTCACCGGCAGCATCTTTTTCTCCAGCCCTATGACCATATCGCTTTCCCGACACAACCTTGGCTGTCAAAAACGTGTCAGTGCGACAGCCGTTCCCCTCTACACCCTCATCGGCAGGGGAGGTTCGGCCATGATTGCGACTTTGAGCATACTCAGCCTGCTCTATGCCGCCACATCCTCCATGCCCTCGGACAAGGTGATTATCTTTGTCGCCCTTTCCAGTGCCCTTTTCGCGTATGCAAGCCCGCTCTACCTCGGCTATGAGGTATTCTTCATCTCCATCATCGCCCTGCAATTTCTGAAAATCGACTTATATGGTGCCGAGATGACGCTTGTCGCCCTGATGCCGATACTCAACGGATTGGGAATCCTTATAGATTCCTTCATTGCAGCCTTCGGCTCAGCCTACACCTGCCAACGAATGGGTGTTCTCACTGAGAGCGCCTACCGTGACATCCTGTAAAAGACTATGGGAAAAAATCTGCGTTTTGTCCTATTGGGCATTCAGGGCCTTCTTACCCTCATTCTTACTGTCAGCATAGTTCATGGCAGCATCAGTGCGGTACAGCAGCAAACATGGGACACGGCGCGGTCATTTCTGATTCCTTCTTTCATTCACCTTTGGGTGGCGTTCACAGCTGCCTTGCTGCTCTGTTTTTTCTATCGTGCTAATATTGGAGCGGAAGCAAGGGTGCTCCCTCTCTTGTTTTTAATGATAAGCCTGGGCAATGTAAAAATTCTCCCGCTTTATCACTCCATCACCCACATCTTCATCCTCAACCCATCTGCAATTTCAGTACTGTACCACTTCTCCCTGCTCTTCTCATCATTCCTGTTTCTGGCCTCAGGCCTCTTCCAACAGACCATCAATCCTGCAAAACTCAGCCAGTACTCCTTTGTTGCAGCTGCCAGCGCCCTGTTTTTATCAATGATCGTACCGGTATCGGTCAACTCCCCCTCATTTCTTTTTGAGGCGAGTGTAACCAACTCCCTGTTTCTCGGCGTGTGCATACTGATCAACGTGCTTGCCGTCGCCACCTTCATCATCGCCATGTTCGAGGAGCAGTTCAGCAGGCAGACGTTTGTCCGCTGTCTCTCATTCATCCTGATGATCGTAGGCAATGCGATGGTGACAATCAGCCAAAACACGTTGTTCAATGTATTGGGACTGGTCTTCTATGTAGCGGGAACCACCATTCTCATCCTGGTGACCAGAACCTATCACATCTGGACCTGATCACACAAAGAGTGCCTTCATTCCCTCTTTCTCCACCAATGTCTTCATTTCTTCCTCCGTAGGCCGAACAATGGGCTTCTCTGCAGCCTTCAGTAAAAGAGGAAGCAGATCGATATCACCGGTACTGTTGAGAAAGAGTTGCTCGTTTGACAAGACATAGTGCACTGCTTTTTCAATCGAGGATTCATCGCTGAGAGCGTCATACCAGGTCGCGAACGTTTTTTCATTGGGATTGTATGCCCCGCGTGCAAGCGATTTGATGGTCTGTACGGCAACATTGCGTTTCGAACAGACTTCCAGAAGCTGTGCCATATCGGCGTTGTAGACAGGATTCTGGAGCATGGTGTAATTGTAAGGCAAAAGCACCGCATCGAAATCATAGACTTCAAGACTTTTCAGATGGGCCTTCGGTGCGTCAACACCATGACCGGTTACCCCGATGAAGCGTACCAGACCCTGTTTTTTAGCCTCCATGGCTGCCTCCAGGGCCCCGCCTTCGGCCATGGCTGCTTCCCACTCTTGGGCGTCGACAAGGAAATGCAGCTGCCAGAGGTCAAGATGGTCCGTCTTGAGGCGATCGAGTGTCTGCTTGAGTTCTTCCAAAGCCTCCGCCTTGGTCCGCATACCGGTTTTCGATGCAAGAAAGAAAGCTGAGCGCCGCTGCTTCATCCAAGGTCCGATGCGAAGTTCCGACTCTCCATAGCTTCGGGCGGTGTCGATATGGTTGATCCCGTGGTCCAAAAGAAGACCAAGCGTCCTGTCTGCTTCCTGTTGGGTTACCTCCCCCAGTGCCGCAGCACCAAAGATGACCCTGCTGGAACGATGAGCGGTTCTTCCAAACTCCTTGTAATCCATAGAAACCCTCCTTGAAATCGAGTAGGTGGGGGCCGCTAGGCCCCAACCTCTCAGTCGAGTAGCCAAGGGGAATTTCACCCCAAGGCTCTCACGGAACCGTACGTGAATCTCTCGATTCATACGGCTCTTATCGACAAACCACAATGCCCCCAATGTGCGAATAGATTAGGAGCCCTTCTTTGGACTTCTTCCAACCATCTTCTTGCACGCATGGGACGGCCATGGAATCTTTTGAACTTGCACATTGCCCATCTCACAAGCCTCCCCTGAATCACCTTCAGCGTACTTTTCAAGGCGGAGTTATTGTAGCGGCCGAAGTAGTTCATCCACCCTGCAACAATGGGATTGATTGTTTCTGCTATCATCTCAATCTTACTCCCTGTCCTTTTGTGAATCTCAAGAGCTTTTATCTTGTCCTTGAGGGTCTGGCAGGATGCCTTGCTCACAGCCGGTAGGAAGTTGACCTGCATTCTGCCAATCCTGTCCTTCAGAACTCTACCCCTGTAGGTATAGCCAAGAAAGTCGAATTCCGTGTTTTCAAAGTCTCCTTTGCGGTCTCTGTCCTTACAGTAGACTATCTTGGTCTTCACTGGATGTAGCTCCAACTTGCATGTAGTCATCCTTTCCCCAATCGCCTTGAGAATGAACCTCGCCTGCTTTTCAGACTTACAGTGTACAACCGTATCATCAGCATACCTCTCAAAAGGACAGTACGGATGTTCCCTCTTCATCCACATGTCAAACGCATAGTGCATGAAGAGGTTGGACAGTATTGGACTTACAACCCCGCCCTGTGGTGTCCCGGAAATCCTTGGAATCAAGGTTCCGTCAACATCCTTGAACGGTGTCTCCAGCCATCTTTCCATGTACAGGACAATCCATGACTCTTTGATGTGCCATTCCACTGCCTTCATGAGAAGTGCGTGATCTATGTTGTCAAAAAGCCCCTTGATGTCCAGATCAATGACATAGTCATACCGCCAGCATCTTTCCCTTGCCTTCCCAACCGCATCGAGTGCCGACTTATTCGGTCTGTATCCATAGGAGTCTTCATGAAAGAGTGGGTCCAGGACGGGTTCCACCAATATCTTGACCACCATCTGTGCTATACGGTCCTCTATGGTTGGTATCCCCAGTTTCCTTGTTCCTCCACTCTTCTTGGGTATTTCCACCGCCTTCACAGGCTTTGGGAAATAACTTCCCGAACTCATTCTGTTCCATAGCTTGTAAAGGTTCCCTTTCAGGTTCCTCTCATACTTTGCCATGGAGATTCCATCGACACCAGCACTCCCACCGTTCGCTTTCACCTTCTTATAGGCTTCGATGAACAGCGTCTTGCTGATGACATACTGCTTGCTCCTTTCCATTTGTTCCTCCTGTTTCCAGTTGACTCATGGCTGAGCCTTGTCGATGACAACCCTTCGCTCCACCCCCATTACAGAGGCTTCGTCACTACTACGATTGTCTCCGCCCCTATGGAATGCATCTCTACTTTCGGCCTTGCCTTTCTGTGGCTTGTTCCTTTTCGATTCCCATCATTCCATAGGTTCATGCGTCCCATAGCAAAGCCTGCTGCATGCTCGCGCCCTCTTAATGCCGGGTGCCGGTCAGACCACTCCAGAACTGCTTCTGACCTATCTCCCAGATAAGTGGCGAATATCTGGTTCTGACACCGCTTTACGTTGACGACACTTCATCGAGGGTTCACTTTCGTTCGCCTTCATGCAACCTACATGACTGGTTCTTCCAGCCTTTTCGCCTGTCGTTCACCACCAAGGTCATTGTACCTCAGCAGCACAGGTTTGTTTGACAGACCCGTTCTGTCGTTCCTGTCGAGGGGCCCTCCCTCATCTTCGCTACAGTTAGCGCATCACACCACCACCGTACGTGCCGTTCGGCATACGGCGGTTCAACCAAACAGACTATTGTACCTGAAATCAAGTACAATCCCATCCCGCTCCATGCGCACAGCATGGAGCTTGTTGTAATACCCCAGTATATCCACCAAACCGTAATGCTCATGAAGGCTCTCATTGCTGATGAGATAGTTCATGGATTTTGCCATCTTCCAATACGACCCGCTGCTAAGTTTCCACTTTTCCAGCTTCCACTCTTCCGCTCCCAGTTGCCTGATGCGGTGCTTCCGGTTTTTCCCGGACTTCCACTGTTTCCATAGATACTGGCGTATGCGCCTCCGAATCCACTCCATCAGGCGTTCAAGGTATTTCTTGATGGCACTTCTTGCAAAGTACCCAACCCAACCCCTCAGGATGCTGTTGAGCTCCCCAATGACCGTCCTGATGTTCACTCCGCGGTTGCGCTTCGTGACCAGCCGTATCCGGTCCTCAAGTTTCTTCAGCTTCTTCTCGTGGGGAACGGTCCTCCCAAGTTTTCCTCTCTCGCCGTTGGTTCTGAAGGTGAATCCGAGGAAGGTCGAGCCTACGGCCCTCCTTGCCTCCGTCTTCTCCATGTTCACTTTCAGCTTCAGCTTTCTTTCGAGATAGCTCTTCGCGCTGTCCCTCACCCGGTAGGATGACATCTTGCTCTTGGTGAATATGTTGCAATCATCGGCGTACCTCACAAACCGCAGTCCCCGCTTCTCCAGTTCCCTGTCGTAGGGGGTGAGATAGACGTTCGACAGCAGGGGCGACAACGGGCCCCCCTGCGGGGTACCCAGTGCTGTTGCCATCATGCTCCCGTTGGTCATCACTCCGCTTTTCAGATATACGTAGATGAGCCTCCTCACGTCCTTGTCGTCCATGTGCTTGTCGATCAGTCCCATGAGGATGTCATGGTCGACCGTGTCGAAGAACTTGGACAGGTCCAAGTCAACCACGTGCTTGTACCCTTCGGACATGTAGGTCTGGGCGAGTCGGACCGCATCCTCGGCACTCCTGCCGGGTCGGAACCCGAAGCTGAAGTCGCTGAATGTCGGTTCGAACACCGGGGTCAGTACCTGCACAAGGGCCTGCTGGATTACCCGGTCTACTGCCGTGGGTATCCCAAGCAGACGCACCCCTCCGTTGTCCTTGGGTATTTCCCGTCGGAGCACCGGCTTGGGTTTGTACGTCCGAGTGACAATCTGCTCGCGAATCCGGGCCCAGTTGGCGTCAAGGTAGGATGGGAGTTCTGTCACTTCCATCCCGTCGATTCCTGCAGAACCCTTGTTCTGCATCACCTTCCTCATCGCTTCCTGGATGTTCGCAAGGGAAATCAGTTGCTCACACAGTCTCGTGTTCGGTCTTGACCTGTCTTCCTCTCTCATTCGTTCCTTTCTCACCCGCATCATCACTGGTAGGCTCTCGCCGTTCGGATTTGCGGATGGACCTTTCCCTTTCGAAAGGCGTTTGATTGTTCGGCCCTTTGCGTCCGTTTCCCCGGTCGCTACTACGGCCTCTGCTGACTTCTCCACATTCGTTGTTACTACGTCGTCATAAGCGATGTTGCAGCCTCGTACGCTGTGGAGACCTCACGGGATAAGTCATCACTCTTTCCTCGTTTACCCGCCTGATTTACAGATGAGGGTCACATTGCCTTTTGGATTCACTGCTTCATGCCAGCTTGTCCCCCTCACCTGCCTACTATCAGGTTTCTGTCCGTCGGGCCACGATTTCGCTATTGCTTCTTCCCTCCCACACCTCGCAGCGTGAAACTTGCAAGTCGCTATCGGGTTCGTCGGCAACTACGTCCCTTGGGAATTTCACCCAAGAATGATGACATGCCCGTCATACACGACAAACAGGGCCCGTAGGCCCTGTTAATCATAGCACGAAAATACAGTTATCGCATGGTAATGATACTCGGATCATACTCGGCGGGAGCTTCAAAGTCGAGAAGATTCATGCACGTTGCAGCTATGCTGCTGATCCCCAGCCCTGTCTTGAGCTCGCTCTCATACTCTCCTTGGTAGTTGCTGTCACAGATGATGCACGGCACTGGATTGAGCGAATGGCTGGTCTTGGACTTCGGATCGCCATTCTCCTTGTACTGCACGCTTCCATCCTTTCCATGCTCGAACATATCATCTGCATTGCCGTGGTCGGCTGTGATTACCATGACGCCGCCGGCCTCCATGACCGCCTTGTGGATTCTCCCTATCTGCAGGTCAAGCCCTTCCATCGAGCACACAACAGCCTGGAAGTTGCCTGTATGACCGACCATGTCCCCGTTGGGGAAATTAAGCTTGATGAAGTCCCACTTGCCGCTCTCCACTTCCTTGATGACACGGTCCGCGATCTCGGCACACTTCATCCAGGGCCTCTCCTCGAAAGGAACGATATCGCTGGGAATCTCTACATACTCTTCGAGCTTGTCATCGAACTTTCCGCTCTTGTTGCCATTGAAGAAGTAGGTTACATGGCCGAATTTCTGCGTTTCACTGATCGAGAACTGCCGCACCTTGGAGGCACAAAGATACTCGGCGATTGTCTTGTCGATGGCCGGAGGTGTGACCAGGAATTGGCTGGGAACATGCAAATCCCCGTCGTACTCCATCATCCCGGCATATTCTACCTTCGGATGACGTTTTCGGTCGAATTCGGCAAGCTCTTGTGCTTCAAAAGCCTTGGTTATCTCAAGGGCACGGTCGCCTCGGAAGTTGAAGAGTATGACACTGTCGCCATCCTCGATGGTTCCCACCGGTTTCCCATCCTTGGCGATGACGAACGGGGGAAGGTCCTGGTCGATGGCCTTGCTCTCCTTGCGCAGCGTCTCGATGGCCTGATGGGCGCCTTCAAACATCCGGCCTTCACCCAGAACATGAGTCTCCCAACCCTTGCGTACCATATTCCAGTTTGCATTGTATCGATCCATGGTGATGACCATACGGCCGCCGCCGCTGGCAATCCTTGCATCGAAGGAAGCATCGTTCAACGAAGCAAGAAAAGCCTCGAAGGGGTCGAAGTATTCAAGTGCACTGACCTCACCGACATCGCGGCCGTCGAGCAGGGCATGGATGCGAACCTTTGCAACCCCATCCTTCTTGGCCTGCACGATCATGGCCTTGAGGTTGTCGATGTGCGAGTGAACGTTTCCGTCGCTGAGCAAACCGATGAAGTGCAGCGTTGATGCATTGGTTTTTACATTGGCAACCAGTTTATTCCAGGTGGTTCCCTCAAACATGGCACCGGTCTCGATTGAGTTGTTGACCAACTTCGCACCCTGGGAGAAAACCCGTCCGCAGCCCATGGCATTATGCCCTACTTCACTGTTGCCCATATCGTCATCGCTGGGAAGCCCGACGGCAAGTCCGTGGGCCTTCAGCTTCGTCCAGGGATTGGCCTTGTACAGCTTGTTCAAATGTCCGGTGAGAGCGGCTGCAACGGCATCGCCCTCCTTGTATTTTCCAAATCCTACTCCATCCATGATTACCAGGACGACAGGACCCTTGCGGGAAATCTTCCCCATTTTTTTTAATGCATCAACCATTGGTATGTTCTCCTTCAGCATATCTGCTTACAAACATTCGGTGGCTCTCTCAAGGTATGGGAGAGCGGCACTGTCCACCAGGTCCTTCAATTCTTCAAAGACCCATCGATGGTAGGCGTCCACCATGGCAATCTCCGCCACTGTAAGTAGATTCTTATCTATCAATGTGCGTTCAAACGGACAGATGGTCAAGACTTCAAAGCTCAAGAACTGCCCGAATTCGGTTTTCACATCCTCTTTGATCGCGAGGATGTTCTCAATACGGATTCCATGCCGGCCTTCCTTGTAGATGCCGGGCTCATCACTGACGATCATACCCTTCTTAAGCGGTACGGCAAGCGGCTTCACACTGATCGACTGCGGACCCTCATGGACGCCGAGGCGGAACCCCAGTCCATGACCGGTACCATGGAAGTAGCTCAAGCCCTGCTGCCAGAGGAACTGCCTTGCAAGCACGTCCAGCTGATACCCGCAGGTTCCCTCGGGGAAGCGCATATTCGCAAGAGCAAGATTGCCTTTGAGCACCAAGGTGTAGTCACGCTTCTGCTCCTCGGTGGGGGTACCGAAAAGAATGGTCCTGGTCACATCGGTAAGGCCGAAGGTATACATTCCGCCGGTATCGAGGACAAGCAGTCCGTCCCCCTGCACCGTCGCATTGCTCTTCTCGTCGGCACTATAGTGACACATCGCCCCGTGGGCGGCCCACCCGCTGATGGGGGAGAATGATTCTCCGATGCAGTGGGCATTACGCTGCCGCTGTTGTTTGAGCATGGTGCTCAGTTCAATTTCGGTATAGGTGCCTTTCTTGGTATCCAGTGAAGCCAAGAAATTAACCAAGGCAACCCCATCGAGCAGATGGGCCTTTCTCATTCCCTCCAACTCCGTCTCATTCTTGCTCGCCTTCAGGTCGGTGGTGAATTCGCGCCCTGTCACATGCTTGTTTCCTTGAAAAGCGGCAAAAAGAAGAAGGTTTGTTTTATCGGGATTGTAATAGATGACATCGTCGGCCTTCAG
>Ga0334883_1005348_pt1 | contig 11400 bp, 6 predicted proteins | sample GraSluR1_MG_6_FD_207230 | JGI IMG/M metagenome (GOLD analysis project Ga0334883, IMG submission 207230) | Sludge microbial communities from methane-producing bioreactor in Wageningen University, Netherlands - Granular Sludge_09_05-R1 | ecosystem: Engineered > Bioreactor > Anaerobic > Unclassified... | reverse complement strand
TATCCTGATTATGATTATAGTCGAAAGCTGGATAAATTTCTATTTTTATCACTGAGGATAGAGCTGAGCGCTGCATGCGAGATCCTGGTTAAGGCTTTAAATCAACGGATAGGGCTGGATCCTGATATACACATTTTCCCGCAATAAAAGTCGCTTTAGGTTTGATTGATGCCAGTTCCATGGGTTCCATGGCAAACGGGTCTCTGTCAAGAAGAATGAAGTCCGCGAGATATCCCGGCGTGAGCCTTCCGAGATGGCCGCCGCGGTTTGAGATTCTGGCAGGGGAGATGCTGAATCCCTCAATCGCTTCGGTAAGTGAGAGGCGTTCTTCCGGGTGCCAGCCGTCATCACCGGGTGCGCCGTCGAGGTTCTGACGCGTAACGGCAGCATGAAGCCCCTGGAAGGGATTGACAGGCTCAACAGGTGCATCCGACCCAAAAACGAGCGTTGCTCCAGATGCTTTGAGCGTCCGGTAAGCGTAGGCATATCTGGACCTCAACCCGAGATAACGATCCGCCATTGCCATATCCGAGGGGGCGTGGACGGGCTGGACGGAGGCAATAATGCCGAGTTCGGCCAGCCGGGGGAGGTCTTCCGGGGAGATCACTTGAACATGCTCAATCCGGTGCTGGAAATGGGGGAGGTGATGTTCTTCTTCATACCTGCGGATTTTCCCAAAGGCATCGAGGACAACCCGGTTTGCCCGGTCACCGATCGCGTGGATGGCCAGTGCAATCCCGTGATTAACTGCATGCAGACCGATCTTAACGATTTCTGATTCGGTCAACAGAAGTGTCCCCAATTCCTCTGAATTTTCATAAGGCGCCAGCATTGCGCCGGTTTTCGGCCCCAATGCGCCGTCAGAGAAAAGTTTGAGGTTTCCGATATTCAGCCAATCATCGCCATGGTCAGTCCGAAAACCTGTTTCAATGAAGGTGTCCAGGTGGTCAAAGGGAATGCTTTTCCGAACCCGCAATTTTAAGGCTTTAGCTTGATGAAGCGACTGAAGGACTTCCCAGCAATCCAGGCCATCGAAATCGTGAACCCCAATCAGCCCCATCCGGTGCAGGTCCGGAATTAAGGCCTTGATCATGGCTCTGAGTTCGTTCAGGGTAGGTTTTGTGATTACGGATTTCACCAACGCCATGGCTTCATTCTCAAACAGGATGCCGGTTGGCTGCCCCTGTTCATCTCGCTGAAGGATGCCCCCAGGTGGATCCGGTGTCCGGGCATTGATGCCAGCCAGTTCCAGCGCTTTGGTGTTAGCCCAGGCGGCATGCAGCGATTTGGCGGTCAAATATGCGGGCCGGCCGCCGCAGACCTGATCCAAATGCGCGGCAGACCCAAAACCTTCTTTCCAAAGGTTTTGATTCCAGCCATGTCCGCGAACCCAGGCATTCTCAGGGAGCGTCCTGGCGGCGGATTCCACCCGCCGCAAACATTCGTCCAGAGTTTTAGTTTCGCAATCCACCATGGTGCGGCTTTCTGCAAGATGCTGCAGGTGGACGTGAGCATCGGTGAGCCCAGGCCAGATGGTCCTGCCATCCAGATTGACAATGGAATCTGCTCCGGAAAAGGAATCCAGGATCTCAGCATCTGAGCCGATGGCAAGGATCCGTTCACGGTCAACGGCCAGGGCTTCAGCCGGCTTGATACCAGGCGCGTAGATATTGGCGTTATGATAGATTTCCATATCAACTACTCTGGGAGGATCTTCTCAAGGATGGCGTTCAATTCCTCGTCGGAATAATAGTAAATGACCATACTCCCACCTTTTTTGCCTTCATTCAAGTTGACTTTGGTGCCGAAGAAATTCCTCAGGCGAGATTCAAGCGCACGTGTCTGAGGAGAGGGTTCCTCTTTTGGTCTTTTTGGCGGCCGTTCTCCGCTCATCTTCTTGACAAGCGCTTCCGCCTGGCGGACGTTCAACTCAAGATTCAGGATCGTGTTCAACGCTGACCGCTGTGCCTGGGCGTTTGACAAGCCAAGGATCGCTCGAGCATGGCCTTCTGATATTTTCCCCTCAGCCAGGGCTTTTCGAACATCACCGGGAAGATTGAGCAGGCGGAGTGTGTTGGTGATGCTGGTGCGGCTCTTACCGACTCTTTCAGCGATCTGTTCGTGGGTCAGCGAGAATTGTTCGGCGAGCTGACGATATGCTTCGGCCATCTCCAGCGGCGATAAATCTGCCCGCTGAACGTTTTCAATCAGGGCAAGTTCAAGCTGTCCCTGTTCGGTTACATTCCGTTCAATGACAGGCACCATTGAAAGCCCTGCCATTCTAGCTGCCCGCCAGCGGCGTTCACCGGTGATGAGTAGATAACGGTCAGAGTCCGGGTCTGCTGAGACAACCAGGGGCTGGATGATCCCATGTTCAACGATCGATGCTGCCAGCTCCTGCAGCGCCTGCTCGTCCATGATCGAACGAGGTTGGTGGGGGTTGGGCGCGATCTGGTCAACAGAGACCTGGATGACACCTGGAGAAGACCCGGAAAGCGGTCTTGTTTCTCCCTGTTCCTCGCTTCCTGGGATCAGAGCATCCAGTCCCTTGCCAAGTCCGGGTCTGCGTGCCATCAGTTCGCCTCCTGTACTATGGGTATCGGAACCTGATCGGATTTCAACAATTCTTTTGCCAGCGCAGCGTAAGCCTGAGCGCCGCTGGATTCCGGTGCAAAGACCGAAATGGGCATTCCATAGGATGGCGCTTCTGCCAGCCGGATGGAGCGGGGGATAACGGCCCTGAAGACTTGATTGCCGAAAAACTGCTGGACTTCTTTGACGACATCCAGCGCCAGATTGGTGCGTCCATCGAACATCGTGAGGATAACGCCTCGGATGACTAATTCAGAAAAAAGAGAGTTTTTAACTTTTTGAATGGTCTGCGTAAGCTGGCCCAATCCTTCAAGAGCAAGGTATTCACATTGAACAGGGATGAGAACGCCATCCCGGGCGGCCACCAGCCCATTGAGTGTCAGCAGACCAAGCGAAGGCGGGCAATCCACCAGAATGTAATCGTAACGGTCTCTGATAGGTTCGAGAACATGGCTCAGGCGGGATTCACGGTGCGAAAGATCGATTAATTCGATTTCCGACCCTGCCAATGCAGGGGATGAGGGTAACAGAGAAATTTTGAAACGGGGATTATGCAGAATTTGGGAAAGGATGGGTTGTGCCCCGATCAGGACATTGTAGGTGCCTCCGTCCACATCGTTCTTATCAATCCCCAGGCAGGATGTCGCGTTGGCCTGGGGGTCAATATCAATGATGAGTACCCTTTGCCCATAGTAACCCAGATAGGCACCGAGGTTGATGGCAGTTGTTGTCTTTCCAACCCCGCCTTTCTGGTTGACGATGGTGTAGATTTTTCCCAATCCCATAAATTAGTCCTCTATTGACCCAGCACTTCCGTTTTTGCCTGTTCAATGGCCTGTTCAGAAGGAATGCTGTCCAATCCTTTGTGTGCAACCGACCAGGAGGCAATCAGAACAGCGAACCGGCCCGCTTCCCATGGATCCTTTGTCTGAAAATAGCGGCAGAAAAAGGCGGCCGAGAATATGTCACCTGCACCGGTATCATCCTCATATTTTACCTTAGGTGCTGAAAAGAAGCGGGCATCATTATGCCAGTAGATCCGAGCGCCCTTATAGTTTTCAGTCACGGCAAAAACAGGGGCCGCCGATGCCATGCCCGCGACCATTTCTTCATCATATTGTACATCTTCAAGGCTGACGACCGCAGCATCAACCTGAGCCAGGATTTCTTCACGATTCGCCCAATCCTGAGAATGTACCTGGTTGTCAGAATTAGTTGTTCGTAACCATCCCTGAGGGGTCAGACATTTCATGCTTTGAGGGAAATTTGACAGAATCACAGGATTCACCTCATCAGCAACCGGCCCCAAATGCACAATAGCAGGGGGAGGGTTAATTTCGGGGATATCTTCCGGGTTGATAGGGGCCGCTTTCTCATAAAGGTATTGCCGGCGGTGAACGCCATCCGAGATATTTTTGAAAGTTGTGGTTGTTTTACTGGGTATCGTCTTCACCCATAAGTGCTGTAGGGGAGAAATGTCCAGATCAGGCTGGTGGGAGGTGATGATGCCAGTTCTTATTCCTAAAGCGGCTGCCGTTAACCCTGAAAATGTGACGGTCCCACCTAATTGCGTTCCTGTCTCCGTTAAGTCCGTCGTGACATGCCCGACGACAAGGTATTCCAAGGGGTGGGGTGATGTTTCAAGGTCCTTTGTTTTTGTCATTGATTCCTGACGATGCCCGGTGATTTAATGTGTTATCTATTCTAATCATGCTGCTCAGAAAATTATAGCATGATTGGATTCATTGAGGCATTGGCAGGGTGGATCTGTCTATGCGGCTTTAGTATTTCTTAATTATCGAACGGTTTATTCGCATCCGGGGAGTTGGTAGACGATAAATCCTTCGTTCTGATACACCATGGTCAGGTTATAAGGATGTTCTCTTTCGACAACGAGATAATCCGCTGAGAACCTGCAACCCAATTCCTCGAAATTTATCTCACTATTGGTATAGAATGCCTTTTCAGTGATTTCCAGAGACCTCATGTAGTCTCCATTGAAAGCATCGATGGCACCGGGAGCAACAGCCTCAAAACGTTCCTGGAACGAAGCGGCAAAACCCGGATCGAAAGGAAGTTCCATGATTTCTGGAATCGTCACAACAGAAGCCCGCTCAGAAAACACCCGCCAATCGGGGGTATAGTGCCAGAAGATATGAGGCGGTGAGATGAATCTCGAATCAAGTGGAGTCCTAGCTCTGGCCCATTCCTGAACATCCCGCCAGGGAGATTGAGGGCCGTAAATGTGCCATCCCGGTTCCCAGAGACCAGTCTGGGACGCAGCCAAAACCGTCACAGCCTGGATGATGATAACCACAGGAATCAGCCAGGCGGGGCTGAACCGGCTTCGGTTAAGAAGTTTCAATAAGTGCCATAAAAGAATTGTGAACAGCGGGGTTATAAATAGGATGAAACTTAAACTAATCAGGAGAAACCCACTGGTTTTAAGCCGGTGTTGCCGGTATTGTTCCCCGATAAAACCGCTGAGGTAAAGCATCCCGAAATAAAGCAGGAAGACGCCAGCCCGCAGGATCTGCATTTGCAGGATGATGGTGATCGGAAGCAGGTAGGAAGCGAGCGTCCCAACCGCTATCAGAACTGCAATGGCATAGACAAAATTGCGCATGGTGCGGTGCTGCTCGTTATTCGGAAGGTGATGATACCCAAGAATGAATCCCCAGGCTGTCGCAATGCCCGCGATCAGATTGCCAATTACATGAGGAATAGTGCTGACCGGGAAATAGACTGTGAACAACAGGCCCCGCGCGGCAAGATCAAGCATTTCAGGCCGAAGGGTCAGGTCAATTCCGTCGCCGGTTCCCATCCGCCAGATCAGCACAGGCAGACCGGCAATCATAAAAATAATAATTTGAAGAACGGGCTTCTTCCAGAATTTAAATTGGAAACGGATGGCTTCGTCCAGCAGGAACATGCACAGGACAAAGACCGCATAGATGACATGCAGGTTGAACATCAACCCCAGCAAAAGGAATGCCCAGATCTTTTTGTTTTTCAGATAGAGCCAGATACTGCCCAACAGGAACGGAAGCACGAAGGTCCGGTTAAGTAATGAAAATTCAATTATTTGGAAGCCGGGGAAGCCCAGATGTGGAAAGACAAGCGCCAGGACAATCAACAGGTTGGCGGTTTGATTTTTAAATAAAAGGTTTGATAATTCCCAAAACATCCAGAGGGTCCCGTAGACTGTGAGAACGTGGACGAAAAACATCCCGATTTCAAGTAAACCGATTTTAAACAGGGGAATGAACAGAAACCAGAAATAGGAGAAATGATACCAACGCAGATTCAGAAAAACATCATTTGGATAAAGTTCGGGGCTGACGAATTTCTTTAAGAAGGTCAGATGAAATACCTGATCAAAAGTCCCAAAATGATACCCATTGACGGCAATAGCCAGAAGCGCTAACCCCAGAAAGACCAGATGTCTTTGAAAAGGGTGCTTTTGGAGATAATGGGATATTCTTACAATCATCTGGATTTTACCAATTTCGCTGTCTTTTATTGAAGCTAATAAAGCCATGTTTAATATTTAGTTAATACCCCTTTATAAAAAGGGAGAAATAGGACATAATCGGTATTATAGACGAAAGATAAAAGAAGTGGAAAAGTAATTTACTTAGGAGTATTACCATGAATCCCGATCACAGCCAGGCTGAATTGGGGAGAGCGTTAGAAGACTTCCGAAAAGCCAGAGCAAAAGCACAATGGCAACGATTCCTCGCATCTATTACCGGTGAAACGCAGGAATTATTGCCGTATGATGAAATCACCCGCAAACTTCATGCCAGGGGGCTGTCATCAAAGGGGTTACAGGAAGTTCCAGTAAAGGCGATTGTTGGGAGTGTAAACCGTTACCAGGATTTCGACCGCAATTTTCTTCCCCTGCGGGATGGTGATATGGAACGGTGGGCCAGGGTTAAGGCGGTGATGACCTCTCCCGGCAGTGCCGGTCTTCCCCCAATCCGGGTGTATAAGCTGGGCGATGTCTATTTTGTTCTGGATGGGAATCACCGCGTGTCCATTGCACGCATGATGGATATTGAGACAGTTGAAGCCTATGTCACTGAGATACGGTCGAAAGTGACCCTTTCTCCTGATGACTCGCCGGAAGAGCTCATTCTCAAAGAAGAATATGCGGATTTTCTTGATGAGACAAAATTTGACCAGATAGTCCCTGATGTTGAACTGAAATTAACTTTTCCCGGACAGTACAATTCCTTGATTGAGCATATCCATGTGCACCGTTACTATATGGGGATTGAAGAGGAACGCGAGGTCCCCTGGGAAGAAGCTGTCCGCCATTGGTATGAATTCGTTTATCTGCCAGTTGTGAAGATCATCCGCGATCAAGGTATCCTTGATGTCATTCCTGACCGGACGGAAACGGATCTCTATTTGTGGGTCATGGACCATAAGACCTATATGCAGGAAGAATTTGGATGGTCAATTCGCCCGGATAAAGCCGTTTCCGATCTGATTGAAAGTAAAGACCCTCGGTTTTTCAGGAAACTCCGAAAAATTGGGAAAAAGTTGATCAGAATTATCATTCCTAAAGCATTTGAGAATTATCCGACCCCCGGCAAGTGGCGTGAGAATGTCGACCTGGATGAGCGTAACCTGTTTGCTGACATTCTGGTCGCTATGAGTGGGACTGAGGAGAGCTGGCTGGCTCTGGAGCAGGCGATTTTTCTCGCTGAATTGGAACAAGCTGAAGTCCGCGGATTGGCAGTAAGGGGGAAAGGCCAGAAAGAGTCCGCTTATGCCCATGAAGACCTGGCGGAGGCTTTCCAGGGCCGGATTGAACAGAGTGGGCTTTCCGGCAACCTTGCCTATGCGGAAGGACGGATCTCAGACACGATCATTGAACGGGCAAAGGTGAATGATCTGGTCGTGCTTCATTTGAGTCATCCGCCCGAGTCTGGCCTCTTTAAAAGGCTTGAATCGGGGATCCGGTTAATGATTCGACAGTGTTCCAGGCCGATTCTGTTTGTTCGGGATGAAATCAGCCCGATGAATCACATGCTATTGTCCTATGACGGTAGCCCAAAAAGCAAAGAGGCGCTTTTTATCACAGCCTACTTCACTGACCGATATAAAAAAAAGGTCACTGTGCTGGTTGTGAATGACGACCGTGATCAGGCTGAGGCGTTGATGGAAGAGGCCGGCGTAGTTCTTGGTGAGCGTGTTGTGGAAAATATCTATCGTCCGCATTCCGGGAGAGTCGGAGACATTATTTTACAGGTCGCCTATGAAGTGTCTGCAGAAACGATTATGATGGGGGGATATGGTTTGTCACCCCTTCTTGAGATGGTCTTCGGCAGTACGGTTGATGGCGTCCTGCGGCGGTCAGGAATTCCCGTTCTTGTCTGTCAGTGACCGTATTCGATAGAGCGCAAGGACTGTCGTGTCATCACTGAGGGGAGCATCGCCAAGGAAGGTTTGCAGATCGGCTTTCAGGATTTCCAGGAGCTGCTCCGGTTTCTGTCCGATGGCGTTTTCGAGTATTTCCAGTAACCGTTTTTCTCCATACATCTGGTCCGCTGTGTTAAAAGCTTCAGTGACGCCATCTGTATAGAGAACCAGGCAGTCGCCCGGGTGAAGTTTCAAACTGCGCTCAGCGAGGTGAATATCTTCCATTGCGCCAAGGGCGATCCCGCCCTTTTCCAATTCAACGACTTTATTTTCAGCCATGCGGAGAACAATAGGGGGATTATGGCCTGCGATTGCATAAGTCAGTATGCCATCCTCCAATGAGAGAATACCGTAAAAAGTGGTAACAAAGAGGCCATTCTCCGAGTTCATCAAAAGCAGGTCATTGACCCGTTCAAGCGTTCTGGCAGGCGATGTTGTTTCAAGGACAGCCGCACGGATCAGAGTCCGGGTAACGGTCATATAGAGCGAAGCAGCCAATCCTTTGTTGGACACATCCGCGATCACGAAACCCAGCCGGCCATCAGGCAGAAGGAAATAATCGTAGAAATCTCCCCCGACCTGCCGGGCGGTATCCCAGCGGACATCCATCTCCCAGCCGGGCATTGGCGGCATTTGCGAGGGGAGGAAGGTCTGCTGGATCTCCCTTGCAAGTTGGAATTCGCGCTCAAGCCGTTGCCGATCCAGCATTTCCCGGGTCAACCGGTCGTTTTGGATGGCAAGAGAAGCCTGTTGGGCTATGCCCCATAATAATTCGAACCGTCGTTCACGATTGATCCCGACGTTGTTGTCCTGAGCGAGGAGCACACCAAAGACCTTATCCTTGACAGCGAGTGGGAAGCCCATCAGAACGGGATAGCGGCTATTTAAGATGGGGGTGGGATCCATTAAACTCTCATCCGGGAGGACCAGGTCCCAGTCATCAGGGGGGAGCGGGTCTTCGACAAAGGGGACAACAAGCGGACGGTTACTGCCATATACTGCGTCCAGCATGGGGAAATCCCCCGGGTCATAGGTGATCCCAATCAATTCTGATTCATCAATGGTGTTCTTTGTTGTCGCCTGCGTTGTTGAAAAAAGGCCCTCTCCTTCATTCTTGAGATAAATCAGACTTGAATCAATGCCTACGAGGATGGGGATCAGGTGGATGATCGAATTTAACACATCATCCAGGTCTGCACTGCTGACTGCGGCTTGGGCTGCCTGTAAGAGAACGGTGGATACATAAGCTTCTTCCTGGCGTGATTCAAGCAGGCTGATGTTTTCCACCGCAACGGCTGTTTGTTGGGCGATCCCCTGGATGAGGCTCAGTCGTTCCTTGCTGAAGGTTTTTTCCACATTAAGGGATGAGTTAGGCTCCGGCTCATTCACAATCAAAAACGCTCCCAAAACCTCATTTCGAGCGATGAGGGGCATCAGGATCATGGTGTCTTCATCCGACAGGGCCTCAAGCTGCTGGGGCAATTGTAGGTCTTCCTGCGGGTCTAGAAGCAATACCGGTTCGTGCGTGAGTGTGAGTTCTGCCAGCAACGGGGAATTTGGCAGCGGGATGGGTTCATTGATGTCAATCGCTTCACCTGGATCACTAAGGCCATAAGATGCATAGAGGGAATAGATTTCAGTTTCCGCATCCCTGAGGAAGAGCGCGCACCCCTTGATCCCCACAACCATGGGCGTCAGTCGTACAATGGTTTGAACGAGCTCGGAGAGATTCGTCTGGGATTGGGTTGCCTGAGCGACCTGTAACAGGACGGTCGCAATCCAGGCCTGTTCCTGAGAGGTGGCGTACAAGCGGGAATTTTCAACCGCGATTGCGGCATAACTTGCAAAGGCGGAAGTAATCTTTTGAGATTCGTTCCCATAACGCCCGGGTTCATGATGGAGCAGGGTCAGCATTCCCAGAACTTCGTCTCCGGTGTAGAGCGGTGCGGCAATGGCGGAATAGTCCTGAGGCATGCCGAATTTTTCAGCGAGGGGGCCGATGGTGTCAACGGGTTTGCGGATCGCCGGTTGTTCTTCGATAAGGGCGTTCTTGATCCATGCATCTGGAACAACCTTGATCTTTCCAAGTTCTTCTGAGTTGAAATCGTCCGCAAATTTGTAAGCTGCAAGATAGAGTTCTCTTTCTTCGGGAGGGGCAGCTTCAGACGGATTGGGTGTGAACAGCCAGATGCCGCCGATGTCACATGGAAGGTTTTTTTGAAGCTCATCAAGAATCGCCTGGAGAACGCTGTCAAGGGCAGTGTTATCGGAGAGGAGTCCAGCGATATCCCGAAGGCTCTCAGCGACCTGTCTGCGCCATCTTTCCGAACGATAGAGGCGGGCGTTTCGGATGGCAATTGCAATATTGTCCGCCAGGGTTTCCATCAATTGTTGGTCATCGACTGAGAATGCGTTCTTTCGGTCGCTTTGAATATCCAGTACACCCAGGATTTCTCCTCCAAAAATCAGCGGCAGCGTCATTTCGGAGCCGTGTTTTTCCTGTTCAAAAGGAGTATCCAGATATTGTTCATCTTTTTCAACATCGTTGATCCGGCGGGTCTCACCATTATGCACAACCCAGGGGATAACGCCCTTTTCACTGTTTAGATCATAGGTAATGCCAGCTTCTTCATACTGTTTGGATTTCCCCCCGCTACCGGCTCTGAATGTGATTTTTGACCGCACCGGATCAACGGTAAACAGGTGAACATAGGGGAATCCAAACCGGTTGTGGATGAGGTTTACGATCCGATTAAGAAGCTCATCGGTATCGAGAATAAACGTGATGGCACGACTGGCTTCGGCAACGGCAGAGAGTTGATCCGCTTTTCGCTGGACATTCTGTAAAAGCCGGGTGCTTTCAATCGCGATCGAAATATTGTCCGCCAATGATCGCAACACGAGCAAATCATCTTCATCAAAAGCGTTTTTAATGTCTGATTGGACATCAAAAACGCCGAAGATCTCTTTATCCACTCTCAATGGGATGACGGCTTCGGATAGGGTTTCATCCAAAGCGTCAACTTCCTGGTAGCGGGGTTCCAGGGTAACATCACTGGCGATCAACTCCTGACCTGTGCCGGCGACAAAACCAATCATATGCTCACCCAGAGCAAACCCGGGATGGTTGTTTTTTTCGAAATCGGGATGGTCACTCTCATCGGCACCAGCGCTTGCCTTGAACTTCAGGCGTTGGGTTTCCTCATCAATGAGAAAGACCGCCACGTAATAGTAGTTAAAGGTTTCCTGGATTAGGGCAGTGATTTGCCTAGTGAGGGTGTTAAGATCGGTGATCTGTGAGATCCGGGCAGCAACCGACTGTACCAGAGAGAGCTGTTTTTGCCGCCAATCATGCAGCAAAGATTGAAGGGTGGC
>Ga0334883_1005341_pt1 | contig 11410 bp, 9 predicted proteins | sample GraSluR1_MG_6_FD_207230 | JGI IMG/M metagenome (GOLD analysis project Ga0334883, IMG submission 207230) | Sludge microbial communities from methane-producing bioreactor in Wageningen University, Netherlands - Granular Sludge_09_05-R1 | ecosystem: Engineered > Bioreactor > Anaerobic > Unclassified... | reverse complement strand
AACGTACGCTGCTGAACACTTATATATAATTCGTAAGTGCTCTGCCCTTTAACAGAAGATATGATTAGCAGAATAATACTTGCCAAAAATAGTTTCCTCATTTCTCAATATCTTTAGAAATTATTCTGTAGGGAAATATGGATTACCTGGGGAGCAAGCCTGTATTTTTAATTTAAAAAACAATTTTGGTTCGTGAAAAATGATTTTTGAATTCCCAGAGCCTTCTTCATGACTTTTAATAATTGATCTTGCGTAAGATTTTTTAAGTGAAGAATTCTGCTGGTTTATCCATTCATTAACAAAAGTAATCAGGTGGTCGTAATAGAATTGCATTTCGTGTATTCCACTGTTGTTCTGATTATACTCAAGACATTCGGTAGTGTCAGTAATAGGTGCAACAATTCTTGCAGCAGCGAAAATTTTATAATCCAAGTAGTTAGATAAACTAACATTTGGATTTATGCGGTAATCTGAGTAGTTGTATGAACAACTGTCTTCGGTGCCTACATAATAATATCTGCAGCCTGTAGGCGGTGGTGTCCCATTATAATGTTCCATTATGCTATTTTCAAATACAAGCGGTGCACCTTGTGCTTTATATAAAGCCGTGTGCATATTTATAATCAATATGTGTGTACGAAAGTAATAGAAGAAAAATGAAATTCCAAGTTCCGGACAATATTTTTATAAAATTAAAACTGTTATATGACTAATAATCCATATTTAAAGTGAAGCGCTGGAAACAAAAATCAGATTTATAACACTTGTATATCTTGTTGAAGGCTTGCGCTGAATATCATCTCCAATCTTCTATCATAAATCCGAAAAATCAGTAAAAGGTAATAATGTTTCGCAGTGTTTTTTTGAACATTTCAAAGATTATAGTATTATATGCAACAATCTCAGCACTTTAACTGCTACTCTATGCCACAGTTTTTGTTTAGCGGGCACCAATCCATAATTATTTTTTCCGGCCTTCCCTGTCTGACCGGGAAGACCGTATACATTTATCCTTCTCAGGTTTGAAAGATACCAAAGCGCGCTACAGACTGACCCCCGCTTTATGGCGCTGCCGCTTTCAGGATTTCGTTGCATATAAATTCCGCCGCCCGGCCATCGCCGAACACGGCCGGAAAGTTCACCGGCGGATGATCGAGGAATTGCTCCAGGGCCTGAAGCAGGCGGGCGGTATCCGCATCGGCCACCATTCCGGCACCAGCAGCCGTAATTTCAGTCCATTCCGTTTCGGAGCGGGCTATCACACAGGGCTTTTCAAAGAAATAGGCTTCCTTCTGCACCCCTCCCGAATCGGTCAGGATCAAGCGGGCGTTTTTTTCAAGGCGGGTCATATCCAGGAATGAAACCGGTGGAATGATCTTTATCAGATGATTGCCATTAACCGATGCAAATAATTGCTGTGAAAGGTTCTGGCTGAGTAATCCGGAAGTGCGGGGATGCAAAGGCAGTACTACCTGAAGTTGCCGCCTGCGGCTGATGCCGTCAAGGGCTTCAAAGATGGCATTCAACCGTTCGGGGATATCGGTGTTGTTGTCGCGGTGAATGGTAGAAAGCAGATAGTTCCCCGGTTCAAGGCCCAGGCCTTCGGGTATCCGTGACTTTTGCTCAGCCAGTTCCGCAAAGTGAAGGCTGTTGTCGTACATCACATCCCCGCAATGATAGATTTTCGGGTTGTCAATGGTAAAGGGGGGGCGGGCCGAAGCATTAAACCCTTCGCGCAACAGGTTGGCAAACCCGGTGGCCGTCGGGCTGAACAAGAGCGTGGAAGCGTGGTCGCACATAATGCGGTTGATCTCCTCGGGCATGGATTTATTGAATGAACGCAGCCCGGCTTCTATATGGGCAATGGGAACATGCATCTTGGATGCCGCGACCGCGCCGGCAAGTGTCGAGTTGGTATCGCCGTAAAGGATCAGCATATCTGGTCTTTCCTTTGTCAGGATTTCTTCAATTCCCTGTATCATCCGGGCCGTTTGAACGCCATGCGGTCCGCTACCGACCCCAAGGTTATAATCCGGTTTCGGGATACCCAGTTCATCAAAGAAAACCTGCGACATATTTTCGTCGTAATGCTGACCGGTATGTACGATTATTTCGGTTATACGGTCAGTAAATCCGTTGGCGATGGCCCTGCTTAGGGCGGCTGCTTTGATGATCTGCGGGCGCGCACCGATAACTGTGACTATTTTTATCATAAGAATTATGCTTTTTACGGAGCAAATAGTGTTAAGGACAAAGTTCGGGTCATCAGACCAGTTTTACATCTGCCCTTCATCCGCAAAGCTATAATATTTTTCGTCGCCGATAATAAGATGATCAAGCACGGGAAGATCGAGCAGTTGCCCGGCTTCTTTCATTTTGCGGGTAAGCCTGATGTCGGCATCACTGGGCCTGAGGTTGCCCGAGGGATGGTTGTGGCATAAAATAATGTAGGCCGCATTCTGGTCAAGCGCCATTTTAAATATCTTTTTCGGATCGGCCACAGTACCGGCCTGCCCGCCTTCGCTTACCGACATCACGGATATTTTACGGTTGGCCCGGTTAAGAAAAAGCACCCAGAACTCTTCATAAAGGCTGTCGGCAAGATTCGGATAGAAGATTTCATAGGCATCCCGGCTGGAGGTTATGGTCTTTTTTACCGGTATTTCTGCTGAGCGCCGCCGCATGCCAAGCTCAAGGGCAGCGATGATACTCAGGGCCTTGGCCTCTCCTACCCCTTTGTGCTTCATCAGTTCATCAGCCGACAAACGTGAAAGTCCGATCAGATTATGATTGACCTTCTGGAGCAATTCCCGGCCCAGTTCAACGGCAGAATGGGTTTTGGTGCCGGAACGGAGCAGGATGGCCAGGAGTTCGGCATCGCTCAACGCTTCTTTTCCTTTACTGATAAGTTTTTCGCGGGGTTTATCATCCTCAGCCCAGTATTTGATGGGAACCCTGACTTTATTATCTTCCATATCTTCTGAATTACATTAAAATAACTATACATGAAATATAATTCCATAAAGATAATAAATATCGAAACATCATAATACAAAAAAGCCCCCGCACTCACGTACGGGGGCTGTGTGTTAATCTCTGGTAGTTATGCCATTTTATTCACCAGGCGGGTAAGTTTCGACTTAAGGTTACCGGCCTTGTTTTTATGGATAATGGTTTTCTTGGCAAGTTTATCTATCATGGAGATAAGCCCCGGGAGTTTTTCCGAAGCTTCGGCTTTATTATCGAGCGCCCTGAACTTACGAACGGCATTGCGCATGGTCTTTGCATAATACCTGTTACGGATACGGCGGGTTTCGTTAGCCCTGATTCTTTTTAGTGACGATTTGTGATTTGCCATTTTGTTAATGCTATGTTAGCAGTCCGTAGGGGAATCGAACCCCTGTTACCAGGATGAAAACCTGGCGTCCTAACCCCTAGACGAACGGACCGTTAGGTATTTCCTTAGGGACTGCAAATGTACAACTAATTTTGAAACCTCCAAACAGTGAATTATTTTTTTTGAACTTTTTTTTGACGCCCATCCTGGATGGATTTGTGATTCATTCGTACAACCCTATTTATCAGTTATTTACAAAAACAGGGTTCTTATTGCTTAAATTCCTCATGGTCGGCCTGAAACCGGAAACCAAGCCTTTTTCCGGTCCTGAGTTTCATGTTTTCGAGGGAAGCCTGCATTTCGAATACCGTAACTTCCTTCACCTGGTCGTAAGGTGGGGTGAGCAGGTCGAAGTTAATGGTATACAGAACAGATGATTCTACTATCTGCCGGGCCGACTCCTTCGTCATTACCGAAGAGGAAAAATTATTGAAGAGCATCCCGATTTCCCTTTTCCCCTCAATAAAATAATGATTGTCCTTATTTACAAATACCCGGCCGATCATATACCCAAGGTCATTGATGCGGTTATAGCGGAATGAATCGGCAAGAAAATTGTAAATGTTGATGACCCCGCAATAGGAACGTTGCTTGTCATCATGGATATAAGTGGTTTTCATCACTTCATGCATACGCGAGAACTCAAAAATATTGGTATGCATCATAAAAATAAGCACATCGCCCCCAAACCGCAGTTCAAGTTCAAACTCTCCCCTGTCACGGTATTCAAAAGGTATGGGCTGCTGATTGCCATTGTATTTTTGCTGATAATCGGCCACCATTTCAAGAATCACGTTCTTGAAAAGCCGGAATGTGTTATGGGTAATCTGGTAAACATCCTGTTTAAGCTGAGATTTCCGGCGCAGGACTTCAAACAGGTTATTGTCAGGCTGGTTTGCTTCCATGTTTGCTGATGCGTTTAGGGTCTGAATGAACGGTTTGACTTGCTATGCAAACCTACCGAATAATATCTGAAACACCAACGGAAGAATAATAAACATGATCGAAATGCAGGATATAAACTCAGGAATGAATCAACGCAGACTTCCGGCCACGGCCAATGCCACTTTCTGCCCGTCCATGGCCGACGAAACAATCCCGCCGGCATACCCGGCCCCTTCACCGCAAGGGTACAGGCCTGAAAGTTGTGGATGTGACAGGGTGTCCTCAGCCCGTGGGATACGAACCGGCGATGAGGTGCGCGACTCAACTGCTGTCAGCAAGGCATCGGCGGTCAGAAATCCTTTCATTTTTACATCGAAGTCGCGGAATGCCTGTTTCAGCCTGCCGGAAATAAACGGGGGAAGGATTTCATTCAGCGGAAAGCTTTGCAGGCCAGGATGATAGGAACAGTCAGGCAGGCTCTTTGAAGCAACATCATTTATAAAGTCAGTCATCCGCTGGGCAGGCGCTTTCAACGAGCCACCGGCAGCCTCCCATGCTTTACGTTCAATTTCCTGCTGCAACCTCAGGGCTGCAAACGGCCCTTCCGGACTATACGCCTGCCAGTCAGCAGGTTCAACGGCAACAGCGATTCCCGAATTGGCAAACGGAGAGTTTCTCCTGGAATTGGACATCCCATTGACGACCACTTCACCGGCACCTGTTGCCGCAGGTACAATAATACCGCCGGGGCACATACAGAAAGAGAAAACGCCCCTTCCCTCAACCTGGGTAACAAGGCTATAAGCCGCTGCCGGGATATAAGGGCCGCGGTCAGGTATCCGGTATTGAATGGAGTCTATCAGCGCCTGAGGATGCTCAACCCTGATTCCCAGCGCAAAGGGCTTGGCTTCGATCGCGAGGCCCTGGTTGTGCAGCATTTCATATACATCGCGGGCGGAATGCCCGGTGGCAAGGATTACAGCCCTTGAAAGGAACTCCCTGCCATGCTGGTCAATTACCCCCCTGATCTTTCCTTTTTGAGCAATCAGCCCTGTAACCCTGCAGTTAAAATAAAACTCTCCTCCGGATTCAAGTATGGTCCTTCTTATGGAGGATATAATACCCGGCAGTTTGTCTGTGCCTATATGCGGGTGCGCCTCGATCAGGATATCCTCCGGTGCGCCGTGTTCAACCAGTATCCTGAGCACGGATGAAACATCCCCCCGCTTGGTTGATCGCGTATAGAGCTTACCATCCGAATAGGTGCCTGCCCCACCCTCTCCGAAACAATAATTGGAATCCGGGTTCAGTTTTTCTCCACGGTTCAGCACCGAGATATCAAATTTCCGGGCTTTGACATCTTTCCCCCTTTCGAGGATAACCGGTTTATATCCCTGTTCTATCAGCGTTAAGGCTGCGTAAAGCCCGGCCGGACCAGCACCGGCGATGATGACCGGGGGGCGGGTTGATACATCGGGATAGGCTTTCCGGATGATCTTTTCTTCAAACGGCAATTGCTCACCAATAAACACCTCGGCCTTAAGCCTGAAAACAATTTTCTGACGCGCATCCAATGAGCGCTTAAGGGGCCGGATATGATAAATCCGCCCCTGCGGCACACCAAGCAATGAAGCGGCTATATGCTTCCAGCGCGCAGGATCCCCTGCCTCGGCCGGATTCAGCTTCATCTCAAGGATTTTTCTCATGGAAAGTTTAATATCGGGCTGATCTGAGATAATGGAAGTAATATCTGAACAGGTAAGCAAAAATCAGAACATCCTTCAGTGAATTATTCAAAAGTGAATGAAAGCAGGAACAGTTTGGAATTCAGGCGGTCAACTGCGCCGGTGTAGATATTCCCTTCGCGTTTCAAGATGTCGCTCAAACCGTACGACATTTTCAGTTCGATGCCGAACTTAAAAAAAGTGGTATAAAAATCAAATCCGGCCCCCAACTCACCGTAGAGATCATTACGGTTGATGGCCACATAGATGTTATTATTCTCTTCCTTCTTCTTCGAGTCGCTCGCAAGGTCTATGGCATATTTGGCGCCTGCAAGCCAGTACGGACGCATATTGTTCAACCGGCTGCCTTTATATTTGATATGAAGGGGAAATTCAACAAAGGTAGATTGCAGTTTTTTGCTAACCAGAATCTGATTCCTCTCTCCGGAGAAATTGGTAATTATTGAATATTCAAGGTCTCGTTCGCCAAAGGACAGCGAAGGGACAAAGCGCAGATCGAAAGACTCAGCCAGCCGGAGGTTTGAAACGATGCCGATGGTAAATCCGAAAGCGGGTTTGTGTTCAATCCCGAGCAACCTGGCAGAATCAGAATAGAGATCCGGTGTCTGGAGGGATGAATATGTGATATTCTGAAACCCCGGCGTTGTCCTGACTGTAAAGAGCATCTGATTCATTCCGAGGATAAATCCGAAATGGTAAGGCGCCAGGTCATAAGCGGGCAGGTTGCGCACTTTAAGCCGCTGGGCATGGACCTCCGGGCTCAATAAGGCGATCAATACAATTGCTGAGATTATGGTAATGGCTTTTCTACGCACAGTTCAATTTTTTGTTCATAACGTTTTCATGCTGACTTTATTTTATCCCGGACAACCTGCAATTAAAGCGGGTCAGACAATTTCCTTTCCGGAATCCGTCAGTAATTCCATTGCCTCTGTCATCAGTCGCTGCCTGTTCACGGGCACAACACCCACAAACTCGCATACCAGGCCTCCGGCCAGATTTGAAAGCGCCGCTGTAAGCCACGAAGATGTTCCGAGTGCGCGACACAGCGAGGCTACGCTGATCACCGTATCTCCGGCGCCCGAAACATCGGCGATGTTGCGTAGGTGCGCCGGAACCAGCACCTCATCGGCCGTGCCATCAGCCTTTTCATTCAGGTATACACCGGCTTCCGATAAAGTAACCATAACCGAGCGAATGGACTGGCTTTCCTGCAAACGAGTTACCGCAGAGCGTATGGAGTTAATCTCTCCGGAGGCAATGTCAATTTTAAGGCCTTCACGCAATTCCTTGAGATTTGGCTTAAACAGATCAACCCCCCGGTAAGCGTCAAAATTCTTTTTCTTGGGATCAACCACAACCGGAACTCCTTGAGAGTTAGCCAGTTTAATAACATCTTCTATCAGCCTTCTTGTCAGCACTCCTTTGTTATAATCCTGAAATATCACTACTGAAATGGGCAATCGCTGCATCAGTTCCCTGATTTTAACAAGCATTCTTTCAACTTCCCGGTCATTCAGGTCCGTGTCCATTTCTTCGTCCACCCTGAGCATCTGCACTTTATTGCCGATGATCCGGAATTTTGTGGTAGTGATTCTTGATTCGCTCTGCAGAATGCCTTCTCCTGAAATACCGTCGTCCTTCAGCAACTGCAGGAACTCCTGTCCCCGCTGATCGTTCCCGATTACCGAGCAAAGCACGGGCACCGCGCCCAGGGCCCTGATGTTCAATGCCACATTGGCCGCGCCGCCCAGCAGGTTCTCGCGCTTGTCAAGCTGTACCACGGGGACCGGAGCTTCGGGCGAAATCCGCTCCACCTTTCCCCATAGATAAGCATCAATCATCACATCTCCCAGGATCAGTACATGTTTTCCTTCAAAATCCCTGAAAAGCTTTTCTATGGTTGGTCGGTCGGTTTTCATCGGTTTCCTGTTTATCCCGGTATTATCTGAAAAGGCTTGCAAAGATAAGTATTCAGAACCAATTGACGAAGCGGGCAAAAACAGCCTTAAGGCATGCTCAGCTACTTTTCAAAAAACATTTCATTGAAATTAACAAGGTAAACCTCGGTGGTCGAGCGGGTCAGCGCGGTGTACAACCACCTGACAAAGCCGGCATCCACCATTTCAGCAGTCAGGTAGCCATGGTCAATAAAGACGGCATCCCACTGCCCGCCCTGGGTTTTATGGCAGGTTAGCGCATAGGCAAACTTGGCTTGCACGGCATTATAAAACTGGCTGCTTTTGACCTTTTCAATCCTGGCTTTTTCAGATGTAATCTCAGTGTAATCAAGAAGGATTTCATCAAAAAGTTTTTGCATCTCCTCCTGAGGCATGTTGGGTGTATTCGTATTCATGGAGTCAAGCATCAATTTCACATCAATTACCTCTTCTTCAGGATAATCAACCAGTTTGATGCTCACGTCCGCAAACCTGTATCCGTACATTTCTCCGATATGCCTTATTCTGCGCACCTCCGCCATATCGCCATTGGCGATAAACCCGGCTTTCGCCCCCGAAGGCAGCCAGAAATAATTGTTCCGGGTTATCATAATGATATCGCCGGCCGACAGTTCCGTTTCCCTGAAGAGCAACCTTGCGCGCACCTCATTGTTAAAGAGGTTGGCGCGTTTGTTCGACCGTGTGATAATTGCCGTGTTTTCAACCCCAAACCTGGAGTAGCATGAATTGAGGGCATCTTCGAAGGAAGCGCCGTCTATCATCCTGATATCTTCAAATCCCCGCAGGTGAAAAAACGGCAATTCAGGCTTCTCAGGCACTAATTGCTGCCTCAGGCGGGTGGCATTGGTAAGTATCCCGCTTTCAAGCGATTGACGTACAACTTCGTGCAACTCATAAACAGTAGTATCCAGGTGGTACTGATTATTCAGAATATTTTCATCCAATGCCGGGCTTTCCTCATTGCCGACAGGGGGTAACTGCGCCCGGTCTCCGATCAGAATCAGCCGGCAGCCCTCACTGCTGTAAACATAGGTAATCAGGTCGTCGAGCAGGTCGCGGTGGCCATAGATACCGGATTCCCCGGCTCCTCCCGGGCCGGGAATCATTGAAGCCTCATCAACAATAAAAAGCGTATATTTATGAGGATTGGCCGAGATATCCATTCTTAGCTTGCCATCCTCAGCAGAAATGGCTTTATAAATCTTCCGGTGAATGGTCAACGCCTGCTTTCTTGAGTAAGAAGCCAGCACCTTGGCGGCCCTTCCGGTGGGAGCCAGCAATACGGATTGCAATCCTGCCAGGGGGAGTATCCTTACCAGCGCGCTTACCAGCGAAGTTTTGCCGGTACCGGCATAACCCCGGAGCAAAAAAGCGGGTTGACGGTGCGGCTTTGGCGGCTCAGTGATAAAGATACTCAGAAGCTCTACCAGGGTTTTCTGACCTTCGGTCGGCTCATGCCCCAGTTCCTTCAATATATTACCGGCCATCAGCCGCGTATCCATTTCAATCATATGTTCTTCTGTATCAGAAAGGATAACCAATTCCAAAATTCCAACTGATGTTACGAAGCTGAAACTTTGATATCCTGAACCATCTGCTATCTGTTAATTTGCCGGGATCATATACCGGCAGGCCCCCATCAATCCTGAAAATAAAGAAGCTGAAATCGAAGCGGAAACCAATACCGGTATCCAAAGCAAGTGAAGCGGGCAGCTTCTTCAGATTCAGTGTGCCTCCGGGAAAGTCTTCATTCTCCCTGAGCAGCCATATATTTCCTGCATCAACGAAAAATGCACCATTAAGAAAACTATACAATGGAAAACGGTATTCCAGATTGGCCTCCAGCCAGATATCACCGACGCGTTCAAACCCGGATTTTACAGGGGAATAGTACTCACCCGGGCCCACGGACCTGATTGGCCAGCCGCGCAACCCATTGGCCCCTCCGGCAAAAAAGCCCTTTTCGAAAGGCAGTACGGTTGAGTTTCCGTAAGGAACACCAACACCCAATGCAGCCCTGTAAACCAGTTGCTGCTTTGCATTCACAGGCTTATAATACCGGAAGTCAACGTCAGTACGGATATACTGGGCGTACCTGATTCTGAAGAGTGTAAAGTTTCCGTCTGCATCAACGGGGGCATTTGCAACATTGCTGTATAAATTCAGCAGGTTTCCGGCAGATTCGAAGTTAGCCCTGAAATAGAAATAGTTCTTCTTACCTGAGAGATTCTGATTGTTAAAAATATAGGAATACTTCAGGGCCATCACCAGATGATCAGTGTATTGATTAAGGAAACGCGGATCCTTAAAGTCTTTAAGAATGGCGTTGAATGTGCTGTCGCGCAGGATGCTTACCGAACTCAGTTCGACGGGTGAGAAAAGATGCCGGGTGGTACCGCTGCTATACCAGTCATACCCGTATGTTACATAACTGACATAACGGGTATAATAGCTGCGCTGCTGAAAATTGAGACCGAAGGCTATGGTGGTTTTGGCGCGGTAATTATTACTGATTCCTTTAAGCCTGAAAGGGCTGAGAAGTGTCGGAAAGTCAAGCCCTGTTTCAGCCCCTGCTTCCAGAGAATTAAAAATACCGGCGCGGCGTTCCACGCCCAGACCAAGATCCGGTTCCACCTCAAAAGCGCCACGAAGTTTAAGCCTGAACATTTCCGCCCCTCTGAATATATTCCGGTTCAGATAGTTCAAACTGCCGCCCAGCCCGACAAATCCCCCGGCATTGGTAGCCTCTACTTCAGGATTTATCATGTTTACCGGGCTCCGTACCATTCTGATATCACAATCAAGCAGCGCAATACCGGCAGGTTGCAGTTCAGGCGCTATTCGGGCAGGGCTCAGGTTTACCGAGACAAATCTGCTCAGTCCCAGATTCTGAAGGCGATTGTAGGTGAGGTTGATTTTTTGCTGGTTAAAAGGGGTGCCTGACTGTATAAATACAGACCTTGACAATGCAGCAGGACGTATGCGCAGATTGTTCTTATAAATAAGGTAAAAGTCAGGATTAGGCTGCTGTAAAGTGTCAGGGTTCTTTCTGTAAGCCAGGGTATCGTTCTTTGATAATGTATCACTTACCAATTCAGCAAAGTTGGTATTCATGAAAATATTGTTGATGAAGTACCGTTGGTGAGGCAGGAATGTAACTGAATCCATCAGACCGGAAGGCCTTATCCTGATATTCTCGATTCTGATCTTTATGTCTGCCTTTTCCTGTTCCCTGGTCGTATCTACTTCAAACAAAATATATTCCCGCGAAAAGGCGTAGTAACCGGCATCTTTCAACACCCGGGTGATGCGTTCACGTTCATCCCTTAACAAATAAGCATCGTATTGATTCCCGGAAAGAATAAGAGATTTAGCACCTTCCTTGTTAAGGAAATATTGAAGACTGTCATCAGGAATATCAA
>Ga0334883_1005339_pt1 | contig 11414 bp, 10 predicted proteins | sample GraSluR1_MG_6_FD_207230 | JGI IMG/M metagenome (GOLD analysis project Ga0334883, IMG submission 207230) | Sludge microbial communities from methane-producing bioreactor in Wageningen University, Netherlands - Granular Sludge_09_05-R1 | ecosystem: Engineered > Bioreactor > Anaerobic >... | reverse complement strand
CCTTTCGCTTGCGTTTAATGGCAGGGTTATAGAGCTTGTGAAGGGTATGAGCGTGTTACCGTGTCTCGTCTCTGCTATTCTCGCCTGAGAAGTGCCATCCAACAAAGGGAAATATATGAACTTGCACTTCTCTTCTTCCTTTCCATCAGTTGTTACGCACACTCGCTTTGTGAGATAATCGGCTTGGCGAATGGGATCAGCGGTTGCCAAAAGAGTCACGCAGAGGAGAATACTATGCCCGACGAAAAAAACTCCAGAAGAATGTATCGCGTCTTAGATACGTGGACGGATATTGACGCTAGACCGCAGAGAGTCTGGGAAATGCTTGTGGACTTCAAGTCGTGGGAGCAATGGAACCCGTTCATTCCAGTTGTGGAGGGAGACCTTAGAGTTGGAGAGCGTATGCGTATCAAGGTCGTTCCGCCAGGATTGAAGCCGATGGTCTTCAAACCGAAAGTCTACGAAGTGAAACCACAGGAGAAAATTCTTTGGGGTGGTAGCTTTCTGTGGATAGTATATCGCGGCGATCATGCGTTCTTGCTGGAACCTCTACCCGGAGAGAAGACGCGATTTCGACAGATTGAGCGATTCCGGGGTCCGATGGTTCTGCTCATGGGGAGTATGATTAAGAAAACGGAGATTGGCTATCATCAGATGAACCTGGCTTTCAAGAGGCATGTTGAAGGCAACCAAGAGACATCCGTCTCCGTCGATATATAAGAGCAGTCCCCTCGATCCTTGAAAGCGACCGAACACGATAAACAGAGCCACTTTCCCGAACGAACCTGTATCATTTCGCCCGTTCAAAGAGAATGTTATAGGCCCGTAAGATTCTGGATTATTCTAATCTACTTTCTTCTTCACTCGATCGTGCCGATTCAGTGTCTCGCTTCCCACAATAGAAAGCACCTCAGTAAGAGCAAGCACTCCTATTGCATGATTTGCATCTTCTACCTGCCTGGCGACGATTCGAAAGTATTGCTTGAAATGGAGATTGACGGCGAATTTGTTGTAGAATGTTTATTATGGCTTGGTATTTTTTACAGGACGGTAATCGATAGTCTCTTTTGAAATAGAGCAATTGCTTTCAATCTAATTCAGTCAGAAAAGAGGAGAGTTTCTTTTGTTGGGGGAAACTATGGGCGAGTCTATTCTGGATATCAGGGATTTGTGCAGTACAAATACTGGAAGTGTGAGGCTGAAAGAGATAAACCTTGAGGTCTTTCCAGCTGAAACTCACGCTCTGGTTGGCGAGCGCGGTGCAGGGAAAGAGCTTCTGGTGAATATTCTTGCCGGCCTCGAAAAGAGGATAAGCGGGAGAATCTTTTTCGACGAAGTCGATGTAACTGGAAGTCTTAAGATAGGTTCGAGCACATCCATGATGTTTCTCCTTGAAGAACCGATGCTCGCCGAAGGACTAACTGTCGCAGAGAACATATATATTATGCGTGAACCAAGAAACATACTTAGATTTATCAGCTATTCCAAGATAAACCGTCATGTCAAAGATCTCCTTACAGGATTCAGTCTGGATATTCAGGAAAAGAGTTCTGTCTTCAAGCTCTCTGTTGAGGATAGGAAGATCGTAGAACTCGTTCGATTATTCTTCTATGAGCCAAAGATGATTGTTATGTATGAACCGACTGCCCATCTGAGCTCGAAATCTCAGGAGTTGTTTTTCAGAATCCTCTCTGAACTGAAAAGAAAGAACACGGGAATTCTGTACGTGACAAACAAATGGGACGATGCCCTCAAGTTCGCTGATAGAATAAGCGTGCTGTACGAAGGATCGCTGGCCGGAACACTCAGTTCCAGCGAAGCAAAGAAGAAACCCGAGAAACTTCTGAAACTTCTTTCCGGATGGGATCGTAAAGGTCATGGAATAGAAGGAAGCGACAATTTCGAGAATGAAGACGTAGTTGAAGCAGTACTGAAAGCTGCGGAATATCTGACTTCCAATTATGAGATAAACGATGTGCTAAAGATGCTTGAAAGCTATGCGTGCAAGATCATGGAATCCGATGCGTGTTATGTCTATCTTGTTGATGAAAAGACTCGCACCATAATGGACACGGTTAAGTTCAAGGAAAACGAAACGATAGAAGCGATCCTGAAAGACGAAGTCGTGATGAAGATTATGGAAGACAAGAAACTCTTCCGGGCATGTTCTGAAGAGGAAGGATTCACAGATCTTTTCAAAATCACCAGAAATGTCGAGATGGCGATTTTCGACCCCGTGCTTATTCGTTCACATTATACGGCCTTAATACAGGTTAGTTACTGCAAGAGATACGAACCTACGGAGAAGCAAACCAGGTTTCTCTATACTCTTTCAAGGCAGGCGGCGCTGGCGATAGACAACACAAGGTTGATGGGCAGTTCGATACTTCTTCAAGAAAGCCATCATAGAATAAAAAACAATCTTCAGACCATAGTTAGTCTGATTAACATGCAGAAGAGAAGCTTTCATAGAAACACTGCAAAGGAGGTAAACGATCTTCTGGAGAATATCGTTTCGCGTGTCAAGAGTATTGCTGCGGTTCACGATTTGCTTTCGAGAGACGAGCTGGGACGGAGTATAATCAATCTGAAAAACCTTGTAGATGCTATTCTACAGTTCAATGTAGTAGATGGTAAGCCAAAGATAGACAAAGACCTCGACGACATCTTCATACCGTACGACAAGGCTACCAGCATCTCCCTGACTATTAACGAACTGATGAACAATTGTATCAAACATGCCTTCAAGAATACTGACAATGCGGCAATTATCATCTCCTGCAAGAATCTGGATGATAAGATACGGATTGTAGTAGAAGACAACGGGATAGGGTTTCCTAATAGAGCTTTCGACACGAACAACGAACGATTGGGATTATCTCTGGTGAGATCAGTTGTGGAGAATCAGTTCGGTGGGGTGCTGAACGTTTTTACTGATAATGGAACCCGTGTGGAGATTCTAATACCGAATGAAGGATTGCTTTTGACCAGACATCGCTGAATTCTGCGTGCTGTGTATTTTTCAAACATGGAGACATATATATTTGATGGGGGTTTTGCTTATGGAGAAACCGCTAAAGATTCTAATCGCTGAAGACGAGTACATAGTGCTTCTTGGACTGAAAGAAACACTACTGGCTCTTGGTCATCTCGTTATTGGAGAGGCCTTCGACGGAGAATCTCTAATATCACAGGCTCTTTCAAAAAGTCCCGATCTCCTTATTGTGGACGTGAACCTTCCGGTAGTAGATGGAATTGAGGCCATAAAAAGGATAAACGCTTACAAGTCACTACCGGCAATCGTAGTCACTGGATACAGCAGCGAAGACGTAATGAGAAAGGCAAATGAAGCAGGTGTTTTCAACTACTTGATCAAACCGGTAGATGAAAAGGAACTAAAACCCGCGATCGAGATAGCCATGGGACGTTTCAGAGAATTCGTTCAGCTAAAAAAGGAACTGAAGGCCCAAGAAGCGGCCCTCGAGGCAAGAAAGCTGGTAGAGAGAGCCAAAGGAATACTCATGGAACGGAACAACCTCAAAGAATCAGAAGCCATGAAACTTCTGCAGAAGATGAGCCGCGATAAGAACAAGAAGTTAGTTGTTGTTGCAGAAGAGATTATCGAGGCCGACAAGACTCTTAGATACGGCCTGTGAAAGCTGAAGCGGCAGTCTGTGCTGTTATATATATGTTATTCGAATATATCTTCACTATAAAGATATCGGGAGTTTTTCGCAAGTAACCGGTGTTATTCATCTTTGGTTGTCGTAAAATGACTCTCATCGTATTTGCATATCTCTTGGAGTTTGTTGCATAATCCAAGAGTATAATTCCAGAAGAATAGTAGTGCGCTCTAATGCTCATGAGTGGTGTTGGTAAGCGCAGATAACACTGCTCGCTACGACGAAAAGGGTAACTTCGTGGAAGGTAACGACAGGTCTTTTGAATCTTCTACAGGTTCAAGATACATCGCACGATACGATGATAACGGCAATCTTCTGGAAGAGAAAAGATATATCGTGTACGACTACAAAGGAAGTGAAGGCCTTCAGTTAGAGTACAAGTGCGCTTATGAATATGATGAAGACAATAATCTGGTTGCTGAGATCGGTTACGACGAATACGAAGAAGTTACCTATTCATACACTTACCAATACGATCAGCCGGGTAATCTCGTACAGGCTCTGAGTTACGGTCCCAACGGCAAGATCATCACAGAATATCGGGCCGAGTATGATGAGGAGAGTAATCTGCATAGATTCACGATGTATGACGGTCAGGGCAATGTTGTGGCCCGTCATGAAGCTCAGTATGAACTTGGAAAAATGATCAGTGAGTACGATTGCCTGAAAGACCCCGCAAAACTGCTTTACTTTGCCTCTTATGATGAGGATGGTAGAGTGCTTGAGGAGATCAATTACGACAAGTATCTGAGTGGCGCCTTCATCACTTACAGCTACGAATTCCGATACGATGAAAGAGGAAATTGTATTGAGGAAATCTATAGAGTCTTCTTCGAAGATGAACAAGAGTGGAGAGCCATTTCCAGAAACACTTACACGATCTCCTATTACGATTAGGCAATCTGGCAAGATATCCAAAACATGAATTAGATCAGATCGAAAAGTCAATAGACCGCGCTTGAGCACTTATGGCTGGTGTTCATGCGCAAATCACAAGTAAAAGGTTATGGGTGCCTTGAGTATTTGAGGCACCCATTTTCTCAATAAATGACTGTAAATATCTACCGGAAACGTTTCAAGATCCCAGTTTATAGCCTAATTCACAACATCAAAAGGAGGAATGACTGTGTTAAGAGTATTTTATTGCGGAGACCAGGTCATGTTGATCACTACCTATGTGAAGGGTATGAATTCATGGACCGATGGCGTCGTCCACGACGAAAGCTTCCATCTCAGAAAGGCTCTCGAATCCGATCCGGAGATTCAACTGACTTATCTTCCGACCAGCGAGGTTCAGAGGAATTTTCCTAAACCGGATCAACTCGATCAATACGATGTAATACTCTTCAGCGACGTCGGAACAGACACGGTGATCATGTACGAGGATAGGTTTAACAACTGTCCCATGGGTGTAGACAGACTCGGCGCACTCAAAGCCTGGACGAGCAACGGCGGAGGATTCTGCGGAGTCGGCGGCTGGTTGTCATTTGGAGGTATGTTCGGAGTCGCAAAGTGGCACAAAACACCTGTTGAAGAGATTCTTCCTGTTACGTGTTATCCGTACGACGATCGTGTCGAAATATCCGAAGGCATGAAACCTACCATATTGAAGAAAGACCACCCCATTTTCGAAGGAGTTGACTTCGATTCAGCTCCTCCACTTTTTTCCGGGTACAACGAAGTGAAAGCGAAAGACGGAGTGGACGTACTTGCAAAGTACAACGAAGATCCAATAATTGTTACCGGACAGTACGGAAAGGGTAGGACTCTTGCGTTTGCTACAGACCCTGCGCCACATTGGGGACGTGGAATGGTCGAGTGGAAAGATTACACAAGATTCTGGATCAATGTGGTGAAATGGCTCGGAGGCAAGTAATCATGAAAAAGATAATCAACACGCCTGACAACCTCATCACTGAAATGATAGACGGTATTGTGGGAGCCTTCCCAAAAGACTTTAAAAGAGTCGAAGGATTCGACAAAACTGTAATCACTTCCGCGGCACCCGTTCAGAACAAAGTTGGTATAGCAACCGGTGGGGGTTCGGGACATTTGCCACTCTTTTTAGGCTACGTCGGAAGCAACTTGATTGACGGGGCCGCAGTCGGAGATGTCTTCTCTTCTCCCTCTGCCGATACAATGCTAGCAGTAACCAAAGCAATAGATAGCGGAAAGGGCGTTCTCTATCTCTATGGAAACTACGGTGGAGATATTATGAACTTCGACATGGCTGCAGAAATGGCTGCCGAAGAAGGTATCACCGTGGAAACCTGTATTGGATGCGACGACATCGCTTCTGCCTCGGCTGAGGACTGGGAATCCCGCAGGGGAATTGCCGGACTCGTCTTTGCTTACAAAATCGCCGGTGCTAAGGCTGCCACAGGAGCTTCTCTCAAGGAAGTTAAAGCGACCACTGACAGAGCGCTCTACCTAACAAGGACTATGGGAGTCGCACTCTCATCGTGTACTATTCCAGCCGTTGGTGAACCGACCTTCGAGATAGGTGAGGATGAAATGGAGATAGGCATGGGCATCCATGGCGAGCGCGGGATAAGCAGAGAAAAGCTTAAGAGCGCCGATGAGATAGCAAGCTTCATGACAAAAAGAATTATCGAAGACCTTCCCTTTGGCAGCGGTGACGAGGTCGCGGTCATGATAAATGGACTCGGAGCGACTGCGCCTCAAGAGCTGTACATAACTTTCAGAAAGGTAAAGGAGATACTGGATTCGCAGGGAATAAGTATCCACAAATCATTCGTAGGAGAATACGCAACTTCCATGGAAATGAAGGGACTATCGATTACTCTATTCAAGCTCGATGACGAACTCAAAGAATTGCTCGACATGCCTGTACGCTCACCGATGCTCCTCCAGCAGTTTTAAAGTGTGGTGATCTTGTGCAAGAGACAATTAGCGCACCAGAGGTTTTTGAAGTTCTAAGAAGATCCTGTGAAGAACTCTCAGAGAAACACATCGACGAATTCAGAAAGCTAGACGCCGCAATTGGAGACGGAGACCTCGGAATAACTGTTAGGAAAGGTTGTCAAGCAATTGTTCACACTCTGAGAAACACCGGTATTGAAGATATCGGCGTAATTCTAAGCAAGTGTGGTGCGGATTTCAACCGGGCAAACCCATCAACTTTCGGAATACTCGCTGGGAGCGCCTTTATAGAGAGCGGAAAGTACGCAAATGGCAAGACAGTTCTTGATCTAGGAGACATAGCCAAAATGTTTAGAGCCTCTCTAGAAGGAGTTATTAAAAGAGGAAAAGCAAAAGCCGGTGAGAAGACCATGCTTGACGCTCTTGAACCAGCGGTTATCTCACTGGAGAGATCGGCGACGGAAAGCAAGAGCATACCTGTAGCCTTTACCGAAGCTGCATCTGAGGCAGCAATCGGATTGGAAAAAACCAAAGAGATGGAGGCGAAAAAGGGTAGAGCAAGAGCGTTTGGAAACCGTACGATAGGGGAACAAGATCCAGGAGCAACTGTCGTGTACTATTTCTTGAAGGAAATTGCAACAGCACTGAACGGACAAAACGAAAAGGGGTGAATCAATGAAGATTGTGAAGATGTCCTTAGTTGTACTGGCAATTCTAGTACTTGCTAGCACAGTGTTAGCAGGAACTGAGTATGTTACAGGAATCAAAGTTGCGATCTGCGGTCACGGCCTTGAAGCCGAGTCGTGCCAGAGAGATTTCCAGCAAGCGAAGATAGAATGCGCGCACAGAGGCTGGGAACTGATCGACGCCATGACAGTAAGGGATCCGACAATGCAACGAGAAACCATGGAAACCCTTATCAGAAAACAAGTAGACGCAATTGTCATCATTTACTGGGACATGGAAGCCATTGCTGATCTAATTCTGAAGGCGGCTGAAGAAGGCATAGGCGTCTACTGTGTCGATACCGAATTGAGGCCTGGTGTCATCGTAAGCTGTACACAGAACAATGCAGTTGCTGGAGCGTTGATGGCCTACTGGGGAACACAGAGACTCAACGAAAGAGGAAACGTGGCCATAATGAGCGGAAAATGGCACATAATGAGGCGAAGAGGTTACACGGCCGCAGCCCTCTTCGAGAGAGACTGGCCCGCTCTCACTCTAGTAGCCGAGGAGTTTCTCCCGCTTGTTGGATATGAAGAAAGCGCCTTCAACACTGCGGTTAACTGGATGACGAAATACGGAGACAAGCTGGACTGGATATTCGCCGGCTGGGATACGCCCGGCCAGTATGCTGCACGTGCCATTGAACAGGCCGGTTTCAATCGCGACAATATATTCGTGACCGGTATAGACGGTGGCTCGGCCGTTTACTCTATGATTCGTAGCGGATCACCCTTCGTCGCCACAGTCAGTCAGCCCTTCGAACTGTATGTCCACACTGTTTTTGAAGTGATCAACCAGATTGAATCGGGCATCGGTCCAGATCATCCAGATTCCCTTATACCCACGGGCAGGATTATATATCAGACCCCTGTTCTGACAGACGAAACAAACGTTCCCGCAGCCGGTAGCTCGATTCACGCAGTCTTTGGATACTACGGTATGAATCCCGATGACCCGGATGCATGGTTTAACTGGCAAGATGCTGGAGGCCCATACAAGCTTCAGTAATCCATCGCTTTTTCCTCAGATAGTATCGGGAGAGAAAGTTTCTCTCCCGATATTAGTTCCAAAAATGGATCAAGAAAGAGGGTTATAGTATGTCAGAAGAGATCATTCTAAAAGCTAGAGACATTTCGAAATCCTTTCCAGGAGTGAAAGCCTTGAACAGGGTTGATTTCGACCTCTACAAAGGTGAGATCCACGCTGTGTGCGGTGAAAACGGGGCCGGAAAGAGCACTTTCTGCAACGTGCTTACTGGGATAGTGAGACCTGATGAAGGAAACATCTACTTCGAAGATACCGAAATAAAGCTTCATCATCCGTCTCAAGCTCTAAACCTGGGTATAAGAATGGTTTACCAAGAGCGGAATTTGATTCCTTACCTCACAGGGGCACAGAATATCCTTCTGAGAGAAGAGCCGGTCATGGGTGGCTTTCTAATAGATGAGAAATCCATTTTACGAAAGGCCGAAGAGCTGGCAGAGATGTACAAGATGAATGTACCCCTCACAGTACCGGTCTCCTTTCTGAGTTCTGCTCAAAGGCAGGCAATTGAAATACTCAGAGCCTTTCTCTACAGACCGAAAGTTTTGATTCTGGATGAACCCACTTCAAGCCTTACAGAATCTGAAGCCGAGGCTTTGTTTAACGTAGTCAGGCAAATAAAGAGCGAGGGGGTCTCGGTAATACTTATCACTCACAAACTCGACGAAGTCTTCGAAAACGCAGATAGGATCTCGATCTTCAGAAATGGAGAGAAAATAGCAACGAGAAACAGGGCCGAAATATCTGAAGAAGAAGCAATAAGGTTGATGGTGAATAGAAGTATTTCCAGTCTCTTTCCCGAAGTGAAAAGCTCCACGGGAGAGATTGTAATGGAGATACGCAATTTGAACGGATCGGGATTCTTGAGAGATATTAATCTCTTCCTTAAGAAAGGCGAAGTTCTCGGATTGTACGGTCTGATAGGTTCGGGAAGAACCGAGTTGATTGAGCACATATATGGACTTCGACCGACACAATCTGGCGAAGTGCTTGTAAAGGGAAAAGCCATTGTTCCTAGAGTTCAGAATATGATCAAAGAAGGCGTCTTTCTGGTTCCAGATGATCGCAGAGAGAAGGGACTTCTAGGGAGTCTTAATCTGAAGAAAAATCTTACAATATCCTACATTGACGAGTTCACCAGGCTATTTGGATTCGTCGATTCGAGAAAAGAAAATGCAGTAGTCACACATATTGAAAAAGAAAGTGCCCTGAATATAAAGTACACGAGTATCAACCAAGACGTCAGAGTGCTGAGCGGTGGTAATCAGCAGAAGGTTGTCATTGGTAGGTGGATAACGAAAGAGAATGTCAGAGTATTGATTCTGGACGATCCAACAAACGGTATCGACGTAGGAACTAAGTTCGAAATATACAGAATGATCAGGAATCTTGCACAGGACAAGCACGTAGGAGTGATATTCGTGTCTTCGGAGCTTCCTGAGTTAATAGGAGTTTGCGACAGAATCTACGTCTTCAAAGAGGGAAGTATTACTGGCGAGCTTAACCGTGAAGCGTTCGATGATGAAAGGATTCTTTCAATGGCTCTGTGATAACGATTTGATTATCAAGCTTTAGGAAGAACAGATTAAGCTTGTGAGGAGGAATGCGCAATGATCTCTAAGGGAAACCTTGCAACGATTGTAAGAAGATACGGTGTATTGCTAGCTTTGTTTATAGTGTTTGGGATATTTTCATTCATGGAACCCACATTCTACAGTCTGAAGAATGTCTTATCAATAATTAGACAGGCAAGTATAACGGGGATCCTTGCCATTGGCTTGACCACAGTGGTTATTGCAGGAGAATTCGATATGTCATTTGCTTCTCTGGCAGGCTTTTCTGGAGTTTTGAGCGTAATACTCATGGGAAAGCTTCTAATGGGAGCCGTCTCCGCCTGGCTCATAGCAATATTAGCAGCTCTGGGTATTGGGATAGTAAACGGACTGATTATACTTTTCATCGGTGTTCCCTCAATAATAACCACTATCGGCATGATGACACTTCTCGCAGGATTCACCAAATGGCTTACCGGAGGATCGACATACTACTCGGCCAGCTTCCCCTCGATCTTCCCTTTGCTTGGAAGGTCTTACGTCTTCGAGATGATACCTACCCCGGTAATAATCTTCGGAGTTACAATTTTCATTTTTATCATGCTTTTAGAACACACCAAAATCGGACGATTCTTCCACGCAGTTGGAGGTAACCCTAAGGCTTCTGAGCACGTAGGTATAAAGGTCAGACAGGTGAAGTTCATCGCCATAGTCATATCGGCCTTCATGGCTGGCCTGGCGGGTATCATGATCGGTTCGCTTCTAGGTTCCGGAACACCTGGAATGGGAGAAGGCTATCTAATGCCTGGCATAAGCGCTATGTTCATAGGTGCGGTCTTTCTTCGAGACGGAGTACCGAATATCTGGGGAACAGTTATCGGATCGCTTCTTTTGGCGGTTCTTACAAATGGTTTCGTGATGATCAACCTACCGTTCTATATGAAGGAGATCGTGCTTGGTTCTGTGTTGATTGGCGCAGTAAGTATGGTAGCTATTTTCAAGAAAGGAAGCATTCCCGGAGTCAATCTACTTTAGAGTGCGAGAAGTAGCTATTTCTGAGACCGTGGTTCCCAAAATCGAACTAGGGAAATTGAATTACAAACCGCAGGAGTTCTCAGGAGACCCCTTACACGGACCATGAAAGTATAACTCATCAAAGAAATCTTGCATTCTCGGGAGGTCGGGAAGACTCTCCCGATTTTTCGCTGCTCTTTGGAGTTTCTTACAAATAACGGTTATCAAAGGTCCGAATCATTCAAACACCTTTTTGCTCAATCTATTTCGTAGAGTTCATCCTTCTTTTAAGAAAGCACTTCCAGTAAGAGCAAGCACTCCTATTGCATGATTTGCATTTCTTAGGCCCATGACGATGATCGAGAGACATGGTCAGATATTGCCCGTTTATACTGACTAATCATTGTTATTTAAGGCTGATTACCCGTGCTTGCTATTCAGGACGGGTTTTGAGGTTTATTATTTGCTCTCCGGAATGATAGAATTCATTGAGTTGACCCTGTTTGCATAA
>Ga0334883_1005332_pt1 | contig 11423 bp, 7 predicted proteins | sample GraSluR1_MG_6_FD_207230 | JGI IMG/M metagenome (GOLD analysis project Ga0334883, IMG submission 207230) | Sludge microbial communities from methane-producing bioreactor in Wageningen University, Netherlands - Granular Sludge_09_05-R1 | ecosystem: Engineered > Bioreactor > Anaerobic > Unclassified... | reverse complement strand
CGATCCCGGCGGACGGCGGCGGCAAGAAGATCGGCGTTCTGGTCATCACCCTCTCCAACCCCTACTGGACGGAGATGAAGAAGCGCTACGAAGAGTGGTCTTCCGAGATGAACGTCTCGGTGGAGATCATGGCCGCCCCGACCGAGGGGGATCTCAAATCGCAGCTCGATACGCTCGAAACGATGGTGGTCAAGGGGTACGACGCGATCATCGCAACGCCGATGGACCCGTTCAACCTGATTCCGGGCGTTCTGAAGGCGAATGAAAAGGGCATCCCGGTGATCTGCTCCGGCCCCGCCATCGACGCCAAGGCGTTGAAGGACGCGGGCGGCAGGCTCGACGGCTGGATCAGCGCGACCTTTCTCGACCAGGGACGGCTCGCGGCGGAAGATATGGTGCAAAAGATGGGCGCGGAGGGCGGCAAGGTCGCGATCATCGAGGGAATTCCCGGGGCGGGGCAGAGCGAGGCCCGCAAGAAGGGCGCGGGCGACGTCTTTGCGCAGGCGGGGAATGTCCCGGTCGTCTCCGTGCAGCCGGGGAAGTGGGATAGGAATCTGGCGTTCGACATCGCGACGAACCTCGTCAAGGCCACCCCGGATCTTCGCGGTATCTACTGCGCGAACGACGTGATGGCGCTGGCGGCGGCCGATGCGCTGGAAGCCGCGGGCAAACGCGAAGGTGTGCTGATCTACGGGACGGACTTCATCCCCGAGGCTCGCACCGCCATCAAAGAATGGAAACTCCAGGGTTCCACCACCTTCTCCCAGGCGGCATGGACGAGAGGCGCCATCGTCTACGCGCTCAAACTTGCCGAAAAAGCGACGGACCTTCCCGAGCGCCTGAACATCCCGATCATGCTGGCGACGGCGGAGAACATCGGCGATTTCGAAGGCTGGAAGTAGTCTCTTCCCGATGACGCGGCGAATCGGCATTCTGCTCTGCGACACGGACAACCCTTTCTGGCGGGAGAAGAGAGCGCAGTATCTGCGCCTCGCTCCCGAACGGGGCTTCGCGCCCGAGTTTCGGGCGCCCCGTTCCGTGAACGATCCGGAGGAGCAGCGCCGGGTGCTTGAGCGGATGCTCGGCGAGGGGTACGAGGCGATCGTGATCAACCCGCTCTCCTCGACGAACCTTGCGCCTGCCGTTCGCAAGACCGGGGGGACGCCTCTGTTCGACGTGGGGCCGAAGTGCGATCCGCACGTCGTCGCAGGAGCGCCGGGGTACCACCCCGTTCCCGTCGCCGATTTCGAAGAGCAGGGGCGCATCGTCGCCGACGCGCTGCTCTCCTCCATTTCCGAACCCTCGGGGTGGGCGCTTGCGCTGGGAGGGTTCCGCGATGCGCGACACTCGGAGGCGCGCTGCCGGGGAGCGTTTCACGCTTTTGCGAAGGTGTTTCCGCAGCGCCGGATTCTTACCGGGTACGCGAACTTCGACCGCGACGAAGCGTATTTCATGGTCCGCAGTCTTCTGGCGGAATTGCCGGGTGTGCGGACGATATTCTGCGCCAACGACCTGATGGCGCTCGGCGCTCTTCGGGCCGTCGAGGAACTGGGCGGCAGAACGCCTTCGGTGGGGGGCGTCGACGCCATCCCGGAGGCGGTGGAGGCCGTGCGCGAAGGAAGGCTCTGCTGTACGGCGGGCATCGTCCAGGAGGACGTCGTCCGCCTGGTCTACGAAACTTTGGAGCGATGGTTCGAGGAGGGCGTCGACGTCGCATGTCCGCTTCTTCCATCCTTCTTGCTCTCTCGAAGAAGGTATCCGGAAGATGAAGCTTACATGCTCACGGATTTCGGGCGATCAGGAGAGTCGGTACGAAAAATCCATCATGAATCATGAAATGCTTGTGACAATTTCAACATCAAGGAGTGCGTTATGATGCCTACCGATATCGATCCAGTCGCCGTCCGTTCGGCGGCGGAGGAACTCTACCGTTCGGGCGACTTTTATTGTTCCGAAGCCATACTCAAGGCGATCCGCGATGCGTTCGACGCCCCCTTCCCGGAGGAGATCGTCGCCCTCGCGTCCGGCTTTCCCGTCGGAATGGGGGCTTCAGGATGCACCTGCGGCGCGGTCGTCGGCGGAATCATGGCGCTCGGGATGTTCTTCGGCAGAAGCGCGCCGAAGGACAAGCGCGTCAACCGAGCCATGGCGTTGGGGAAGGAGCTTCACGACTTCTTCAAAGAGAACCACGGGACGCTCTGCTGTCGCTCCTTGACGCGCGGCATGAAGCTGGGCTCGAAGGAGCACATGGAACAGTGCATCGCTTTCACAGGCGAGATCGCCGAGCGGACGACGAGACTGATACTCCGCGAACTGGAAAAGGACTCGTCCTCGATACGCGGTCGTCTTCGGCGCGTCATCGGCGAACGGCTTTCCATGTTATAATTCTCATCGCCGAAAAGAAAGATATCCGCATTGTCGCGTGCATGCGGAGGGATTCATGGAGGACGCGATGAACGAAACGAAAATCGGACTTTCAGCGGGGCGTTTCCTGGCCTTCCGGCTGGCTCCGGGGGAGGAGCTTCTCGGGGCGCTGCGGCGGGTTGTCGCGGCGCACGATATTCGGGCGGGGTACGTGGCCGGAGTGGTCGGCAGCCTGTCGCGGGCGTGCCTGCGCTTCGCGGGGCGTCGGGACGGGACGGCGCTCGACGGCTGCTTCGAGGTGGTCTCGCTCGTCGGGACGCTGGACGCGGAGGGCGAGCATCTGCACATGACGATATCGAACCCCGAGGGAACGACGACGGGGGGGCACGTGCTGGAAGGGTGCGTCGTCCGCACGACGATGGAGCTGGTGCTGGGCGACCTCTCCGAGCTGGAATTTTCCCGCGAATACTGCCCTCTTTCCACCTACGAGGAACTTGCGGTCATGCCGCGAACACACGATAAAGGAGAATGAACGATGAAGAACAGAACGCTGGTACTGGTAGCTCTTTGCATCGCGCTGAACATGGGACTGGGGCAGATCGCCTCGACGCTGAAGCTCCCGATCTTCATGGACTCGATCGGGACGGTGCTCTCGGCCATCCTGATGGGGCCGTGGATCGGCATGCTCACCGGGCTGTGCACCAACCTGATCTGGGGCGTGCTGACGAGCCCCGTGGCTGCGGCCTTCGCCCCCGTGGCGATGGTCATCGGCCTCGTCGCGGGCCTGCTGGCGCGCAAGGGGATGTTCCGCTCGCTGCCGTTGGCGATCGTTTCCGGCATCGTGGTGACGGTCTTCGTGACGCTCGTCGCCACGCCGATCCGCACCTACCTCTTCGCCGGAGTGACCGGCTCGGGGGCCGACTTCCTCGTCGCCTACCTGACCGCCGTCGGACAGCGGCTGCTGCAGTCGGTGGCGATCACGGTCATCTGGACGAACCTCGTGGACAAGATCGTGGCCTGCTTCGTCGCCTGGCTGCTCGTGAAACAGCTTCCGGAGCGCGTCAAGTCGCTCTTCCCGGACGCTTCGAACGTCGCCTGAGGCGCTGTGGAGCCACTGCGCGCACTTTCGGGGCCCTTGGGCTCCTTCGTTCTGTGGGGATTCTGGGTCGGGGGCTCGATGCTGCTTCCGGCCTTTCCCTTTGTTGCGGTCATGGCGGCTGTCTCGGCGGTCGCGCTCTGTCTTTGGCGGAAGTCGCGGAGCAGCGTCAAGGGCGTCGCGCTCTTCATGGCGCCGCTGGCTTTCGGCTTCTGGCTGATCCACGGCGGCGTCTTCGCCTCGCTGCTCGGCGGGGCGCTCCAACCCGCGCGCGGAGCGTGGGCGTTCGGGCTCTGGCTCCGCATCCTCTCCGTGGTCGCGGCAAGCCGCCTCTGGTTGGCCTCCGCTCCTCCTCCGCTGCTGATCCGCTCGCTTCTGGCGAGCGATCTCCCGGCGAGCTTCGCCTTTTTGCCGGCGAGTCCGCTGCTGCTGACCGAGCAGATCAAGGCGCGGATAGAGCAGATTCAGGAGGCGCAGCTCGCGCGCGGCGTCCCGGTGCACGGCTCGTTCCGAGAACGGGCCTCCTCCCTGACTGCCCTGCTCTTCCCGCTGGTGCTGGGGCTGTTGAACGACCTTCCCTCCCGGAGCGCCGCGCTCGACATGAAGGCGTTCGGGCTGTTCCGGCGGCGGTCGAGCCTCTTCGGCGGCAGGGAGCCGCGCGTCCCGCGCACTCCGAGGCCGATATCCTGCGACGGGCACGGTGAAACGTTCCGGATCGGCGAGTCGAAGAAAGCGCTCGGCGGAATGGACGGAGGCGATGCGTTCCGCGAACCGGCGGAAATTGTAGAAAATGCGGAGAGCCGCGGCTCCTCCTCTTCGCCGAATTCCGCATCAATCCTCGAAGCAGCTTGTTCTCCAGCAACGGCGGATGCTGCCGGCGCGTTTCCTCTCGTCGCTCTCGACGACGCCCGATTTTCCGCACCCGGAGCGGACGCCCCGCTTCTTTCGGTTCCCGCGCTGCGCCTCTTCCCGGGTGAATGGATGCTGCTCGAAGGGGGGAACGGCGCCGGAAAGTCCACGCTGGCGACGATGCTCTGCGGCGGGGTTCCCGAGCACAGAAACGGGGAGCTTTCGGGGCGCGCGGAGCTTTTCGGCGAACCGGTCGTTTCCCGGACGTGTCTCGGATGGTCGCCGGACGTGCAGTTCGTCCAGCAGAATCCTCAGCTCTCCCTCTCGGGGTGCGCCTTCACGCTCTACGAGGAGGTCGCCTTCGGTCCGGAGAACCTGGCGCTCCCGCTCGACGAGATCCGCGATCGCGTCGACGACGCGCTGGACCTTTTCGGGATAGCGCATCTCAAGGAACATCACCCGGCGACTCTCTCCGGAGGTGAGGCGCAGAAGGCCGCCCTGGCCTCCGCGGCGGCGATGCGCCCCCGCCTGCTGCTGCTCGACGAGGCGTTCAGCCGGATCGCCTCCGCGGATATTCCCGTTCTTCTGGAGCGTCTGCGGGCGTGGTCGAAGAGAATCGGCGCGTCGGTGTTGCTGCTGGAGAGGCGTCGGCAGGTTTTCGAGCGATTCTGCGATCGCGTCGGATGCTTCCGGGACGGCGTCGTGGTGGAGCACGATGAAGAAGCGGTCGGGAGGAGCGCAGCCGGGCGTTCGCGACCGGAAGCGCCTCCGTCGGCTGTTCGCGGCGACACGGAGAGGTTCTCCGCCGGGAAGCGACGCGGAGACGACGAGCGGGCATCTTGCGGAAACGCCGGGTTCGAGCGGGACGATTCCGAAGGATGCGCGCGCGCAGGCCGCATCCCGAAGGCGAGCCCCGTGAAGGAGGGAGCAACTGATCTCCGCGAAGAAGGCCCCGCCCTTCTCCGGATTCGGGACCTCGACTTTCGTTGGAAGGGCCGGAGCGAACCGCTGCTCCGCTCGCTGAACGCCGAACTCGCGGCGGGGGAACGGGCCGCGCTCGTGGGACCGAACGGCGCGGGGAAGTCCACGCTGATGCGCCTTTGCGCCGGGTTGCTGAGCCCGGAGCGGGGCGATGCGCTGCTTGCCGGAGCGCCCGTCTCGGCGATGGCCCCGAAAGAGCGCGCCGCGCGGATAGGCTTTCTCTTTCAGGACGCGGAGCGGCAGATTTTTCACTCGACGGTGGCCGAGGAGGTGCTCTTCTCGCTCAGGGACGAACCGCTCTCTCCCGGCGAACGGATGGAGCGGCTGGACGCGGCGCTCCGCGCGACCGGGCTTCGGGGGAAGGAAAAGAGTCATCCGCTGGACCTGAACGCGGCGGAGCGGCGCATGGTCGCCGTCGCCTCCATCGCCGTACGCGGCGTCGATCTGCTGCTGCTCGACGAGCCGAGCCGCGACTTCGACCCGCGGTGGCAGGAGCTGTTCGAGGAGTGGCTTTGCTCGCACAGCGCGGCGGTCCTCGCGATCAGCCACGATCCGGATTTCGTCGAGCGTCTCTTCCCGCAGGTCTGGAGTTTGCACGAAGGACGCCTTTCGGTCTGACTCCTCCTCGATTCTCCTTTTCGGGACGCGTCTCGTCTCGGCGTTTTTTCGTTTTCAGCAGCAAAAGCAGAAGCAGCGGAAGAAGAGAAGAGCCCGCCGCCGGAGAACCTCCCGTCGTGCAGCCGCCGCCTTCTTCCGCGCGGGACGGCGTATCCGGGCCGCTCTTCGGAGCGGCTTCCGTTACGAACGCGGGGTCGACGACCTGGTCGTTCGCCGCGCCGTCGAGGTCGAATCTTCCCCCGTCTTTTAGAGCAAGCGCGATGCGGCAGTCGGAGGAGATCGCGTCGCCCCGGCCGAGCACCCGCTTCAGTTCATGTTTGCCCTCGATGTTCGCGAATTCGACGACGGCCGAGCGCCCGTCGATCAGATCCTCGAACGAGAATGCCTGAACGAAGGGCTCCGCGGCCTCCGCCGAGAAGACTTTGACCACGTACAGACTCTCGGCGCTCTTGCCCAGAAAACTCTCCGGTACGGTGAAGAAGAGAATGGCCGTCGCGGCGGCGTCCGCCGCCGTTTTTCCGGTATCGCCGCCGAGGAGGGCGATGAAGAGCGCTATCGGCGCTTCCGCCGCTCCTTCGGGGATGTTCAGGCCCTCCAGAAGGGTTTTCAGACGTTCGATGCCTTCGGGGGCGATGAAGATTCTTCCGGATTCGTCGATATCCAGAAGTTCGATGATCGCTTCGATGCGGTCTTCGGGAACAAGAGCTTTCCGCAGGGCGATTCGGATCGCCTCTTTTGTCTGCTCCGGCGTGGCGCGCAAGGGCGGCTCCGCGATCAAGGGCGCGCCGTCCGTCGGGAACGAGCCGCTCGCCCAGGGCGTTCCCTCGGGGATCGCGGGAACCGGGACAGGTAGAACAGGGCGCGGCCCCTGCGGAAGGGGCCGCGTCGGAGAAGGTTCCGGCGTTGGTTCGGGTTCCGGTTCCGGCGGAGGAACCGGCGTGGGAGTCGGAGGCGGGGTCGGAACCGGCTGCGTCTGGTAGGCGCCACTGTCCACCTTCGCGGGAGCCTCCGGACGGAGAAAGCCGCGCTGGTCTTTGGCCGGGACGACGCTTCCGGCAATCGGCGTTCCGGACGGCAGTCCCGCCCCGAGGGCCGAGCTTCCGGCCCCGAGCGCATGCGTCTTCGTCGGGCCTCCGTTATCGGAGAGAGGGAGAAGTTCGGGATCGAGGCCGGTATTTCCAAGGCCGACGTACCCCCCTTCGACGACGCTGTGCTCGACCGTCTGCCCTGCGGTGATCTGATCGCTACCTCCCCAGAAGATCGAGTTCGCCACGGCGACGACGCCGTTCTGCCGGCGTATCCCTCCGTCGGTTCCGACGTTGTCGCTGAAGGTGCAGTTCACGACGACGAGCGTCCCCCCATTGTATACTCCTCCTCCTTCGCCGCCGGCGAAGTTTTCGGAGAAGGTACAGTTCGTCAGCGAGACCGCGCCGTCGTCGTTGAACAGGCCGCCGCCGGAGGTCGACCCGTTTCCGGAGAAGAGGCAACCGCTCGCCGCGAGAGCGCTCTCTTTGTTGTATATACCCCCGCCGGACGCGGCGGAGTTTCCGGAGAAGGCGCAATCGCTCGCCGTCACGGAGCTTGAGTCGTTGTACATCCCGCCGCCGCCGAGCGCGGTGTGCCCCGAAAATACGCAGCCGGTTATCGCGGGCGCGCCCTTGCTGTTGTACATCCCGCCTCCGTGCAACGCGGTATTTCCGGAGAACGTGCAGTCGACGATCGCAGGACTGCTTTCGCTGTTGTACATGCCTCCGCCCTGAACTACCATGAAGCTGTTCGCCAGAAATATGCAGTTCGTCACCCGGGGACTTCCCTTGTAGTTGAACATATCGCCGCCCCGGAGCGCGACGTTCCCCGTGAATAGGCAGTTCCTCGTCGAGGGGGAGCCGCCGTTGTTGAACATTCCGCCCCCGCGTTGCTGCTCGTCCGAGCCTCCGTCGGCGTATCCTCCGGTGATGGTGAAGCCGTCGAGGATTGCCCCGGGCCCCGTTCCGCCGTCGGCGGTGACGACGTGGTAGCTGTTGTCGGTTTCCGGCGGATCGCCGATGTTCCCCGAGAGTACGGCGATGTTGACGGTCCAGTCTCGCTGCTCCAGCGACGTTTCTCCCCCCGCGAAGCCGCCGTAGACGGCGACGCCGTCTTTGAGAGCGAAGGAGATCGAGCGGTTCACTCCAGCCGTGGGCGTGTAGGTTCCGCTCGCCGCCCGGATTTGGTCGCCCGTGTTCGCCGCTGCCAACGCGTCCTGTAGGTCTTCGAAGGCGTCGGTCCACGATGAACCGGTGTTCGCTCCTGTCGCGTCGGCCTTGACGTAGAACACCGCGCTCTCCGCCGCCGATGGGAGGAGCAGCGCAAGAACCGCGTAAAAAAGTATCCGTATGAAGCGTTCTTTTCCAGTGCGTATTTCGAGACGTCTCTTCCCCGACATGTTTCGCCATCTCCCTCTGCTGTGCGATGGAGCGCCTCTTCCGGAATCGTCCGACAGTCGTCGAGAACGATGTTCGAAAAGGGCTATCGTCGAGGCGAGTGTACAGGGAAAACAACGTTTCCGGGAAGGGTGATTTTTTTAACCCCCCCCCCTCGAGAAGCGCGCCACGAGCGAAAAATCGGCGCGCGGACAACGCTTCGTCGTCGAAGTTATTTCATCGGAATAAGCCCTCCGCCGTTTTCATCCGCCGCATGGACGACGAAACGGGCGACGAGATTTTGAAGCGCTTCCGCCGTGGCCGCCATTTCCTGCGCTTCCGTGGCTATCGCCTCCGCCGCCTTGGCCGTTTCTTCCGAAGCGCTTTGGATGGAGCCGACTGAATGGACGACATCCGTCGTCGACTCCGTCACGTTCTGGATCGCGGAAGTCATCTCCTCGCTGGACGCCGCCTGTTCCTGCGAGACGGCGGCGATGCTCTGCACCGCCTCGGCGACCTTGCCGATCTCCGCCACGGCGCCTTTAAGGCGTTCCTGAGTAGCCGCGGCCTTCTTCATCGTCTCGTCGAGGATTCTGCCGGTGGTCTCGGTCGCCGCGATCGACTCCTCCGAACGCTTCTGAAGCCCTCCGATCAGCTTGTCGACCTCCTGCGCCGCCCGTGCGGAATCTTCCGCGAGCTTGCGCACCTCCTCGGCGACCACGGCGAAGCCTCTCCCGGCCTCGCCGGCGCGCGCTGCCTCGATGGCGGCGTTGAGCGCGAGCAAGTTCGTCTGATCGGCTATGGAGGTAATGGTGCTCACGAAGCCGGAAATATCGTCGACCGACTGTGCCAGCTCCTTGATGCGGACGATGCTCTTGTCGGACTCCCCTTCCGCTTTCCGTATGTCGCCGATCACCTCGTTCACTTCGTCCACCGAGCCGCTTGCGGCTTCGGAGGCTTTCGTCGCTCCTTCGGCGCCTTCTCCGGTGGCCTGCGCGGACGCCTGCGCTCCCGACGAGATCTCTTCTATGGATGCGTTCGTCTCCTGAAGCGCCGAGGAGGAGTGCTCCATCATGTCCCGCACTTTGGTGATGGATCCGGCGATCTCCTCCATCGATGAAAGCGTCTCCTCAGAAAGGGAAGCGAGCGTCTCCGCCCTGTGCGCCGTCTCGTCGGACTCCTTCCGTATGGAGGTCATGACCTCGCGCATGGAAGAAACCATCGCGTTGAGATTTTGAGAAATCTGCGCGATCTCGTCCCGTCCCGAGTCGTCGTAGCGGACGGTCAGGTCGCCCGCGCCGAGTTTGTCGGTAGCGCGCTTCATGGAGCCGATCGCTCTGTTCAGCCCGCGGACGATCAGGAAAACGACGAGCGCGACGACTACGAGGGCCGCCGCCGCGATACCCAGAAGTACCGTGGTGAGGGCGTGCACCATCGCGGCGATCTCCGACACGGGGAAGAGGATTCCCAGGAAGAACCCCCGTTTCGTCGGCGTGAAGAATATCTGGCGTTCTTCCCCCTGGTACGTGTACGTCTCGAAGCCTTTTTCCCCGGCGACCATCTTTTTCGCGATGTTGCGTACCGCTTCGGGGATCTTCTCGTCCCGCAGCATGTTCGTTTTCAGGACGTCCTCCTCCGCGGAGTACGCGACGGGGATGCCGCTCTTGAGAAGCAGCATTCCGTTCCCCTTGCCGAAGAGGTTCAGAGCGACCACGTACTTGTTCATGCTTTGGACGTCCATGTCGCCGACGACGACGCCGAGAAGCTTGCCCGCGTCGTCGTAAATCGGGGTGGATACCGATATTACGAGCGTGTTGGCAATCATATCCCTGAACGGCTCGGAGAAGAAGACCTTTCCTTCTCCCGCGGCGACGGCGCTCTTGTACCACGGACGCACGCGGGCGTCGTAATCGGCGGGAGCCTTCCACCCCGTGCCGTCGGAGAGTCTGCCCGTAGCTTCGTGTCCGAATTTGACGCTGCCGATCCCGACGCTCCGCACCTGCTTCGTCAACGCTGCGGCCAGCTTCTCCGTGTCCTCCTCGCCTGAAAGGCCGAGCTGCGTCATAGCGTGCCGGATCGACTCCGCTGCGGCGAGGAGCATCCCGTCTACGGAGTTGAACCTCTCGTCGAGAGTTGTCGCCGCGTTGACGACGACCTCCATTCCGGCGTTGTTCACCAGACCGCGCATCATCGTGTCGCCGCGATAGTAGGTGATCCCCGCCATCAAGACGATCACCGCCAGAACCACCGCCGCCATTCCCGTGAGCTTCCCTCGAATCGTCATCCTCATCTTCCTCCTTGTTTATAATATGACAATATACTTGAAAACATCACGTTTAAATGCGATAGACATTTTAAATACTCGTATTGGCCGAGTGCGTCTTGCGAAAATGTGCCTGTTTGCGAGGATCGAGGTTGAATTCTTTTTCCTGGAGAAAGGGGATGGCGATCTCCAGAGTTACGATGGTTTGAAAAATTTCTTAAATTTAACCTTCTGCCAAAGAAGATATTACGCATGGGCATGAATTTTAGCAATGGGGCGAGGGGTTCTTTTTCGCTGGTCGGAAGTCCCTATATTGTCGTGCTATTTAAAGGTATAAAAGATGCATTAATCATTCTTATAACTTCGGCGGAGAGCGTTCAAAGACGCGGAGGGAGTGGAGGAATAGCTCCGCCGGACTATCGCTGCGCCGAACAGACCGCGGAACATCGCACGGTCGGTTCCTCCTCCGGAGGCGCGCATTCCACACGGTTTCTTCCTCGCCTTTTCGCCTCGTACAGCGCTGCGTCGGCCATCTTCACGAGCTCCAGCGGCTCGTTCCGGGCGTCCGGCGTCGTCGAAGCGCACCCCATGCTTATCGTGACCTTGCCGAAGGGGGTTCCGTCGTCCCTCGCGATGTCCAGTTCCTCGACGGCGGCGCGCATCGTTTCGGCGAGCGCGAAGGCGCCGTCGATTCCGGTGTTCGGAAGGAGCGCCGCGAACTCCTCTCCTCCGAACCGGGCGACAAGATCCGCCGGGCGTTTCGCCGCGGCATGCAGCGCGGCGGCGCATCTCCTGAGCACATCGTCGCCCGTCGTGTGGCCGCAATGGTCGTTGAACTCCTTGAAGAAGT
>Ga0334883_1005327_pt1 | contig 11429 bp, 7 predicted proteins | sample GraSluR1_MG_6_FD_207230 | JGI IMG/M metagenome (GOLD analysis project Ga0334883, IMG submission 207230) | Sludge microbial communities from methane-producing bioreactor in Wageningen University, Netherlands - Granular Sludge_09_05-R1 | ecosystem: Engineered > Bioreactor > Anaerobic > Unclassified... | reverse complement strand
TTTGGCTATCTCCCTGAAAGGCATCTTAAGGTCGAGCGATTTCTCAATATATATCCGGTCATCCTGTGTAAGGTGTTTATGATTCCCCTTTATCTGTTTAGACATGTTGTCCTCCTTTCTGATGCAGGCGAGGGGAGTCCCGGATATTTTAAACCATTGTATGTAAAACTGAATTCAGGTGGAATTTGCTGAAAGACTAATTTCCATCTCGAACTGCCATATGTGGAAGTTAGTTTTTCAATTAACCGTTTCTGATTTTTCGTTGAGTTATTCAGAAGCGGGCTTGCAATTTGTATGCATGAGTGTTAATATTTCGCCCAATATATGTAAAATTCGGAGGAAGCCCAATGATATCATTTAACGGTCTCGCGAATAAGAATTTTAACTGCTGGTGGTGCGTCTAGCGTCCCGCCCGTATCTTGACGTGTCGATACAGGGGGACTGAAGGGAATTATTTCTTTCAGTCCCCCTTTTTTTATACATAAAAAAGAGCAACTCGCGCAAAAGAGAGAAGAAGAGAAAAGTGAAGCAAGGCTTCAACAGCCAAGAGGAGGAGTAATAATGAGAGAGAGTACAAAAAATATTGCAGGTTTCCCCGTGAAGGGCATGTTTGGTGATTTCGGAGGAAGCTACGTCCCTGAAAACCTCACACCGGTCCTCGAAGAGATCGCAGCGGAGTACGAAAAGTGCAGGAACGACAGCGCGTTTAGAGATGAATACCTTACCCTGCTAAAGGATTACGTCGGACGTCCCTCCGCACTTACCGAGTGCAAAAACCTCACCGCGAAAACAGGGGGAGCAAGGATATTCCTCAAGAGGGAAGACCTCAACCACACCGGTGCCCACAAGATCAACAACTGCATAGGACAGGCCCTGCTCGCGAAAAGGATGGGCAAAAAGAAGATCATTGCAGAGACCGGAGCCGGCATGCACGGAGTCGCCAGTGCGACTGTTGCCGCCCTGATGGGCATGGAATGCGATGTCTACATGGGAGAAGTCGACATACAGCGCCAGGCTCCCAACGTTCTCAGGATGAAGGTTCTCGGTGCCAGGGTAGTACCTGTATCTGACGGACAGGGTACCCTCAAGGAGGCCGTCGATGCGGCTCTTGAGGTATTCTGCAAAGACCCCTCGGTCTTTTATCTGCTCGGATCGGCCGTCGGCCCTCACCCATATCCGACCATAGTCCAGGATTTTCAGAAGATAATCGGCGAGGAAGCAAGGGCTCAGATGCTTGAACGGACCGGATCCCTGCCTGACGCGGTAGTGGCATGTGTCGGGGGAGGGAGCAATGCTATAGGAGCCTTTACAGCCTTCATCGAAGACAAAGATGTCCGGCTTATAGGCGTCGAACCTTCCGGAAGGGGACTCAGCTACGGAGATCACGCCGCAAGCCTGACAAAGGGAGCTCCGGGAGTTCTTCACGGATTCAGAAGCTACGTCCTTACCGATGAAAAGGGGGAACCGGCAGAGGTCTATTCAATAGCCGCAGGCCTTGACTACCCTTCTGTAGGCCCGGCACACGCCGCACTCAAGGAGAGCGGACGCGGCGAGTACATCTGTGCAAGCGACAATGAAACCCTCGATGCTTTCAGGCTCCTCTGCCGAACAGAGGGAATAATCCCCGCACTCGAGAGCTCCCACGCACTTGCCGGAGCGATGAGGATCGCAGCCGAAATGGAAAAGGACAAGACAGTCCTCGTTAACCTGTCGGGGCGGGGCGATAAGGATATGGAGACTATCTCTGCAATTGGGATTTAGAGCGGCGCTAACTTAGCAATGCTCGCGGCCCGTCGCTTCGGAGTATTCATATACACCTTAGCTAGGGCCGCTTCGCATTGCGTCGTTATCACTCGCTCTAAACCTCAATTACGTGCAATTGAGGCATAGCGGAGCCCTAGCTTAGCAACATGCGATGCTCCTTCACCTCAACGTATGCAAATACGCCTCGGTTCGAAGCATCGCAAGTTGCGTCGCTATCATCTCCGCTCTGCCTCAATTGCGATATTGATGACTATCGTGAAAACCTAAAATCTAAAACCTAAAACCTAAAACCAGCGTCGTTATCACTCGCTTTAAATCGTAACTTCCTTTCCCCATAGTTCCGGAAGACGGTGAGGGTCAAGGTTATCAGGTTTCACGACGGCTCAGCTACTGCTCAGCGACCGCTTAGCCATTGCTCAGCTGTATTTAAGAAACGACCGCTTGCCTATTGCTTGCCTATTGCTTGCCAACTGCTCGCCCGCTCCTAGGGCATCTCCTCCTCAGGCGCGGAGGCGGAAAGTGCGGGCATGGAGAAGGTTCCTTTTTTTGCAAAGAGGGCAAAAGCGATAAAAGAGGCGGCAACTCCGGGGAGGATGGGGTGTATGGCGCCGATGATCCCGGGCGCTGATATTCCGCTTATTCCCATCGATGTAGGCTTGTAGGCAAGAAGGTACCATGCCAGGGTGCCTGCAAGACCGCCTACCGATGACATCAGGGCTGCCTTTGAGCCTGCTCTAGGTCCCTGGATCAGAAGCGCAAGATAGGGGACCAGTATCGAGCATGCAAGTATTGTCCAGCTTGTGGCGCATATAAGTGCGATCAAGGAGGAGGTCTTAAGTGCAAAAATGCCGCTACATGCTGTACAGAATATGACTACGATCCTCCATGACCAGCCTGTCAGGTGTTTTTTGAATACGTCCCGGCCGAGGCTTCCGCTTGCAATGTGAAGAAGTGCTGATGCCGTAGAGAGTGATGCGGAAACTATGGCAAGTGCGAAAAGCTGCTGACCGAATACCGGAAGAAGCTTGTGGACAAGCGTGGGAAGCACTATGTCAGGATTTGTGATGCCGGGTCCGAGTATCAGCCTTGAAAGTGCGCTTGCAAAGTAGGCTCCGCCTACGACGACCGAGAGGGCAAGCATTGCCAGCGGGGCTGCCTTTCTTGTCTCCTGTGTACTCTTGAGGGCGAAATGCCGCTGGATCATCTGTGGCTGCGCCCATATGCCGACTGATGTTACGATGGTCAGGAAGATGATGTTGAGCCCGGCAGGACCGCTGCTCAAAGCCAGAAAGCCGTTGTTTGCCGCCTCTGTCGGAGGAAGTGCCGCGAGTGCATGAAGACCTGTTATTGGCCCGCCCACCTCACGAAGGAGGGAAAGGAGAAGGGCTCCAACGCCGACTATCATGACAAGTCCCTGGAAGGCTTCAGTGTAAAGAACGCCCCTCAGTCCTCCCCAGACTACGCTTATGCCAACAACTGCTACCAAAAAGGCAAGTGCGGTGTTTGTGGAGACAGGAAGCACTCCGGAGACCATGACTGCAGCGCCTTTGAATACCGCTGATCCGTAAATGATCAGCAGAACTGTCGATATCAAACCCAGGAACACCTGCAGCTTTGGTGTTTCAAAAGCCTTCGAGAGGAATTCAGCCGGTGTTTTTGAATTGAGCTTCCTCTGCCACAACCTTGTCGGCCATGCGAGGTAACGGTAAACGAACCATGTCCCGAGCCAGACGTTGCCCGCCGCTATAAGGAGCATCTGCATCCCGAAAATATAACAGAGGCCGCCGAACCCGACCAGAGCCACAGCAGAAATGTACGTGGCAACATATGCAAGGGCCTGAACAACGACCCCGACTTTTCCGGGCAGCAGTGCGTCTCTGCTTCTTGAATATTTGGCAATAAGGACGAGGAGTACAGCGTATCCTATCCAAAGGGGGGCAAAGGTGAACATTTTATTTCGCCGACCTGATTATCATTATTATCGACCAGGCCGCACTCCACAAAAGCGAAGCCCCTGAAATTATTACCCACATGTCAGTATTGAACATTTATAATTCCTCCGATCTTTTTTACACTTGACCTGAAATGCACATCCGCATGATAAACAAAAAAGGACCGCCGGCCCTCGGGTCGGCGGTCCTTGAAGTGTCATCCGGCAGAAATATCCCTATGCGGACTCAGACTTCGCAGAAAACACCAGTTGCCCCGAGGCGTGATCGCAGCGAGGATAAGAATATGCGTAATAATAGGAATCGTTTCTGAACATATCAGCCGGCATTTTCGCGAGCCTCCTTTTTGTCTTTAAAGTGGTATATCGAGTGATTGGAGGAGATGATACTAGCTCTTCTCCCTCCTGTCAATAGCAGCGATTGAGATTTATTGCGGCGCTAACTTAAGGGTAACTTAGCAACATGCAATGTTCCTTCACCTCAACGTATTTATATACGCTTCGGCTCGGAACATCACATGTTGCGTCGTCATCACTCGCTCTAAATCCCAATTGCGATATGGGGAGGGGGAATCGCTAAGATCAAAATTTAGTTGCTATAATGATTTCGATCTGCCCCAATCGTATAATATTCTTCTGAACAATTATATTTGCAAATTCCCATCCAATATCTTCTGGAATTTCTATATATGTTTTCAGACTTCTATTTAATTGATCATCCAAGGCCCTTAAGAAAGATAATATTTAATTATGATATATAACTTTTAATTATGGGAAAAAGCGCACAATTTCCTGTTTTTTATGCTCAGTTAATTTCAATTTTTATTCCATTAATCAATGCACCAAACGCTGTTCCCGTAGAAATTGGAAAAATAGCATAAAAATTACCTGTTGTAACGAGTTTTCATTAATTGTTGTTGTCATCTTATGATAATACCTCTAATGGCCAAGCTGTGAGGTGAAAACGAAGCGCAATATGATTTACGTTCGAACAAGCACTTTGTTGGAAGCTTTAATCATTTGGCCACCTTTCTAATGCTTCCGTGACACCATAAAGACTAGTAACAACCTGATCCAACATTTGAAAACCTTGGTATACGAATGGCTGAGACCTGTCTATTTTGATTAATTTGAAAGCATCTTCAACTTTGCTGCTAGGCAAATGAGCATCTGCATGTCTTAGTTCATATACCCCAACAAGTGAGGCCATTATTTTTCGAATAATATCTCTATCATATTTTGAGGTTAGCAAATTTTCTAATGATTTTAGAGAACCCCATTTACTATTCTTGGGTGGGGGCACAATAGATTGCATTGCTTCAGCATCTAGGCTGTCTGCAATTAATCGGGATAAGTCTTTTGCTAAGGCATAAAAAGAAACCTCATCAATAGCCCTAAATCTATGAGCTTGTTTTAGCAATTCAGGTATTGCTTCATGATCTACGAAGATTTTTATTCCCAGTTTAGCTATTGATAATTTATTTATTTTATCAATAGCTTTGGGTAAAAAAGTTTCAGGTGCAAGTGTATCTGCTGGTTCTGCTCTCACTTGTGAAGCAAGCAACTCAGTGGAAACCCCACCTTCAGGAGAGATATTGTAGCCAGCCCAGATTTGTTGTTCCCATTCGGGTAATAACCCAATATCCTTTGCGTATACATTTACATAACCAATATCATTTACGCCAAAGTGAACTCCTGGTCTGTATGAGCAAGAAACAGCCCCAGTTTGTTCAGAGTAAAAAGAGAGGGAGCCACCTCTTCTATGGCATAAAGCCATAATGACTTCTGGCTTGAACCACAGCCATTTTCCTGAATCTATAAAGTCACGACCACAAACCTTGTTTCCATCTATATCTATCGTAAAGAACACAGTAGATGGAATTTCATCGCCTCTAATTTTTGGGCTGTGAATCCCTGGCTCGATTATCTCATTTCGCCATAGTTTACCTGTTACGCGATAAAGTTTTCGGCCTTCAAACTTCTTTTCCCATGATTCGCTTTTAACATTGTCGTCTGTTGGCAATGCAGAAAGATCGGGTATATCATCAGACTCATCTACATCAGTCCTAATAACGTGGAAAACTGCCACTTTTGCGCCAAAAGGATGACCACCCTCATGTATAGGGATGACATTACCTTCCCATCTATAATTATCATTTTCATACGTGCTTGAGCCATTTTCCCAATTGATAGATGATGCATCATCAGTAATCAGATTTCGGCTATAAAAACGCGTCATATACAGAGACATTTCTCTAGCGCAAAGATAGTCTTTTAAATATTGTGATCTTATTTCTAATAAAATTGGCTCATTACGATCCGTGAGGCTCAAGCGAGCGACTTCTGTATAACCATCTTGCGGCGATACCCATGTATTATCTTCTCGGATTAACCCGAGTGTTAATACTAAATCTTGATTTAAATGCCATACATTTGGGCTTTTATCATAAGACATTTGGTCAAGTACCAAGTGAATACCATCTAACTCTCCATCGTATTTTTTATAAATGTCAGCCGGTGTGTAAACTCCATTATCAACATATCCTGAATGTTCATGGGATATACCAATATCTTCCCAACCAAGTTTTTTAGCTGCTTCGATATTTTTAGTAGGAACGGCAATGCAGCCACTACCGAAGAATTCCTCTTTATATCCTTCAAATCCATATTTACCTTCCTTGATTAGGTTGTAAATGGCTCTTAAAGGAATCCATACGGATTTACTATAGTTTTTTTTTCGGATATCCTTCATTTCAAACCAATCTTGGTTCACCTAGTGAACACCTCCGTTGTGCCCCTAACAAGTTTATTAGTTAATTTCTTTATATCTCATTTGAAATATAACTGATCACAAGCTCATCTACCGGACAATTCCAAGTCACACGATTGAATGTATCATGAAAAACACATACTATTCAGAAAAGACTTGTAAATTATCCTTGACGAATATCATAGTTAATAACACGTTGGTTTTGGTTGCTAATCTAACCGTTTTATAGATATTCGCCTTGCACGTTCTGTCTATCTGCCAACATTCCATTCAATAGTTGGATGACCTCAGTAGCCTTTTTTTCAAACACGGAGATCATCTCCAGGAGTTTTTTATAGGGAATACTTGCAACAGCGGGGTCTTCTTTTAGAGTATTTTTAAAAGTTTTCCCGTTCCCCTGGACGTTGCTGCCATTCAAAATAGTTCTGCTGATTTTTATTCTCGGTGACAAATACTTTACTTATGGTTATCCATTCTTTCTAATTGATTCAATATATTTACCATTTTTTATTACAAAAAAGCAGCCAACAGAATACTCTCTAATTGCTGATCGTTATCAGTTGGTGGAATCGCAGAAAAAATGTAACTTCCACCAGAATTCTCGTAACTCCTTTGACATAGTGGACTCATTGGGGGGTACAAGTTTGTTCTGAATAATTTCTTTGTATGTAACTTTCCCAGATTTTTGTCTATAAGATACCCCTTCATATCATCGGTAGTAAAAGCAGAGCCAGGAACGAGTAGAGTTTTTGCTGTCAGAGTGCATGTGATTGTTAAGTGTTTTTTTCTGGTGAAAATACAACAAGATCTTCATCATTTGTACCCTTAACGATATCTGATCTATTTCTAAAATAAACCTTCTTCTTCTCTATAAGATTGCGAATTTCTGGCTGCAATTGCCCGTTAACTATCTTGACATTGGTGATGTAGTATTTCCTGAAATAGTTGTAGGCATTCTTGAAGACTTCAAGATTTTTGGAGCCTTCAGGCGGATTCATTTCATGTATTCGAGTAATGCTTATAAATAGTGATTTATGAGGATTTAATCCCGCTGATTCCATTTTGCTTACAATTACCTTCCAGTCCGAACCGATATGTACCTTGTAATCCAATGGCTTATCATTTGATATTTCACTGATAAAGCTCAACCTGATTTCATCTTTATAATCAATATCTCCAAATTGTTCTTTTAAAGATGAAAAAATATCATCTCCAGCCTTTTCATTCTCAAATAGAAAGCAAACTATAGGCGGAAATTTCAAGCTAGGGTCATTTACATAGACCATTCCTTTCCACTTTGCTTCATTCCACAAATCTACGTCTATGATACTGCTGAAAAACATTGATTTTCGTTCTTTGGGGTCTAAAGGTGTAGCCGATACTTCGGATTCTTGCTCCTTGCCTAAGGCTGGGCGCTTCGATTTCGAAATCGACAGTATTCTATTTGTTAATTTATCCAGGCTTTCTTGATTCGTGTATTCGTAGTGAGTGTATGGCTGTAGTGGTAAGGGGATGTATTTTTTGCTCCGGCTGTTATTGATTACTGGAATGTATTTTATGTTGTTGTTATTTAGTGTGTATAACTGTTGCAAGATTAATGATGATTCCCATTTTACACCAAACCCTTCATCGCCCTCAGAATGATCGCTAGCCCTTTTATAAAACAACTCAGAACAAACAACCAATACATATTCGGCATTCTGAATTTGCCAAGTCATCCATTTAGGCCACCCTTCAGGAGGGGACTCTTCATATTGATCAATTTCTGAGTCGATTCCTTTACTGCGTAAGTAATTAGATAGTGTTAATACAGAATCTGAGAGCTCTTCCGATTCGTGGGCATAACTAATAAAGACTTTTATTGCCATCTGTTCTCTTCTCTCCAATCACTACGATATTTTTTTGCGCTCGGTAAAAAGAGCCTAGTTTTTTGAATCAGTGATAGATTTCCAATAAAAACTCTTTTCATTGCGCTGAGATCTACCACAAGAGTATTTTTTAATCTTAAAGTAAAAACCATATCGTTTGCATATTTTGCCCAGTCCTCCTTTATCACAGAGTAATTTATCTGTGTGCAGTAAGACGTTATGGGGCTTTATGCTGCATCTTTTGTTCAGCAAGACGTTTGTTCATTTCTTTTTTTTTCGGTTTTTCGATCTTTACTGGAATATATGTCTGCTTTGAGACGTTTGGAGCCGCTTGCAATATAGCTGATATCTTTTTGCATCTTTTCTAGGCTTTAAGCGATGGCATACAAATTTGGCTTGCCGAGTTGCTGGCGGCCTTTTAATTCACTCATATCGAGAATAATCTCTTCATTATACTTTTTTCCTGTAGCACCTTTGTAGTTAAGTTTGAAAGACAAAATGGAAGATGATTTGCCTTCATAATCCTCTGTTGTTAGAGAGTAAGAAGAATAGATATTCTGACCAGGACCAAAATGACGTAACCCAGTATTGAAAAAATTTGACTTGGTGAATTCGCGAAGAAGTTTTTCGGCTGATTCACCGCCTGAAATTACAGATGGATAAAATTGCAGTTCACTTGCAGCGCCTAAACCGATATTCTGAATATTTAGTCTGACGATATAAATTGCGCAGTCAAAGCTGTCGATAGTAATATGTATTTTGGGCTCTGTCTGAACCTCTCTCATTTTTCTCGTCTCTGACACCAAAAATGCTGTGAGTATTGCGTAGACTAACGTCGACAATGTAACAACAGCGGTAAAAATAACCGTCAACGCTTCAGAATTCTGTTTAAGAAAATTCAAGATATCAGCCAATTCACGTCTCCTTTTGACACTTGATATCTAGGTTCAGCTACCGTTTTGGAGTGGCATCTGAAAACTGGTCAATTGCAGCCTTACGGTAGCTCTATTGTTCCTCAGAGTATTAATCTTCGGACACTGATTGTGAAAAGCACGGATAAGGCGCAAAATCAAAATTTTCATCAAATTCTACAGCCCTTCTTTTTATCTTGGGATGATCAAATGATGATAGGCTTCTACGATATGTCTGGTTATTTGTTTCAATTTTTTGCAACATAAAATGAATCGCCGCTACATTGAAGAGTGGAAGATACAGCTGGACAGAGCTTTTAAATCTTGAATCTGCCTGGTCGTAAGTATGGCTCATGGCATAATATGCCCCAACTAGTTTACAGAACATTTCTTGCCATTCCTCAGAATCGCTTATTTCAAGCAAGGCCTCCCATTCGCCTTCCTCAAAATTTGGATGCTCTTCTCCCTCTATCCATGCCAGAACGTCGTTAAAATGTTGCTCAAGATTTTCTTTAACAAACCAGCCTAACGTTTTTCCAATATAATCTGTTTCTACACAATGAATAACCTTTAGCTTTGCATCTTCTGTTAGGAGATTATATAGCCTGCTGTTTTTCGAAAGATAGAATACCAAGTACTCAATCGCGTTACCTTCTGATGCCACACTGCTGTAGTAATCTAACTCTCCACTTATAGCGGCTTCAAGCTGTGCGACGTTCCTGCTCCCAATAACATCTAATACTTCAAGATTAATATTTCTATTATTTTTGCAATCCTCATTGTCTAACTTAAATACCAATTTCCATAGCGACCTATAAATTTGCAGCTCAACTTCTTGAGTCATCCGATTTAGGTATCTGCTCTCGACATACTGCTTTACTTTTTTTCTAGTGTTTAACGCTGCGGTGTTTTCGCTAATATCTGATAGCAGCTCATTGAGAATTTTCTGTGTATAAAAAGGGGGCTTTATAAGTACACCCTCTAGCGTATTTCTTAATATAGCCCTTGTTGTCTCTTTGTTTGGAAAGTACAACTCAAAATTACGCTTTAATACCGGGTGTGCAGATAAATGTCTTTGCTTTTGCAGATAACGTAAATTTTCCAGTTCAGCGCTATCAATTAGGTCGGTTTTTTCATAAACACACTCTATTAGTTTGAATTCCCAAGCTGAAGATTTTGGGTCGTTGTTTTGAATCGCTGTGAGCTCGTTTAAAATCTCAGATGCTGAGGCATCCTTATACAAATCGACCAAGTGTTGCAACTTATATACGATGTCGCACACAACAACGGACCAAAGCATAACGACGGAGGATCGATAGTTTTCATTCTGATAAGATGACAACACTTCTTTAAAATACTCTTTTGTCTTCCCAAAATGGATATTTTCGGAAATTTTCTCGAGCGAGAATTCAGACAATTATTATCTCCATCCTCTCACATAACAAGTTATTTATTCATTATTTCTTATCTCATTTCAAATATTACTAATCACAATCTTCTTTGCGGGGCAATTCCATCTCACACGATTAAATATACCACTAAATACTCACTATTCAGAAAAGACTTGCAAATTATCCTTATGGATATCATATTTAGTTACATGTAGGTTTTGGATACTAACTTGGTCATTTTATGTAACATCGCTCTACATGCACTGCTTATCTGCCAGTATTTCAGTCTAATACAGAGATTATCAAGATAAAACCAAGACCTGGATCCCCGCTCAGGAGCATACGGGGATGACGTGATTTGAGTTCAATAGATAAATTTGCCCCAATTCTCCACGGTGCATGGCACCGTAATTCACCGCAGCTTGAAAAGCTGCAAATTCTCCGCGATGCGAAGCGATGCAAATTCTCCGCCTGACGGAGTCAGGCAAATTCTTCGCGGCATGGCCCACGCCGCAATTCTCCGAACCTGCCCCCGCCCCTTACGACGGCTCAGCTACTGCTTAGCGACCGCTTAGCCATTGCTCAGCTGTATTTAAGAAACGACCGCTTGCCTACAGCTTGCCAATTGCTTGCCGACCGCTCGCCTGCCCTTACGACCGCTTCACCACTGCTTCACTACCGTTTCACGCCGAACAAGGTTCGACAGCTTCACGCAGGATGTTTCTCCGGCTGTTTCATCCTGCGATTCATGGTAAAATACATAGTTGGTTTTGAACA
>Ga0334883_1005316_pt1 | contig 11456 bp, 8 predicted proteins | sample GraSluR1_MG_6_FD_207230 | JGI IMG/M metagenome (GOLD analysis project Ga0334883, IMG submission 207230) | Sludge microbial communities from methane-producing bioreactor in Wageningen University, Netherlands - Granular Sludge_09_05-R1 | ecosystem: Engineered > Bioreactor > Anaerobic > Unclassified... | reverse complement strand
CCGTGCGCGTCTCCGTCATCGAGCTGGGCGTCGCCCCCGTCGCCGTCACCGACCGCGCGAACACCGACGAAGACACGCCCGTCACCATCGACGTCATGGCCAATGACCTCGTCGACAGTGGCACCCTGACCCTCGTCAACGTGACCCGACCCGCCAACGGAAGAACCGAAATCACCACCAACCAACGCGTTCTCTATACCCCAAACCTCAACTACTTCGGCACCGATACCTTCCGCTACACCATCCAAGCCACCAACGGCTGGTTTGCCGACGGCGACGTCATCGTCACCGTCCGACCCATCCCCGACCCCCCCGTCGCCGTCGATGACCTCGCCGTCACCGGGCAACGTCCTGTGCTGATCTTTCCCCTCAAGAACGACTACGACGTCGATGGCGATCTCCTCCGCATCGTGTCCCTGACCACCCCCAGCAGCGGCACGGCAACGATCCAGACGGATCAACAAAGTGTGCTCTACACGCCAGCCGCTGCCTTCACTGGCACCGACGTCTTTCACTACACCATCGCCGACACCACCAACCTCCAAGACACCGCAAAAATCACCGTCCACTTCCACGAATCATGCACCTCTACCAAACAAAGCTGCGATGACCGCGTCGACAACGGCTGCGAAGTCGACACCGCAGACAACCGCAATCACTGCGGTGCATGCCATTTGACCTGCCCCCAAGGACAAAGCTGTGTCGCCAGCCTCTGCACCCAGGGCTGCCAAGATGGCTGGGAGGACTGCGACCTCGATCCCGCCAACGGTTGCGAAACCGACCTCAACAACAGCGATCTCCACTGCGGAGAGTGCGCGCGCGCTTGTGAGCCACTCCAATACTGCCACCAAGGCCAGTGCCAGGAGGGTTGCCGCGACAACACCGCCAACTGTGACGACAACCCCAACACCGGCTGTGAAAGCAACCTCCTGCACAGCGCCAACCACTGTGGGGCCTGCGCTAACGCCTGCGCCTCTGACCACTACTGCGACAACGGCGACTGCGTCCCCTGCCCAGCACAGCGCGCCGATTGCGATCGTCAGGGACACAACCAGTGTGAAGTCAACCTCCAAACCAACCCCAGCCACTGCGGCACCTGCGCCAACCCTTGTGCAGATGGAGAGGTCTGCGTCGCCGGAACCTGCGCCCTCGGTTGCGAAGCCAACACCGCCGACTGCGATGGCAACAGCGCCAACGGCTGTGAGACCTTGCTCCTCACCGACGCTGATCATTGCGGGGCCTGCGACGAAGCCTGCGGACCGGCCTCCTATTGTAGTGGCGGCAACTGCACCTCCTGCCCCACCCATTTCGCCGACTGCAACCGCGACGGCACCGATGCCTGCGAAATCGATCTCCGCACCGACGCCACCCATTGCGGGGAGTGCAACAGCCCCTGCCCTTCCCCCTTGACCTGCGATAACGGCACCTGTCACCTGGTCTGCCCACCCAACACGGGCAACTGCGATAACCAAGTCGCTACGGGCTGTGAGAGTGACCTCCTGACCGACAAGGACCACTGCGGCGCCTGCGGCGATCCCTGCACGCAATACCAGACCTGCACCAACGGCACCTGTCTGAGCTGCCCCACAGAGACGGCTGACTGCCTCGGCACCAACGCTTGCACCACCGACCTCCTGAATGACGACCAACACTGCGGCCTCTGTGGCCAAGCCTGCGTCGCACCGCAGACCTGCGTCAGCGGCACTTGTTCGGGCGAATGACCCTCAACGACGCCCCGGGCAACGCTCGGGAACCGTCAGCGACACCCGCAACATCTCCCCCGTCTCCAGGTAGCGATACACCGCATAATTGCGCACCACGCTGCGTACATAGTCGCGGGTCTCGCGATAGGGAATCGACTCGACGAACACATCCGCCTCGACCGTACCTGCGCGCTCCAACCAGCCACACAAACGCCCTGAGCCTGCGTTGTAAGCTGCCGCAACCAGGAGTGGACACTCCAATCGCTCCGCGAGCCGCGACAAATAGCGTGCGCCCAGCCGCACGTTGAGCTCGGGCTCATAAAGGGACTCTCGCGTCAACGGACCCTCTCCACCTTCAAGAATACCTTGCGCCGTGCTGGGTAAAACCTGCATCAGACCCAGGGCATCCGCCGGACTCGTCGCGCGCACCCGATAGCCGCTCTCCTGCCGCATGACCGCATATACCATATCGGCATCCACACCACCCGCCGCCAACACCGCCGCCGCCACCTCATCCGCGAAAGGTCGCGGATAGGCCACGTGCCAGCGTATCCCTGTCCGCTCTGGATAGAGCGCCACGAAATCCGGGACCCGACGCCGCACCAGGCGATGCGCCTCGGCGAAAGCACCCTTGCGATGCATCAGCCAGGCCGCCAACCACATCGCATCCTCCTCCGCGCCGGGTAAAGCCGCTTCAAAATGCGCCTCCAGAAGCTCTAAGCGCCCCAAACGCGCCAACTCCACACCCTGCGCCGCCGCTCGCGCCGCCTTGTCCCCCACCAATGCGTGACCCACGCAACGCACCTGCTCATGATGAGCCGCCACCGCCTCTGCTAACCAAGCCGCCGCCTGCCCTTCATCCACCTCCGCCAAGCGGCTGTATGACAACACGGCGTAATAGGACAGTGGATAATCATCGAGCACCGCACGGTAGCCAACAAACGCCGCTTCCAGATCTCCCTTGAGTGCCTCCACCCTCGCCTGCCAATAGCGCATCCGACCGCGAATGTCCGTCTCGATCTCCTGCACCATGGCCCACCGCACCGTAGCCAACGCCCTGCTCAAATCACCCGCCAGAAAAGAGTCCCAAAACATGAGAAAGGCCGCCTGCGGCGAGTGCTTGGAATCGGGGTGCGCAAAGACCAACGCCTCTAAAGCCTGCAGGCGATCCCGTTGATTACCCGTCGCGCCATGAACGTGCGCGAGTAAGTAGAGCGCCTCGGCAATCTCACCGGGCGCCGCTTGGAACGCCAAAAAGGCCTCGAGAAAGGCCTCGGACGCTTCATAATCAGCCCGCTGAAACGCACTCTCACCACCGTGAAAGAGGAGCGGCCCATACCAGCTCGTCCCCTCGCACTCCGCAATGGCATCCGCGTACAAAGGCGCCGAACGCTCGCGTTGCTTGACCCGATCCAGGGCCTGCGCCGCCCACAGATGGCCCTCGCACCACAGTGGACTACCTCGGCGATTGCGCTGCGCCACCCGCAAAAACTCGCGCACGCCGCGCTCGATCTGCCGCTGACCGACCCAACGACGCCCCACCCGAAAAGCAGACGAGGGCTGCTGCCCCACACTCGGCGCCACCTTCGGCCGCAAGGCGCGACCTACCCAACTCTCCGGCCACCGCTCCAACACCTCTGTGTCGTAACGGGTCGCCAACTTCGCCACACCCCAGCGCTCATAGAGCCGCGCTTGGTAGTACAACAGCTCCGCCTTCTTGCCCCACAAGGCCTCATGCAGGTTGGCTTCGGCCAGCACCGTGCCCCAGGAGCGCTGCCGCCAGGCCGCCCGCACCCGCAGCAGAGATGCCGCCGCGCCCAACACCGAGTCACGTGGAAAGGTGCCGGTCATCGCCATCACCCCGTCGTCGTCCCGCACTTGGTAAGCCGCCTGCGCGGCATAGAAAGCAGCGTAATCCGACAGCAGCGGATACCCATCCACCAGCGCCGACATCCGGCGCTGGGCCTCAGCGTTGTCCCGAGCCTGCAGCGTCGCCCAGGCCGCCAAAAAGGCCGCCCTGACCCCCTCCTCTTCGCTCTCGGCGCTCTCCGCACACGCATCGAGCTCCAGCACGGCCTGCAGGAATTCACCGGCATCCAAGCGCTGCACCCCCGCCTCGCAACTGCCCTGTTGCCACACCACATCGACCTCATCCCCGGCAAAAGGGAGCACACATGGCGCAACTTCTGGCCGCACGACTTCTACAGCCTCTCCTCCGCCTTCTGCCGAAGCCTCTTCCACCACCACCGGCGCGACATGACCCGTCTCTCCCGCGCTTGGCACCACCGCCTCACACCCTGCCACCAGCAGCAACAAGCAAAGCCAGCGCGCCTTCGGACGCCTCATCACCCCTCCCTGCCCTCATCACTGACTTCTTTAGGCTTGGCCACCCGCCTCTTCCTTACCGGACTCCGCTTCTTGGGCTTGACCGACGCCTCTTCCTCTGCCTCAGCTACCGCAGAGGGTGCTGCCCCTTCACCCTGCGCTCCTGCCTCCGCCGGCACTGAAACCTGCGCCTGCGCTTGCTTCGCCCGCGCTTCGCGCATGCCCGTCGGCAACAAGGACTCGGGAATCAGCTCCGGCAACTCCAGCGTCTGTGCCATATCACGCAAACCCACCAACACCTCTGGCTGGGTCACCATCTCACATTGACCCGACATCACCTGTTGATGGGTCTCCAACATCCCCCGCAAACGGTCAATCTGCGTGAAAAACGGCAGCCCCGCAGCAAAAAGCATCACCCGCATCACCGTCTGCGTGTTCGCCTCGTCATCGAGGTGCTCCGCCAACGGACTCGGATAGCCGAGTTGATCACACGCCTCCCCCAAAACCTGCATCGTCGTCGGGTCTTCGCTGTAAGCAATGGCGAAGGTCTGGGCCCGCTGCCCCTCGGCAAAACGCATGGCCAAATCGTCGTTGTAGCTCATCAACGGCTGGGCCCGGTACAACAAATCGAGAATGCGCCGCAGCAGCGCCGTCTCGTCTCCAAAGCCGCTGAGCACCTCGGCTAAGCTCGGGTTGGCCAAATGCGACAGCTCTTGCTCCACCCAAGCCCGCAACACCTCCTGCAACTCATCCAAAGGTAAAGAGGCCAAATCCAGGAACGACAGATGGCTCTTCTGCAGAAAGTGCCCCGCATCTATCCCCAGTGCCTCCAACACCGAATCAAGGGTCCCCCCATCCAACAGAGAGCTCGAAAGCTGGCCCTCATCTCCACGCTTGGCCCGAGTCAAGTCCAGCCACCGGCGTTCCGCAGCCGAGTGGGCCAAACGCGCCTTCCCACCCAACTCGCGGATCGCGCTCATCAGCAAACTCAAGTGATTGACCATGTCACTGTAGTACTTCGCGATGCTGAGCTGTAACGCCCCATGACCCACATCTCCCAGAGCGGCCTGCAAATCACCACTCAAGCGCTGCACACCGGCATTCACTTCGAGTAAAAACCGATGATCCTGTGTCGGATCCTTGGGGCGCCGGCGAAATTGCCAGAAGCGGCGCCGACCGCCCCCTTCACGCTCCCAACTCACCTGGGCACTCTGCACCACCTTGCCCATCTCACGCAGAGCACTCTCAAAACGTTGATGACCCTGCTCATAGCGCTGTGTACCCTCAGCGCCAAGGGACTCCAGCCGCTGCCGCAGCGTCGAGACCAGGCCCGTCAGCACCGCGACGGCCCTCCCTGCATCCTCGGCCACCATCCCCACGGCGCTCCGCTCCAACGCCTCCACTTGAAAACCACGCCGCCGCAACTCCTCAAAAGCCGTCTGCCGACAGCGATTCACATAGCGCCGCAACCGATCCATCGCATCGCGGATGAACAACAGCGGATTGGACTCCAGATCCGCCGTCACCTCTCGCCCCCCATCCCCCACGAGGCGCACCACATCCACCGCCTCCATGGTCGAGCCTTCGAGCTTCTTCAACCGCACTTGCAGCCAATGGCCTGCCTGCTCGGCGTTGCGTAGATCCTTCATCACCGCCTCCTCTACCCGCTACCGTCAGTCCTCGGCCAAAAAGCCACTCTCGTCCCCGCCACCCACCCGACCCTTGCGCAGCGGCTCCAGAACCCGCATCAAGGCGCGCTCGAACAAGGCACGCTGAAATCGCTCGCTGTCGAAGTGGAGACGCAAATCGTGCACCGCATGACAAGTGGTCCGCATGCCCGCCACCACCGCCTGACTGCGATGCACCGTCACGTCCGACAACCGCCCCAGCAACCAGTCCGCGAAAGGATCTCGTAGGGCCAAACCCGTCAGCAACGACACCACGTGTCGAAATAGCTCGGGGAGACCGCCCGGGAGAGACAACTCTAACGGGTCAAACTCGGTCAAACGGCGGTTTCCGTATCGGGCATCAAAGACCAACACGTTGTTGATCAGAGGCATCGCCGCATGACTGACCCAGCCTTGTTTGGGATCGGCAAAGACCTTGAACGCCTGCGGCGTCGTGGCCGCCTCGACGATCCGCAACGCCTCGACGAAGTTCGTCTGATAGATCGCTGCCGAGTGGGCATCGATACGCTCCACACCTATCGGGTAAATCAGCAGCACCGTAATCATCGCCTCCGGCCAAACGTGCCGAAGATAGGCAGGAAGATCGTAGACGCTGCCACGCGAGGTCCCCGAAAGGGGGTTCATCACCACGAAGACATCTGGGACCTCCTGATTGGCCGCCAAAAAGTCCCGGCGCAAAGTCGTCAGTTGCCGCATCAGCGTCGGCCTGACGGCCCGCAGCATCAGCCGTCCCAACATCGGCACCATGCACGCGCCATTGTCTGGCGCCGTCTTCAGCAACGCCGCCAACTCAGGCACCCAGATGTCGGAAAACTCCTCTCGCCGCCGCTCCACGGCCTCTCTCACCTGCTGCAGAGAGAGCTGCACATAAACCACCGCATCCTGAGGATAGTCTCCCTCCTTGTACCGGTGCTGAGAGCGCCGATCGCTGTCGGCACAGAGCACGTGCACATCCTCTGGCCATGCCCCCTCGCGACGCTGCATCACCTCACGACATACCGGCAACAACGCCTGAAGCACCACCTCTGTACCTACGCCCACAAATAGTTTTGGCTTGCCCATGGCTCGCTCCAGACGTGTTCATTGAAAGCGAACTTCGACCTCTTGCCCACCACCGACATCCAGGCGATCCCCGCTCTGCACCCGGACCACCTGCCCATCGGCCACGGACAAACGACGACCACCCTGGCGGTGAACTTCAATACCCAGCAAGTTCGCACTCCGCACCGCAGGCCCATCCGCCGCGTTCATCAACTCTACCGTGTACGGACCCGCAACGAAAAAGTCCGCACCTTCACCCGCGCCAATTCGCAACAAGTCCCGCAACTGCAGCGTCTCCTCCCGCACCACCGCCCCACTCAACCTGTCCCGCAGCACCAGCGTCAGCGACAGCTCATGCCCCTCTCTCGCCCGCGCCCGCCGCAAACGCTCCCGTCGCACCGCCGTCCACCGACCCACAGCAAAGGCCACGAACACCAAACCCGTCAACGAGCCAATCACCACCCACAACCACAACCACGGATCTGGACCTCCCGCCTGCGTCTGCACCACCACCACCTGCACCTCACCACCCGTCTCTTGCACCTCGGGCGCTGGCGCCGGCGGCGTAAACACCTGCGCCACGTCCGATAGCGCGTCAATCCACCTGACGGAAACGCCGACACCTTCCACCCTGGCGGCGCCGATACCGTAAAAATGCTCGGCCGGCCACTCGGCGCAGCCCGCTCCAGCAAACTCACCACCACCAGCAATGAGTTCTGCATATAACTCGGGAGACTCGTCCAGTCGAAGTCACCCTCATAGCGCGGCGGCGCGTCACTCTCGATGGTGTCCGTAAACACATACAACGCCAGAATCGTGTCCTCCGCCAAATCCAAAGCGTCCCAGTGGCTGAAGGCACCCTTCACCAACAGATCGTTGATCGAGTGCTGGGCCGCCAGCGCCGGCCGTGTCCGCAGCCGGCGTGACAACACCGCCAGCGACTCCTCGTCGGTGATCTCCACAGCCGCGCCAAGCCACTGCAACGTGGTCCCAAAGGTCACCACCCGCACCCTATCCCCAGGACACAAGGTCGCCAACATCTCATCGAAGGCCTCCCGGGACATGGGCACCACCGCCTGGAAAAACTTGCCATCGTCAAAGCCCGCCACCACCTCCATCGGCGGACGCGCCCCACACCACGGCAGAGGCGCCGGCCCCTCCTCAACCTCCTCATCGGCGAGCCCCGCGTCCGGATCCCTTTCTGCCCAAGCACCCCGAGACCACAGCAGAAAAAGCGCCAACGCCAACGGTGCCCAAAGTCCGTGTCCCTTCCAACCCAACAATCGCTCCATCATGGCTTCGCTCCTTCAGCCGTCTCCCGCCACGCCACCCCGCCCCCAATCGTGCTGCCAATCACTGCAAAGGGATCGGCCAGCTCCAAGCCCGCCAAGCCCTCGATGATGCGCCGCGTCGCCCGCACCGCCACCCGCCCATCCAAGTGACTGCTCTGCTCGAAGAGCACCGCCACCACATAGGGATCTGGCGACGACGTCGGCCAAAAAGCAACGAATACCTTGTTGTCCCGCGTCTTCGGCTTGTTCAATCGATCGTAGGAGGCGTTCGGATCCACTGGCACCACGGTCTCACCCGTACCGGTCTTCCCGGCCGTCTCCCGCCAAATCTCCAGCGCCGCCTCACGCCGGAAACTCTGCGCCGTTCCCCGCCGCAACACATCCCGCATATACGACGTCGCCAAAGCGGCATGCTCCTCGCTGATGACCTGCAACACCTCCGGTTCGGCAAAGCCAACCCACTGACCTGTCTTGCGGTGCCGCATACCCTCCACCAGGCGCGGCGCCACGTAGCGCCCATGCCGCGCCACGATGCTCGTCCCTGCCGCCAGATTCAACACCGAGAAGTCGGAGTTCCCTGACAGCGGCAGGCGCGCCGTATACGACACGGTCCAACGCTCCCCCTCGGGTAAGACCGCCACCGCGGCCCCCAAACCCGTCGCCGCGTCCCGAGGATAACGCTCGATAAAATGCCCCCATGCACCATCGGGACCCAAGTCCGGGCTCAGCAAATCCTGCGCCGTGTTCATACCGGTCACCGCATACAACTCCTCGTAACGCGCCCGACCCAGGTTGGCACCCATGTAAGAAGCCGCCGTGTTTACCGACTGCACGATCATCTCCCGCAAGGAAATCACCCGACCAAATGCCTTGTTCTCAAAATTGCTGATCGGTACGATGCGCCGCCCTCGCCACGTCGAAAGGGTCCCGCCGCGGTCCATGAAACGACCACGCAAACCATTGCCACTGTCACCACGCGCATCGATATACCACTCGCCATTCTCTTCAAAGAGCACCCCCTCGGCATGGCGAAAGGCAGCGATCATGGACAACACCTTCACCGTCGACCCCATGGTCGTGCGCCGATGAAAGGCATCCAAAGCCGGCGCCCGCATGGGCATCGCCTGCTGCAGACGCTTCCACTCCGTGACCTCGGCCAAACGCGTCAGATCACCCGTGTCGGGAAACTGTACCACCGCTACCACACGATTGCCCGGACCCAGCACCACCGCTGACGCATGATGTGCGTCATGCGGCGCACGCCGCTTCAGCTTGCGCACCTCGTCCGCCATCACCTCATAGGTCACCCCCTGCACCGCCGCATCCAGCGTCAACACCACATCCCAGCCCCAGGCCGCCCGCCACTCTCCCACCAATAACTCCGCCAGCTCGCGCCGCGGATCGACCGCCTCCTCTGTGCCCCGCATCAGCGAAGAAAAAATGCGCAACAAACCATCCCGGGTCGCCTCACCTTCGAAATTGTAGCCCAACAGCGCGCCACCACCGACCAAGTGCGCGTCCACCCGCAACACACCCGCCGCCACCCGCGACAGACCTCGCCCTTGCCGGTCCAGCAGCGAGCCATAACGCTCGGGATCCAAGGCCGCTCGACCCGTCGGCAGCACCCGCGAAAAACGCTCTGGCTCTGCCAAGCCCAAGACCCGGCGCCCACGTACCACGAAAGCATCCAACTCCCGACGGGGCCTGAACGCCCGCGTTCCGTCCCGATAAAAGGGGCGTGACCATGCCAGCGTCTCCACCATGCCCCCGTCACGACCCTGCTGGCGGATCACCGTAAAAACCCGGCTAAACTGCGTTCGGCGCCGAGCATCCCAGGAACGCCGCGCGCCCTCATCGAAGGGAATCGTCTCCAGCCCCCCCGTCTCTCCCACCCACAGCAGGCCTGCCTCGGCCGCCACCTTGAAAGCCTCGACGAACTCCTGATCCTGCGTCACCCCACCGAGACGACGACGACGCACATCACTGCCCCCCAACACCGTCGGGCCAATGGTCGACAACACATAGCGCTGCAACGGCCGCTGCCCTACCAGACACAACGCCCCAGAGGCCGAACGCTCCAAAGAAAAACGCAGCGGCATGGGTTCACCAATGACGAAAGACTCTCCCTCACCTATCGTCGTCGCCTCGGTAATCCCAACCCAGTCCAATGTCCGCAACTGCCCCATGAGCCGCTCCCCGCTGAACTTCTCCTCACCCGCCCCATCCAGAAGCGTCACGTCGAAATCGCTGCGCACCGCGTCCACCACGAAACGCCCACCATCGTGCCGCCGCACCACCGCATGGTGCATCGCGATACTCCCCTCGGGAATCACGATGTCATTGCGCAGTCGCCGCCCCCAGCGGCGGCTCAGCTCTCCCTCCACCCAGCGCCCTACCCACGGCAACTCGGGTGCATCGAGCATACCCGCATAGCCCAAGCTGATGCCCTGCCCAAAACGCGCCTCATCGTAACACCCCCCCAACACCTCCAACGCACCTCGCCGAAAACGCAGCAACAATTCGTCCACCACCAGCCGCTGCCCTTCCTCCAAAACACCCAAGACCTCGCCCGGACCCTCACGCACCACCCAGCGCAACGGCCCATCCTCCTCTTGCAGCACCTCGACCTGCACCACCCTATGCAAACGCGGATGAGAAAAATACACCGCGTTGTCCGTGTAGCGCTCCCACAAACGCAGCCCCGCCACCACCGCCGCCCCCAACACCAACAACACCAGCACCCGTAAGCCACCCTCGACACTGCGGAAACGCGCCCGACGTCGCCAACGCCACAGCAACAGATTCAGCCCATGCCAACCCCATCGCCATCGCCACCGCCTCACCACCTTCTCGCCTTCCACCTCCTGTAGACGGCGCGCCGCCGCGCCCGGAACGGCCCCAAATGCGCTCAAGCCCGCCAGGCCCTCTCGCCTCTCCAACGTCGCCTTCACCCGTCAACGAGCGGCATCGGCGTTGCCCAAAAACAGGAAAACGGACAACACGAAAAAATTCCCCACGGTGAAGCTCAAGCTGTAGCTCACGAACGCCACCGGAATACCCGTAAAGGGCATCGCCTGCAAAACCGCACCAAAGAGGTTGACCAACGTCGACACCACCGGCACCGCCCACAACGCTGCCAACAGTGGCGCCGCCCGCCGCGCCCGCCTCTTGTTGCCCCCATAGCCCATCCGACGCACGATCTGCAAACCCATCAGCGCCAAGGACGTCAAATACAGCACAAAGGCCAACAGCAGCGGCAAGCCCCCCGAAAGCCCCAACACCGTCAGCGGAAAATCCGTGTCCAAGGCCACCATCAAGCGGTGCAAATCCAAGCCTGGGCTCCGATGAATCCCAATGCCCCAGAAGCCGCCCACGTCGTAGCTGATGTGGCTCGACGCCACCAACGA
>Ga0334883_1005315_pt1 | contig 11459 bp, 6 predicted proteins | sample GraSluR1_MG_6_FD_207230 | JGI IMG/M metagenome (GOLD analysis project Ga0334883, IMG submission 207230) | Sludge microbial communities from methane-producing bioreactor in Wageningen University, Netherlands - Granular Sludge_09_05-R1 | ecosystem: Engineered > Bioreactor > Anaerobic > Unclassified... | reverse complement strand
TCTTCCATGTGTGACACCCAGCCCCTCGCCGCGCGCGGCGATCTACCAGACACTCTCGACCTCTCCCCTTGGAGCGTGCTCCGCGGGGCGCCCCTGCCGGCGCGACCCTACCCCACGGTCCTCGACGCCCTGCGCCAACGCGCCACCAGCGCCGCCGACGCGCTGCTGGTGGGCTTTTTGGGCGACCAAGAGACGCCCCTGACCCTGAGCTGCGGCGCTGCTTGGACCGCAGCCCAGTCCGTGGCGTCGGGCCTCATGGCCCGCGGCCTGCGACCTGGCGACGCCGTGCTGATCATGACCGGCGAGGGGCGCGACTTCGTCGCGGCCCTCTTCGGCGTCTGGGCCGCGGGCGGCGTGGCCGTGCCCTATCCGCCGCCCTTCCTCGCCCGCGGCGAGGACATGGGCCAGATCATGCCGCTTCTGGGAGCGCTGCTGGCGGACTGCGGCGCGCGCTGGGCCATCAGCGACGCGGCCTTGGCCGAGAGCTTGGTGCCGCACCTGGCGGCCATCGGCGTAGAGGCGTGCAGCGTGGCGGCCCTAGGCGCGGCTCCCCTGGCGCCCTTGCCTGCCGTGGCGCCCGACGCCGTGGCCCTCTTGCAGTACACCTCAGGGCCCAGCTTGGCGCCACGGGGCGTGGTGCTGCGCCACGACGCCCTCATGGCCAACGTCTTGGGCATCGGCCAGGCGCTCGACCTCGGGCCAGAGGATCTCGGGGTGACCTGGCTGCCTCTCTTCCAGGACATGGCGCTGGTGGGGGTCTTGTTGGTGAGCCTGGTGTGGGGCTTCCCGTCGTACTTCATGCGTCCCGAGGCCTTCCTCTTGCGGCCCCTGCGCTGGCTCAAGGCCATCGCCGAGCTGGGGGCCACCTTGAGCGCGGCGCCGAGCTTTGCCTATCGCCTGTGCGCGCGCCGCATCAAGCCGGCGCAGGCGGCGGCCCTGGATCTGAGCCGCTGGCGCGTCACCCTCAACGGCGCCGAGGCCATCGACGTGGCGGCGGCCCGCGATTTCGAGGCCCTCTTCGCCGGCGCTGGCCTGCGCCCGGGCACGGTCGTGGCCGCCTACGGTCTGGCCGAGAACGCCCTGGCCGTGAGCGCCGGCCCCATCGGCGAGCCTTTGGCGGCCTTGGAACACGCCCCGGACCAAGGCCTCACGGCCTGGCTCGGCGCGCCCATCCCCGGGCAGTGTGTGGCCATCACCGCCGCCGACGGCACCCTCCTCCCGCGCGGCCAAGAGGGCGAGATTCGCCTGCGCAGCGCCAGCCTCATGGCGGGCTATCACGGCAAGCGCGCGGACACGGCGGCGGTCCTGGTCGACGGCTGGCTGCGCACGGGCGACCTGGGGGTGATGGACGAAGGGCGCCTGGCCATCACCGGGCGCTGCAAGGATCTCATCATCAAGCGCGGCCGCAACTACTACCCCGAGGATGTGGAGCACACCGTGGCCCAAGTCCTGGACCTGCCGCCGGCCGCGGTGGTGGCCTTCGCCATCCCCAACCCCGAGGCGGGCACGGAGGATCTAGTGGTCTTGGTCGAGGCCGTCACGGCCGTGCCCGAAGCCAACAAGGCCATCGACACGGCCCTCTTGGCGCTTCTGGGCATTCGCGTCGAGCACCTGCGCTGGGTGCTGCCCGGGAGCATCGTGTGCGACCCCAGCGGGCGCACCCTGCGCGGCGCCACCCGGACGGCGTGGCTGGCCGAGCAGCTCCCCCCTGCGCAGTGAGCGCCGCCGCCGCGGGTCACAACGCCAGGGCGATGATGACCACCAGCACAACGACCAGAAGCAGCACGCCCACCCCGAGCCAGCGGCTGTGCTGGGGGACGCGTACCAGGTCGGCGCCGCCCTCAGCCAGGTCTTCGAGGTCGACCAAGGCCTCGCGGGCGCTGGTATAGCGCCGCTCGGGATCGCGGACCATGAGCTTGCGCACCACGCCGTAGAGGGGGGTCTGGGCGATGTCGCGCCCTGGCTCGGGCGGGTTGCGTGAGCCTTGCGCCCGCGCCTTCTGCAGGGGGGTGCCGCTGTAGGCGCTCTGCCCCGTGAGCAGCTCGTGGGCGATGAGGCCCGCCACGTAGAGATCGGCCTGGGCGCTGACCTCCTGGCCCTGGGCCACCTCGGGCGCCAAGTAGCCCGGGGTGCCCACCAAGATGCCGTCGGCCGTCAGGGTGTTAGCGCTCAGGCCCGAGGCGTAGGTCAGGACCTTGGCCAGCCCAAAATCGATGACCTTGACATAGCCGCTGCCCTCGGCCGCCTCGCGGCAAATGAAAATGTTGGTCGGCTTGAGGTCGCGGTGCACCACGCCCAGGGTGTGGGCCTCCTCCAGGGCGCCGAGGATCTCGCGCAGGATCTTCTCCACCCGCGCGGGCGGCTGCGGACCGCTGGCGATGACCTGATCCAGGGTCACCCCGCGCAGGCGCTCCATGACCAGGTAGAAGCGCCCCTCCTGGTCGCGACCAAAATCGTGGACCCGCACCGTGTTGGGATGGCGCAAGAGCTGCGCCACCTGCGCCTCGCGGACGAAGCGCTCGTGAATGGCCGCGTCCTCGTCCTGAGCGCCCCGGAGCAAGGTCTTGATGACCACCTCGGCGCCGTCGGCCTGGTGATCCGTGGCGCGATAGAGCTTGGCGAAGCCGCCCTCGGCCAAGGGGCCGATGATTTCGTAGCGTTCGGCGATGAGCTCGCCGGCGTGGAAAGTCCCGATCACCCCGACTCCTGCAAGTGGCAACCCCACGCGGCCGTGAGCGGCACGAGACCCGCCGCGGCCACGCGAGCAGAGGAAGCCGAGCATTGCCACAGGCCACGGGAGATGACAAGGGCCGCGGCCTCTGCCACCTCCCCAAGGGCCGTGGCCGGCGCCGCTAGTCGACCTGGTCGTATTCGCAGGCCGTGATGGCCGTCACCAGATCTTCTTCTTCCGCCCGCAGGGTCGCCGCCAAACCGGCGTCGATGGCCCGCTGGCACTTGCCCGCGAGGTAGCGCGTCAGGCGCAGGGCCTGGGCCGCCACCACGCCCTCGCCGGCCCTCAGCTCGGCGTCGGTGCGCAGCACCACCGCCAGCAACAGGGTGCGGGCGATCTGGGCATCGGCGATGCCCTTGAGCAGCATCTGGCGCTCGAAGGCCTTGAAGCCGTAGCGGTCGAGCAGGGCCTTGGCCGCATCCTGAATGCGCTGGGCCGCGTCGTCGTGCACCGCCGCCGCCGCCGCCAGCTCGGGGTGGCGCACGCAGGGCGCCAAAAGCGCCACCTCGTGCGCCTCGTTCACCCCACCCAGGGCCAAAGCCGCCAGGTTGAAGCGCAAGACCTCGTTGGCGCCCTCGAAGATCCGGGTGATGCGCGCGTCGCGCAGGATGCGCGCCACCCCGGTCTCCTCCACGTAGCCGCTGCCGCCGTGGAGCTGGAGGGCGTCGTCGGCCACCTGCCAGGAACCCTCGGAGTTGAAAATCTTGGCCACGCTGGAGACGAAGTTGATGTCCATCCCCAGGTGCTCCTGGCACACCGTCACCAGGCGCACCAAGGACTCCATGGCGTAGATCGTGGCCCGCATGTCGGCCATCTTCTCCCGCACCTGGCCAAAGTGACCGATGGGGCGGTTGAACTGCTCCCGGCTGGTGACCTGGCCTAAAGTGAGCTTGTAGGCGGCGCGCGCCGAACCGAGGCAACCCGCAGCCATCATGGTGCGGCCCCAGGCCAAGATCTCGTGGAATGCCTCCAGGCCGTTGGAAGGCTCGCCGATGATGCGATCCATCCCGACCCGGACGTCGTCCAGACTCAGGGTGGTCGTCGACGAGCCGCGGATGCCCAGCTTGTGCTCCTCAGCCCCCACGCTCAGCCCGGGGTCATCGCGGTGTAGCAAGAAGAGGCTCCACCCACGCCGCGCCCCAGCCAGACCGGGCGTCTTGGCCACCACCGTGTAGTAGTCGGCGAAGCCGCCGTTGGTCACGTAGATCTTCTGCCCGTTGAGGACGATGCTGCCGTCCTCCTGCACCTTGCCCGTGGTCTTCATCCCGGCGATGTGCGAGCCCGCGCCCGGCTCGGTAGCGGCAAAGGCCCCGATCTTATCGCCCGTGGCCATGGCCGGCAGGGTCGCCGCCTGCAGCGTCGGGTTGGCGTGATGGATCAGTCCCCGCAGCCCCAGACCACAGTGGAGCCCAATGGCCGTGGCCACGGAGCGGTCGAAGAGGGCCAGCTCTTCCACCACGCGACAGGCCGCCGTCATGGACAAGGCAAAGCCACCGTGGGCCTCGGGGATGGTCATGCCAAAAAGCCCCAGCTCGGCCGCCTCGGCCAGAAGCTCCGGCGGGATGCGGTGGCTCTCATCGATCGCCGGGGCGTCGATGCGTTTGGCCGCCCAATCAGAGACCGAGCGCAGCACGATGCCCACCATCTCCGCCTCGCCGGCGTCGCGGGCAAAGCGAGTCAAAGCCGGCCCCACCTTCTCGGCCTGCGCCAGGATGGTGCTGAATGGATCTGGAGCGTTCGCCATGGTTCAGTCCTTGAGGTAGGTGACGAGGAAATCAGCGACGTCCGCCACGGTGCGGACGTTCATCACGTCCTTCATCTCCGGCTCGATGTCGTACTCTTCGCTCAGGCGCGACATGATCTCCATCTCCTGGAGCGAGTCCAGGCCGAGGTCGTCCCGCAGCTTGTCCGTGGCTTGGATTTCATCGGCGCTCATGTCGGCGATTTCGGCGACCACCACGAGGGTGGACTGGTAAATGGCATCACGATCGGGCATGGACTTCTCCTTTTTCTTGCGCGGCAGCATCCAGTGCTGCCAAGGGCGAACGCGTGGTCGATGCGCTGATGAAGCGCGGGTCATTCCAATAGCCATTCTCGGCGTACCACGCCAGCGAGCGCTGGAGGGCTTGCGCCAAGGGACGCGGGGTATATCCAAAGGTCTGTCGCGCCAGAGAGGCGTCGACGAAGCGGCCAAAGCGAGCGATGTCCACCATCTCCCGGGTCATCAGCGGCCGCTCCCGTCGGTCCAAGAGGCAGCGCTGCTCTTCGGCTTCGGCCAACGCCAAAGCTTCGGCCGGCGACAGCTCCCAGGTCGGCGGCGCCACGCCGCAGTGGGCGGCCACCTCGGCCAAGAGAGACTTCACCGTCAGGTTGGTGCCCCCCAAAATGTAACGCTGGCCGCGCGCGCCGTGACGCGCCGCGCCGATGTGGCCCGCGGCGATGTCCGCCGCGTCCACCATGGACACCTTGCCGTCGACGAAGCGATCCAAGCGCTGCGTGGCCACGCCCAGGATGAAAAAGCCCGTCCCGACCTTGTAGTCGTAGCGGCCAATGCACCCCCCGGGGCACACCACCACCGTGTCCAGATCTTGGGCGGCCCGCAGCACCTCCTGCTCCAGGGCCACCTTGATCACGAAGTAAGTGCTCTCCGCCTCGGGCACGCAGAAGCCGTCGCTCTCGCGCACCGGGCGATCCTCTGCCGGCGTCCCCAAGGTCGCCGTCGAGCTGGTGAAGACCAGGCGCTGCACCCGCGCCCGCCGCGCCGCCGCCAGCACCGTGCGCAGCCGCGCCAGGGCTTGCGCCGTCTGCGCCGCCGTGTCCACAGAGAAGCGCGGGTAGTGGCCCGCCATCATGAAGACCACGTCACGCCCCTGCATGGCCGCCGTCAAGGCCTCTTCGTCATCGAGCTCCGCCGTGAACAGGGGCACCTTGAGGCGGCGCGCAAAAATCGTGTTGCTCGACTTGCGTCGGGTGATGGCCACCTCGTGCCCGCCCTGCTGGAGGGCCTCCACCAGGTTCAGCCCCAAGAAACCCGTCCCGCCCACGACCAGAGCGCGCATGGACCCTTCACCCTGCTCTCTCTCTCTCACTATCTGCACCACCCACCTCGCCTGGGCCACCTGCGCCCGGACCGCGTGCTCACCGCGACCTGCGCCGTGAAGCCCCGTCTCGATAACGGGGCTTCACTATCCCATTCTGGCGATGGTGACAATGGGGGCGCGAATGTGGTTGACCAATTTTTTCTCCCCCTGGGGGGCGCCCACCGCGACCCTAGTCCAAGGCCCGCAACAGAGCCAACGCCGAGGTGGTGATCACCGTCCCCGGCCCAAAAATGGCCGTGGCGCCCGCAGCGTAGAGGGCCTCGTAGTCCTGCGGCGGGATGACGCCGCCCACCACGATGAGGATGTCCGGCCTCTCCAGCGCGTCCAGCGCCGCGCGCAGGGCCGGCACCAAGGTCAAGTGACCCGCCGCCAGGCTGCTCACACCCACCAGGTGGACGTCGTTCTCCACGGCTTGCTGGGCCGTCTCCTCAGGCGTCTGGAAGAGGGGCCCCATGTCCACGTCGAAGCCGAGGTCGGCCAAGGCCGTGCCGATGACCTTCTGGCCGCGGTCGTGCCCATCTTGGCCCATCTTGGCCACCAAAATGCGCGGCCGCCGCCCTTCGCGCTCGGCGAAGGCCGCCGTCGCCGCCCGCACCTCCTCCACCTCAGCCTGCCGCTCGCCCATCTCCCCCCCATAGACACCGCGCACCACCTGCACCGAGGCCTCGTGCCGGCCAAAGACCCGCTCCATGGCCAGGCTCATCTCGCCGACCGTCGCCTGCGCCCGGGCGGCGTCGACGCAGGCCGCCAAGAGATTGCCCGCGCCCGTGGCGGCCACCTGCTCCAGCGCCGCCAGCGCCACCTCCACCACCGCCGCATCCCGCCCCGCACGCAGCGCTTGCAGGCGCCGGATCTGCGCCGCCCGCACCGCCGAATTGTCCACCTTGAGCACGTCCACGTGCTCGTGCTCATCGAGACGGTACTTGTTCAGGCCCACCACGGTCTGGCGCCCCGAGTCGATGCGCGCCTGGGTGCGCGCCGCCGCCTCTTCGATGCGCAGCTTGGGGATACCCGCGGCGATGGCCTTGGCCATGCCCCCCAAAGACTCCACCTCCTGGAGATGCCCCCAGACACGCTGCGCCAGGTCGTGGGTGAGGCGCTCCACGTAATAGGCACCGCCCCAAGGATCGATGACCCGGCAGGTGTCCGTCTCGCTCTGCAAAAAGAGCTGGGTGTTGCGGGCGATGCGCGCCGAGAACTCGCTCGGCAGCGCCAGCGCCTCGTCGAGGGCGTTGGTGTGCAAGCTCTGGGTGTGCCCCTGGGTCGCCGCCATGGCCTCGATGCAGGTGCGCACCACGTTGTTGTAAACGTCCTGCGCCGTCAACGACCAGCCGCTGGTCTGGCTGTGGGCGCGCAAGGACAGGCTCTTGGGGTTCTTCGGGTTGAAGTCCTTGATGAGCTTGGCCCACACCAAGCGCGCCGCCCGCAGCTTGGCCACCTCCATGAAGAAGTTCATGCCGATGCCCCAAAAGAAGCTCAGCCGCGGGCAAAAGGCGTCCACATCGAGACCGGCAGCCACACCGGTGCGCACATAGTCCAGGCCGTCCGCCAAGGTGTAGGCCAGCTCCAGATCAGCCGTCGCGCCCGCCTCCTGCATGTGGTAGCCACTGATCGAAATCGAGTTGTAGCGCGGCATCTGCTGGCTGGTGTAGGCAAAAATGTCCGCAATGATCCGCATGCTCGGCGCCGGCGGATAGATATAGGTGTTGCGGACCATGAACTCCTTCAGGATGTCGTTCTGGATGGTGCCGCTCAGCTTGCCCACGGGCACGCCCTGCTCCTCGGCCGCCACGATGTAGAGCGCCAAAACGGGCAAGACCGCGCCGTTCATCGTCATGGACACGGACATCTGGTCCAGGGGGATGCCGTCGAAGAGCACCCGCATGTCCATGATGCTGTCGATGGCCACCCCCGCCATGCCCACGTCGCCCGCCACCCGCGGGTGGTCCGAGTCGTAGCCGCGGTGCGTCGCCAGGTCGAAGGCCACGCTCAACCCCTTCTGCCCCGCCGCCAAGTTGCGCCGGTAAAAGGCGTTGGAGTCCTCGGCCGTGGAAAAACCCGCGTACTGCCGCACGGTCCACGGCTTCTGCACGTACATCGTCGCGTAGGGGCCGCGGCCAAAGGGCGGCAAGCCCGGCCAGCCCCCCAAATGCTCCAGCCCCTCCAGGTCCGCCGCCTGGTAACGCCGCGCCACCGGGATGCCCTCGGGGGTCAGCCACGGGTCCGAAGCGGCTGCGCGCTCGGCCACGCCGTTCTTGGGATCCACCTCCGCCGGGGCGCTCCCATTCCAAGGAATGTCGGCAAAATTCGGGATGGCGCTCATAGCACACCCTCCTCACGCAAGAAGCCACGCAGGGCCTCTGCCACATCACAGCTCACGTAGATGAAGTGGTCCACCCCAGCGGCGCGGTAGCTCGCCTCCTGCGCGCCCGGGTGCCCGGCCAAGACCAGCGTGCGGGCGCCTGCGGCCCGCAGCGCCGGGACGCACTCCGGCACCAGCGCCGGGTAGCGCTCGTTGCTGGAGCAGAGCAAGACCAACTTGGCACCCGAGGCCACGAAGTCCGCCACGATCTCCGCGACGCTGCGCACGCCCTCACTGGCGTGGATCTCGAACCCCGCCACGGCGAAGAAATTGCGACCGTAGTTGGCCCGCGCCGTATACTCTGCCACGCTGCCCAGGTTGGCTAGAAAGACCTTCGGCGCGCGCCCTTGCGCCGTCGCCGCCGCCGCCGCCGCGCGCAGGGCCTCGAAGGGCGACGCGTCTCGCGTCAGGGGGATGGCCGGCGCCTGGGCCGCGGCCTGGGCCGCCGCCACCGGCGCTGGCGCGTAGACCTCGCGGTAGGCAGCCCCGGGGAAATCGTTCACCCCCACCACCACCTCCTTGCGCCGGGCCACGTTGCGCGCCCGCGCCGCCGCCACCTCGGCCACCGCCGCCTGCACCTCACCCGCCACGAGCGCCCCAGCAAAGCCGTCGGGCCGCGCCTCGAAGCCCTGGAAGAGGGTCCAGGCCTGCTCGGCCAGAGCCGCCGTCAAGGTCTCGATGGCGTAGGAGCCCGCCGCCGGGTCCACCACCGCCTGGAGGTGGGCCTCTTCGGCCAGGACGATGGGCGTGTTGCGCGCCACCCGCCGGCTGAAGCCGTCCACCGTGCCGCCCAGGGCGTCGAAGGGCAAGGGCGTGAAATCATCGGCGCCGCCGATGGCCGCGGTGAAGGCGGCCACGCTGGTGCGCAAGAGGTTCATCCACGGATCGATGACCGTCTGTACCCGCAACGACGGCGTGACGTGGAGCGACAGGGGCACGCCAGCGGCGGCAGCGTCGCTGGCGGCGAGGACCGCCTGCCACAGACGCCGGACCGCGCGCAGGGCGGCGATCTCCATGAGGAAGTTGCCCGTGACGTCAAAGCGGAACTTGATCTGGGCCGCCGCCTGCGCCACCGAGAGCTCCTGCGCCACGAGCTGGCGCAGGTAGGTCGTGCCCGTCGCCAAGGCATAGGCCAGAGCCTGCACCCAGTGGGCGCCGCCCTGCTGGTAGGGGCGCAGGTCCACCACCAGCGTCCGCCCTGGGGCCGAGCGCGCCACCCGCCCCGCGGCCAGCGCCGCAGCCTCGCTCAGAGCCGCCGCCAGCGGCTGCGGCAGCGCGCCGTGCGCCGCCAACACCCCCAAGGGGTCCAGGTTGGCGTTGACTGGCAGAGCGGCCGGCGCCGCAGCCAGCACCTGTGACGCCACCCGCAGCGCGTCCGGGCCGCCCTCCACGTCGAGCTGGGCCCCTGCCGCCGCGATGGCCGCCAACAGAGAGGGCAGCGCTGCCGCCACCTCGGGCGCGTCGCTGGCCGCGTCTTCCCAGGCCAAGGTCACCCCGTGGGCGCCGCGGCCGAGATCCTCCGCCACGGCCGCCGCCATCCCAGGCCTGACGACGTGACGCGTCACCACGCGCCAGCCCTCGGGCAGCGGCGGCTGCGCCCCTGGCGGCGCCTGGCTGTAGAGCGGCTGCAGACTGAGCCCCTCGTAAGTCTGGGTGACGAGCTTCTTGGCAAAGGGAGCGCCCGCCAGGGCTAGCTCCACCTCGGCCCGCCAAGCGCTCTCGTCCAGCGCCGTAAAGGCGTCGGCGAGGCGAAAGGTGGGCGCATTGTCCGCGCGTGTCGCGCTCATGCTACTTCCTCCCGAATGAAGATCGACCTCAGCACCCTAGGACGAAAAAAAGGTCGGGGTGGCGTCGCGCTCTCTACCCGGCCTGCGCCTGCATCGCCGCCGCGTCGGCCACCACCCGCAACGCCCCCAGCGCCTCCTCGACCGAGTCGAAGAGCGGGAGCCCTGCGGCGGCCAACGCGTCGCGATAACCCTCATACAGCTTCCCCGAATCCACGACAACGCCCACGGCGCAACCGCTCGCCGTGGCCGCCGCCCGCAGCTCCGCCGCGAAGGCGCCGCTGCGCTCGGCGTCGAAGACCCCCAGTCGTTGGGTCAATGGCACCAAGCCCACCACGACCACCTGGGCGCCGCTCGCCGCCAGCGTCGCCGTCGCTGCTGCGTACAACCCTTCGTCAGCCATGGGGGTGACATCCAGCGGCAAGGTCGCCGCCACCAGCCCCCCGAGCTTGTGCCCCGCGATGGCTGCGGCGAGCTGCTCGCGCGCCGCCTCGGTGAGAGCGTGGGCGCGCAAAGTGCCCGTCATGGCGTCCTGGGAGGCCACCGTCTCGTAGCCGGCGTTGGAGAGCACGGCGATGCGGTCCACGGCGAGCTGCGGGTAGGCCGCCAGCCAGCGCAGGGCGCCCGAGAAGTCGGCGAAGCTCTCCGTCAGCACGGCCCCGGCCGCCCGCAGCGCCCGCGCCTGCAGGGCATAGTCGCCGGCCATGGCGCCCGTGTGACCCGCGGCCGCGCGCATCCCCGCTTGGGTGCGCCCGCCCTTGTAGAAGACCACCTGGCGGCCGTCGGCCACCCAGCGCTGCACCTCCTGGCACAAGGCCGCCAGGTCGCCGGCCTTGAAGCCCTCGGCGTAGACCCCGGCCACCCGCACCCCCTCCTCGGCGAAGAGGGCCTGCAACAGATGCGCGCAGCTCACGTCGAGCTGGTTGCCGATGCAGAAGCCGTAGCGCAGCGCCAGGCGCGCGTCGCGGGACACTCGCGTGATGAGGAAGGCGCCGCTCTGGCTGATGAAGGCCACGGGGCTCTCGGGATCCAAGCGCACCGGCAGGCGACTCTCGGGGATGAAGAGGGTGTTGATGCGCGCCGCGGCGCTCAACATCCCCAGACCGTTGGGCCCCACCAAGCGCGGCGTCCACAGCCCGGCAGCGCGCGCCTCGGCCAGGCGCGCCTCCAAGCGCGCGCCATAGCCTTCTTTGTCGGCGCCGTCGCCGATGCCGCCGGCCACCAGGTAGACCACCTCGGCGCCGCCCCCCTGGGTGATGAGCTCCTCCACCGCCTCCAGGGTGGCCTGGGCCGGCAAGGACAAGACCAACACGTCGGCGGGCCACGCCCGCAGGGCCGCCAGGTCCGGCAGGCAGGCGATGCCCTCCATCTCCTCCACGCCGGGCTTGATGATGCGCAGGCCGTCGGCACCCAAGGTGGACGCGGCCAGGTTGTCCAAAATGATCCGCCCCACCGAGCCGACCCGGGCCGAAACCCCCACC
>Ga0334883_1005311_pt1 | contig 11466 bp, 8 predicted proteins | sample GraSluR1_MG_6_FD_207230 | JGI IMG/M metagenome (GOLD analysis project Ga0334883, IMG submission 207230) | Sludge microbial communities from methane-producing bioreactor in Wageningen University, Netherlands - Granular Sludge_09_05-R1 | ecosystem: Engineered > Bioreactor > Anaerobic > Unclassified... | reverse complement strand
GGATGATGATGAGTTCCTGTGCCCCAAGACCGAATGGCATGCTATCGCCCCCTGCTGCTAACGGTCGCGGCTGTCCTACCCCCTATTGTACCAATAACGCCGCCGTGGCACAAATGGTTCGGCGACGGTACATTCGGCGACGCCATTCGGCGACGCCATTCGGCGACGCCAAGGTCCCGGTCTCCGGGGCCGCCATGGCTCCGCCTCGCCTACCCCTCAGATGGTGCCTCGTCGCCGCCTTCGGCCGCCTGCGGCGGCGCTTCCGGGGGCAGAGGCTGCTGAGCCGCCGTGGGCGCCTGCGGCGCCGGCTGAGCCGCCGGGCCCACGGCGACCTTCGGAAGCAGAGCCTCGATCTCGGCGCGCGTGGCGAAGCCCGCGCCGAAGGTGGCCGCGCAGGCGGCGCCCGCCGCCACGGCCCATCTGATGCGCTCCGGCAGGGGCCTGCGCTCGACGGAGGCCGAGACGAACCCGGCCACCAGTGAATCCCCGCAGCCCACGGAGCTGACGACGTCTACCCTCGGCGCCCGGGCGCGCCATTCCCCATGGTTGGGGGTGACGATCAGCGCTCCCTCGGCGCCCAGGGTACAGATGACCACCCTCGTCCCCGACTGCACCAGTTGCCGCGAGGCCTGCAGCACCCCATCCGGTACCGACAGCTCGTCGCCGAACAGCACGCTGAGCTCCGCCAGGTTCGGAGTGAGCACGGTGGGCCCCGCCGGGGCCGCGTCGCGCAGAAGCTCGTCGTGGGCGTCCAGCACCAGCGGCACCTGCCGCCCGCGGGCCATCAGCACCAGCTCGCCGTAGAGGTCAAAGGGCACGCCGCGCGGGGCATTGCCGGCGATGACGGCCATGGCGCTGCCCTGCAGCAGGCGGTCCCACCTGCGGCGCAGCGCCTCCACCTCGGTGGGCGTGACCAGCGGCCCCAGCTCGTCCAGGCGCGTCTGGGTCCTGCGTGTGGGGTCGACGACATTGATGCACAGCCGCGAATCCTCGGCGGTCTGGATGAAGTCGGGGATGATCTCCTCCCTGCGAAGCTGTCCGGCCACCCACTGGCCCGGATTGCCCCCCAGAAAGCCCGTGACGGTCACGTCATGGCCCAGGGCGCGTAGCACCCGGGCCACATTGATCCCCTTGCCGCCCGGTGCGATGCGCAGTCTCCTGGGGTGGTGGAAGCCCCCCACGGCAAACCCGGGGACCTCGTAGGTCTTGTCCACTCCCGCATTGGCGCACAGTACGGTGATCACGGTCTTTGACTCACCAACCAGTCCTGTAGGCAGGGGAAAAAGCCGACCTCTTGGGCCCCTGCCCCATTGCCTCGCCGTCCATCGTGGCTATAGCATTCCCAGCACGGGCGCGGGAGACCTTCACCCGCGACGCAGGCCGACGATACTCCGGACGCCAAAATGGGCGGGAAAGCGCTTGCGCCCCCCGCCCACCGAGCAACACACGGTCCAGTATTCTACTGCTTGGCCAGGAACTCCTTGATGCGGGAAAGGGCCAGCTCGATGTTTTCCACCGAGTTGGCATAGCTGAACCGCAGATAGCCGTCACCGTACTTGCCGAAGGAGGTGCCGGCCAGGCAGGCCACTCCCGCCTCGTCCAGCAGGCGGGTCTCCAGCTCCTTGCTGCTCAGGCCGGTGCCGGTGATGTTGGGGAATACGTAGAAGGCGCCCTTGGGCCGCAGGCAGGTGATGCCGTCGATGGCGTTGAGCCCGTCGACGATCACGTCGCGCCGCCGCTTGAACTCGGCCACCATCTTGTCGCTCTCCTCGAACGAGCCCTGCAGAGCCGCGATGCCCGCGCGCTGGGTGAAGGCCGCCACGCAGGAGGTGCAGTTGGTCTGGAGCTTGGCCAATTGCTGCGCCAGCTCGGGATTGGTCGCGCCCCAGCCCAGCCGCCAGCCGGTCATGGCGAACATCTTCGAGAAGCAGTCCAGCATGATGGTGCGCTCCTGCATCCCGTCGATGGCCGCGATGCTGTGGTGGCTGCCCTCGTAGATGATCCGCTCGTACGGCTCATCGCTCATGACCCAGAGGTCCTTGTCGATCGCCAGCGCCGCGATCCTCTCCAGGTCACCGGGCTCCAGCACCCCGCCCGTGGGGTTCTGCGGGGAGTTGATGATGAGCATCTTCGTCTTGTCCGTAACCAAAGAGGCCAGCTCATCCACGTCGAAACGGAAGTCGTTCTCCTCCCGTAGCGGGCACGGCACCGGAACCGCCCCGACGAAGTTGATCATCGACTCGTAGATCGGGAAGCCGGGGTTGGGGTAGATGACCTCTTCGCCCTCATTCACGCAGGCCGTGATGCCCCAGTAGATGATGGGCTTGGCGCCGAAGACCACCGTGATGTTGTCGGTGGTGTAGTTGGTGCCGCGGTTCTTGTTGAGATGCTCGGCGATCACGGCGCGAAACTCCGGGTCACCGGCGCTGGGGCCGTAGTGAGTGAACCCCGAGTTGAGGGCCTCGCAGGCCGCGTCGATGATATGCTGGGGGGTGTCGAAGTCGGGCTCGCCGATCTCCAGGTGCACGATGTGCTTGCCCTGCGCCTCCAACTGTCTGGCCCTGGCCAGGACGGCGAAGGCGGTCTCGGTGCCCAGACGCTCCATACGCTTGGCGAATTGCATGATAGGGAAGACCTCCGTGGTTGTGGTCGGTGCGGGCGCGGCGACGGCAGCGGCATCGGGAGCAGCGTCCCGTTTCGGGGCGCCCAGGCCGTGAGGCCTGGGCTAAGTAGAGCCGCCCTGGGTCACACTGTACGCACATGGAGGTAGGCAGTGCATTCTCATGGCCAAGTCGGTGGCACTCCGATGCCCTGTGGGGCCACAAGCTCGCCGTGGTGTTCGGCGAGGCAGGGTGTGGTCGGTGGGTCTGGGCGCTACGCGCTGCGCAGTGGCGGTAAAGTACCATGGAAGGGCCGTGGGGCGCAAGGCCCGGGAACGGGAACGGCGGTGGGAACGGCGGTAGTAACGGCGGTGGCAACGGCGGGGGCAACGGCGGGGGCAACGGCGGGGGCAACGGCGGGGGCAACGGCGGGGGCAACGGCGGGGGCAACGGCGGGGACGGCCGTACACCCCACCTCCGCCGTTCTCAGGTCTTCTCAGCCGCTCTCTGAGTCCGCCGCGTCTCTGTGGTCGGCCGTCCTCCGTGAGACTCCGTGTACTCCGTGTCTCCGTGGTGAGACGTTGGCCGTTCTCCGCCGTTCTCTGGGCTCTCCGTGTCTCTGTGGTCGGCCGTCCTCCGTCAGACCCCGTGTCTCCGTGGTGAGGCGTTAGCCGTCCCCCGTCGTTCTCCACTCCCCCAGCCACAACTCCAGGCCGTGGTGGTCCAGCACGAACTCGAACCCCACCTTCTCCGCCGTTCGGCGAGAGGCAGCATTGCCACTCCAGCAGTGCCAGCCGATATGGTTGATCCCGCGCTGCAGGCAGAACTCCACCGCCGCCGCCGCGGTGGCGGTGGCAAAGCCCCGGCCCCGGAAGTCCTCGTGGGTCCAGATACCTACTTCGGCCTTGCCCTGCACCACCATGTCCGCCGTGCAGCGGCAGACGATCAACCCGTCACGAACAAGGAGCAGCGCAAAGCCCCTCTGGAGAAAGTCGTCCAGCGACCAGAAGCCCCATCCATCTACCGCCTCGGCGCCGCCCAGCCCGCTGCCCAGCACCTCGGCAGTCGCCGGCAGCATCTCGAAGCCCTCCGGCACCAGTTCGCGCCAGTCGATCCTCAACTCCCGGAGCAAGAGGAAGTGCTGGTAGTCCCAGTTTGCGTGAGGCAGGTCGATGGCGGGCCTGAGCAGCTTCCCCCAGTCCTGCGGCCAGTAGTGCAGGCAGGAGTACCGCCAGCTCTCGGCCCGGCCGGCGGGGATCAGGGTGTGGGCATACAGCGCGGCCACATCGCGGCCGAAGCCCTCCTGCGACGGGTCACCGATGAGATGGAAGCCCTCCGGCGCGTCGATGAAGGTGGCCCGGGGACCGCCGGGGTCATCAACCCAGACCCGTCCCGGACCGGCACCGGCGATCACCGCCTGTGCGCTGAGGAAGTGGGGCACGGCATCGGTCAGGGCGCTTGCGCGGCCGTAGTCGCTTCTGTCCAGCAGGTGCATGTGATCGTCCTCGTGGCGGCGGGATGCAGACAGTCAGATGCCCCTGTGTAGATGGCGGCGAGGGCGGTGGTAAGGGCACCGGCCGTGACGCGAGCCGCCGGCCTGGGCCGCGCTTCCCCCTCGCTACCGCGCCAGCACCTCGATCCCGCTGAGAAGTGGCGGCTTGGACCCGGGCCTGGCTACGAGACCAAGGTCGATGGCATCCTTCACTCCGGGTACCGTGAACTCCCGCACCAGCGCACGGTTAGGGCCCCCCGCATCTCTGATGATGTCCACTCCCTCGGCCACCGTGGCGCCCTGGATCCTGATGTCGAAGACCCTCTCTCCGGGGCGGGCGCCCTCCGTCTCGCAGAAATGCAGCTTGACGGTGTAGTCCGCGGGTCCGCTGCCCCCCACAGCCAGGTTGACGCTCTTGGCACTCAACCCCGACGTGTAGATCCACGGGCTTGCCGTGTCCTGGATGGGGAGCAGATCGGCGTGGTGCAGGCAATCGCGGCCGCCCTCGGCGGGCTCTACCTTGATCGGAACCGCCAGCCCGCCTCCGCGGGGATAGTGGAGCCACAGCTCGCCGTCGGCCGCCCTCTGGTCTCCCGGGGCGCCGAGGTTGATGTGGGCCGCCGCGATGCGCTCGCCCTCCTTGAGCGCCGGTGCATTGAACACTCCCCAGTTCTCGTGGCTCTCGGTGGGGCTCAGAGCCACAGTGGTCTGGTAGTTGTACGAGCAGGTGCAGGCGGCATCTCCGTTGGGGATGAGGATCAGGCCATTGGTGGCGATGGTGTTGACGTAGCAACCGGCGCGAACACCACCGTAGTTGTGCACTCCGCTATCGCGCTCCAGGTCGTAGAAACCCACGACTCCCGAGCGGAATAGCAGCATATTGGGGCTACCGGCGATGGAGCCACAGCCGTAGGAGCGGGAGAAGCTCCAGGGCTGCATCTGTCCCGTCAGCGGGTGCCGGCGCAGGACGGGATCACCGGTGTGCAGGTCGTACGCGTGGGGCTCGCCGTAGATCACACCCCGGGAGATCACCGGGAAGCGGCTCATCTTCGCCGGGCGCTCCCAGAGCTTCCTGCCTTCCGGCGCCGAGTAGGCCGTGAGGCCGCCGCCGCTGGCCACCAGCACGCCATCGGAGAGCCACAGGGCCACGCGCTCCTGCAGACCTTCTGAGTCCTCCCAGGCCACCTGCCCCGTCTCCCGCTGGAGAGCCACGATCTTGGCCTCAACCTCGATCTCTTCGCCGCGCTTCTTGGCCTTGGCCACTTCGTCGGCGCTGGTGCGGTCGAGGATGTAGACGTGCTCGGGGCCAACGGACAAGCCGTTGCTCCCGACGAGGACCTCGGCCCCGTGCACCCAGCGGGGGGTGCCGGTGAGCCTGTCCAACGCGAAGACGGCACGGGCCTGAGTGGTGCCACCGATGCTTCCGAATATGGTGTCCCCGTCAACCGCCAGGTCGCCCCAGACCGCATTGGCGGCTTCGTCTCCAGACATGCTCGTCGGTGCGGCCGGGAGGCGGTACTCGCCCACCGTCTCACCTGTGCGCTGATCCACTCGCAGGCAGGTCTTGCCCTGCAGGACGTAGAGAGACGCATCGTCGGCAACCACGCTGCCGCCGGTAGAGCCCGCGTGGTACCGGATCGGGACCGGGAGGTTCTTCTCCCACAGCTCATGGCCGTTGTAGGCGTCCACCGCGATGATGCAGAACTGGCCGAGGGCGAACATGCGGCCGTCCACGGCCAACGGCGCCGGGCCTCCCCAGTGGCGGGAGATCATGCGAGCCGGTCCGGGCTCGCCGAACCACAGCAGGCGGGCGGGGAACCGGGCCACGGTATCCTCGGAGGCGCCGGTGCGGGCGGCGCTGCAGTACTGGTGGGTCCAGTTCGCGGCCCCGGGGAGCTCACCGCGTACGATGCGCAGCCCGACTGTGGTCGCCGACAGTTCCTTTTCGGGTACGCCACCGGCAGCCAGAGTGTGCGTCGCGGCCCCCGGCAGATAGGCAACCCCACCGCACGGCCGCAGGAGGCGATACAGCTCCGCGACGGCCGTCGCGCCGAGTCCAGAGGCGTCGCCGTCCGCGGTGATGATGAGGTTCGCCATGAACTCCGGGTACTCGCAGGTGGCCAAGTCCTCGGTGAGAACGACGACACGGGTGCCGTAGACGCCGGCACTCAGGAGCGCCTCCCGCGCCCTGTGGGCCACGGCCTCGTCGGGCTCCACACAGAAGACCCGCAGCTTCGAGCGCTTCACCAGCTCGTAGGCCAGACGCCCATCTCTGGCCCCGAGGCACAGGCAGTAGCCGTCCCTGATTCCGGTCTCGGCCAGAATCCGGCGCGCCGTTGCCACGGTCTCGTGGGTTAAGGGACGGTCGGCGTAGCTCTCGGGCCGTGCCACCTCGGCGGAGGCGATCGCAGAGCTCGGCTCGCCCGGCTCGTAGCACACCACACTGCCGTTGGGGGTGCTGCAAAGCAGCCTCCCGTCGGCCGCGGCCAGATCGCGCACTTGTCCCGGCAGCTCATCCGACCACAGTAGTCGGCCCTCGCCGGCCGACAGGGCCGTCACCGTGCCCCTGCCGCCCACGAAGAGTGTGTCGCCGGCCAGCACCAGCGCGTAGGCGTGGCCGTGGGGCGTCTCCCACCTCACACACTCCTCGGGCTTCTTCCCGGCCTTGAGGGCTCCCAGATCGAAGGCGCTCACCGTCCCGGCTCCCGTGGCATACAAGATGCCGTCCTTGGCCACTGCGCAGTGCTTGTTGAGCACCTCGAAGACCGGCTTGCCTGTGGGATCGTAGGCGATGAGCCCGTCGGCGTCCCAGGGGTCGGATTCGCCGATGCTCACGTGCAGGTCGGCCCCCACGTGGCTTCGCCAGCCGATCAGGAGATCCTCGGTGGCGAAGTTCCAGGTCCCGCCCCAGCGGTCTCCCCAGCTATTGGGCTGACTGCGATATGTCTGCAGATCGCCGGTGGCCTTGTGGAAGAACGCGGGCGCGTTGCGTCCCGTGGGGATGATGATCTGGCCCTCGGTGACCACCATCGGCCCCTGGGGAACGACGCCGGTGATGCCCACCGCAGGAGGGTGCGGCTGCGGGAGGTACATGGACCCGCTGTTGCTGTTCTCCCAGATCGGGGAGCCGTCCTCGGCCCGCAGGGCGCACAGATGCACCCCTTCGGCCGGCCACATGCCGGCGCACACGTACACCGTATCACCCTCGACCACCACGCCCGTCCGCAAAGGCCAGCGCGAGATCAGGCTTCCGTTGCCGAACAGCTTCTGCATGCGCGGGGCGATATGCCGGCGCCACAGCAGACTGCCGCTCCGCGCGTCCAGACAGTAGGCGTAACCATCGTCGGAGGCCACAAAGAGCCTGCCCTGTGACACGGTGGGAGCAAAGCGCACCGGGCCACCGGTGAAGAAGAGCCATCGCCTCTGGCCGGTGGCCAGGTCCAGTGCGCGCACGGTGTGGTCTGAGGAAGAGCCGAAGTAGACCATGCCGTCCGCGGCGCAGAGGCAATTCACGTAGTCGAAGGCCATGCGGTTGAGCTCGCGCCCGGGCTCCGGCCAGGCCGGAACCGGCGGGTGCAGCGGCTTGTAGGTCCACCGAAGGCCCAGGGGTGCCGGCAGTGTCTCGCGGCTCAGCCCGGACCGGGCTCCATCGCCGCGATAGGCCGGCCAGTCGGCGGCGTATACCGGCGACGCGGTGGCCGCCACGGCAAGCAGGAAAGGCAGCGCTCGATGCCAGGCACTCATGACGGAGACCTCCGTTGCGGCATTGCCGGGCGTCCCGGAGACCGAGGACGTACCCGCGGAGCAGTAGTGAGCTATGACTTGGCCAAGTCGACCGGGTTTCCCTCCCCGTTGCGGCCGGCCGGGTAACAGAAGTTTCGTGCCGCCTTCCGGGTAGTGTATAATACTCACAGGATATGTTGGCCTTTGCACCGGGCCCGCCGGGAGGAGACTTCATGGAAAGCAAGCACGATTTCCCGCCGCCGCGCCATACCGACGAGCTGTTCTCTCTCAAGGGCCGCGTAGCCCTGGTTACCGGCGGCGCCGGCCTCTACGGGTCCGGCATCAGCTCCGGCCTCGCGGACGCAGGGGCGACGGTGATCGTCGCCTCCAGGACGCTGGACAAGTGCGAAGCCAAGGCGGAGCAGTTGCGCCGGGCCGGCGGCGACGCCCTGGCCATGTCGGTGGACCTGACCAGCGAGCACTCCATCGAGGCCCTGTGCGGGGCCATTGAGCAGAAGTTCGGTCGCCTGGATATCCTGTTCAACAACGCCGTGGCGCGGTCCACCGGTGGAGACTTCGCCACGGTCACGGCGGAGCAGTGGGCCGACACCATGGAAGTCAACTCCACCAGCATCCTGCTGATGACCCGCTACGCCGCCGAGATCATGCTCAAGCAGGCGAAGGGCAGCATCGTCAACATCGCCTCGATCTACGGCATGGTCGGCCCACAGTTCGCCATCTACGAGGGTACGGAGATGAAGAACCCGGCCGAGTACGCCTTCTCCAAGGGAGGCCTGATCCAGCTCACTCGCTATCTCGCGGCCTTCTACGGCCCCCGGGGGATCCGCGTCAACTGCATCAGCCCCGGAGGGTACTTCTCCCACCAGCCCGAGCCCTTCGTCGAGAGCTACTGCGCCCGCACTCCTCTGGGGCGAATGGCCGGTGAAGAGGATATCAAGGGCGTCTCGGTGTTCCTGGCCTCCGACGCCTCGGGCTACATCACCGGAGCCAACATCCCGCTGGAAGGCGGATGGACGGTGGTGTAGGTGGGGGGGAGGGGACGCCGCAGGCCGGTGGAGGCGGGCAGGTGTGCTCGGTCGCGAAGGCTCCGGACCGACCGCAACGGGGGGCCTGACAGGGGACGATAGTGGACTTTCGGCCTGGCCGCTGCAATGTCTCTGCAGGGCCGCACAAAGGAGGTCACCATGCCCGACAAGCTCATTGGCAAGCAGATGCGCCGCTGGGAGATCGACCAGCGCCTCAAGGCCCGCTTCCAGCGGGACGAAGTGGAGTGCGCCACGGAGACCCCGATCGTCACTGTCTCCCGCCAGTGGGGCAGCGGTGGCACGAATATCGCCAAGCTGGTGGCCAAGGAGCTCGATCTGCACCTGTACGACCGTGAGATCATTGACCGCGTCGCCGAACTGTCCGGCGCCGACCCCAGACACATCGAGGACCACGACGAGCGTCAGCAGGGCATCATGAACGAGCTGGTGCTCCACCTCCTGGAGGGGCGCCGAACCTCCAGCAGCAGCTATTTCCGCGCCCTGGTCCGCGTGGTCAGGCGCATCGCCAAGGGCGGCAATGCCCTGATCGTGGGTCGGGCCTCCACGTGCATCCTGCCCGATTCCTACCGCGTGCGCATAGTGGCTCCCGAGCCCATCCGCGTGGCGCGCCTGGCCGAGCTGCACGACTTTGACCTCAGGCAGGCACGGCGCATGGTGCTCGAATCCGATCGCCAGCGCTATCACTTCATCCGTGCCAATTTCTCCTGCGACCCCAACGACCCTCTGGGCTACGACCTTGTCATCAATACCGAGCGCTGCAGCATCGAACACGCCGCCGCCCTGATCGTCAAGGGTGTCCTCGATCGACGGGAAGGACTGAGCCTGCATTGCGAAGCTGCGAACTCCTGATCCGCGGAGCCCACCTGATCGACGGCACCGGCGCCTCTGCCGGGGCCGCCGAGATCGCCGTCAGCCATGACAGCATCATCGCCATCGACACCGACCTGCCCGTCGAGGCGGACTGTGTCATCGACGCCGCGGGCAAGGTCGCTGCTCCGGGCTTTGTGGATATCCACAGCCACTCCGACCTGACGATCTTCGTCAACCCCGCGGCGGAGAGCAAGGTCCGCCAGGGGGTCACCACCGAGATCAACGGCCAGTGCGGCTTCACCCCCTTCCCCGCCCATCCGGCCGACTACGCCCTACTCGACGCCCTGTGCCCCTTCATCACCGAGAAGCCGGCTTACTCCTGGGTCTCCACCGCCGACTTCCTGGCCAGGCTCCGGGCCGCGCGTCCCTCCATCAATGAGGGGCAGATGGTCGGCCACGGAGCCCTGCGCGCCTGGGTCTTGGGGTTCGAGAACCGCCCGGCCACACCGGAGGAGATCGAGGGCATCGCCCGGGCCGCCGACGAGGCCCTGCAGCAGGGGGCCATCGGGATCTCGTTGGGTCTGGCCTATCCCCTGGGGTCCTTCGCCAAGACCGATGAGCTTCTGGCCGTGGCGCGAGTCGCCGCCCGGCGCGGCGCCCTCCTCAGCGTCCACATCCGCAGCGAAGGCGCCGAGCTGGTGCAGAGCCTGCAGGAGATGATCGACATCGCCCGGCGCGTCGCGGACGCCGGGCCGCTGAAGCTGCAGATCGACCACCTCAAGGCCTCCGGCCGCCGCTGGTGGGGCTCCATCGATCGGGCCCTCGAGACCATTGAGCAGGCCGGGGCCGAGGGCCTGGACATCGCTTTCGACGTCTACCCCTACACCGCGGGCAGCAGGCACCTCAGCGGCTCCTTGCCCTCCTGGGTCCATGACGGGGGCAACGAAGCGGTCATGGCCAGGCTGCAGGATCCCGACTGTCGGAGGCGACTGCGGGAGGAGCACGAGGCCTGGCTGCGCGGCGATAGCACCGTCAGTCCCTTCGAGCTGGACCTGCAACACATCGTCATCACCGATGTGGCCACACAGGCCAATCGCGCCACCGTGGGCAAGACCCTCGAGCAGATCGGTGCCGAGCGCGACCAGGACCCCCTGGACGCCGCGCTGGACATGCTCGTGGAGGAGAAGGGCCACATCAGTATCGTGTTGTTCTCCATGAGCGAGGAGGACATGCAGAAGGCCCTGGCCCACCCGCTGGGCTGCATCGGCACCGACGGCCTGGTGTTTGCCCCCTACGGGCCCCTGTCTCGCGGCAGGCCCCACCCGCGCTGCTACGGTACCTTCCCGCGCGCCATCGGACACTACGCCCGCGAGCGCCGGATCATGTCCCTGGAGGAAGCCGTTCGCAAGTGCACCGCTCTCCCGGCGAGCCGTCTGGGGCTCACCGACCGCGGCCGCCTGGCCGAGGGGATGAAGGCGGACATCGTCATCTTCGACCCCGATACGCTCATCGACCGTGCCACCTACGAAGATCCCCACCGGTATCCGGAGGGGATCGAGTACGTCATCGTCAACGGCAAGATCACCATTGAGAGCGGCAGGCATACCGAGGCCGGGGCGGGGGCAGTGGTGTAGGCAGGTGACAGGAAACAGGGAACAGGTGACAGGGAACGGCGGGGACGGCAACGGCGGGGACGGCAACGGCGGTGGCAACGGCGGTGGCAACGGCGGTGGCAACGGCGGTGGCAACGGCGGTGGCAACGGCGGTGGCAACG
>Ga0334883_1005304_pt1 | contig 11474 bp, 8 predicted proteins | sample GraSluR1_MG_6_FD_207230 | JGI IMG/M metagenome (GOLD analysis project Ga0334883, IMG submission 207230) | Sludge microbial communities from methane-producing bioreactor in Wageningen University, Netherlands - Granular Sludge_09_05-R1 | ecosystem: Engineered > Bioreactor > Anaerobic > Unclassified... | reverse complement strand
GGGGTGCCGGTGCGCTTTCCGCAAGATGGCGCGGGGTGGGACACGCGCTGTAGGCCAGGGCTTTGGTCGCAGTGGGAAGGCTATCTGGCGCGTTTTCACTATGCAGCGGGTTCGGTAGAGCCCGGCGCGGGTCTGGTCGAGGTTTTGCCGGCGCTCTTTGGGCCGCTGGCCGAGTTGGCGCCGGTGGCGGTGGGGGTAGAGGCAGAAGAAGCGCTGCCCCTGGAGCCCCCGGCTTTGTTGGCGCAGATGGCAGAGGAGCGGCGGGTGGCCGAGGCTGGGTCCGCATCGGCCTACGTGCCGCAGGCGCTTCCAGAGGTAGGTTTTCGGCGCCCGGATGTGGTGTCCCAGCGTGGCCAAGGGGCGACGGCGCGGGCTGAGAAGCTGAGGCAACGGTTGTTGCGCGGGGAAGGGTGAGCGTGCAAAGGTGGAAAGGTGCGCCGGGCTAAGGAATGCGTAAGATGGTGCGAGATGGGCTGGGGATGCAGGAGGCAGCCTGCCGACTTGGGCGACCCTGCCCCCGGTGTTCAGCGCATAGGAGTCGTGCAGGCATGGAGGCGAGTGACCATTTCGGTGAACCCGATGCGCTGCTTGTGGTTCTGTGTTTGCGCGCGCCGGGCCGTGACTTTGTGGCGGCGCTTGCCCAGGGAGAGGGCGGATGAGAGAGGAGGCGATGCGGTGCCCAGAGTGCGGTGGCGAGGCTGCTGCGACGGCGTTGGCGGTGGCCATCTGTAGGACTTGCGGTCACACCTTTGGCGTGGCCCCGGGGAGGGGGGCGTCGTTGATGGCAGAGGGGGCGACGCCAGCGCGTCGGCGCTTGATACCCATGGCCTCGGTGGAGGCTTTGTTGGCTGGTCCACAGGAGCGCGCTGAGCCAATACCGCCTCGATTGGTGCGGGGGGGCGAGGTGGGTGACGGGAGCGTGGACCCCGTGGCCGGGTCTTTCGATCGTTTTGGGGACCAGACGCTGGTGGGCTTTGGGTCGCGCCTGACGGGTGGTCGAGATGGCTATGACGCGGCCTCAGATGCGCGCTTGCGTCGCCTCGAGGCACAGAAACTGAGTGTGGCCCAGGCGCCGCAGTTGCGATCGGTGTTCGCGAGTCCGCCGGCGACGCGTTTAGCCGACGCCGATGCGGTCACGGTTCCCGACGTGCCGCCGGTGATGGTGTTGCGCCGGCGCAAGATCATGCACTTGGACGAGAGCGTCGAGGCGGCGCAGGCGGCGCAGTCGCGGGGTCCGCTGGGTCTGGTGCGGGAGGTGACGGGCGCGGGGGGGACGGGTGGAGCGAGGCGGGTGACCGTACCGGCGCACTTCGTTCAGCCTACACCGGAGTGCCCTGAGGCCGTGGATGAGGGTGCTGAGGGGGTCGCTGAGCCAGAGCCATCAGGCGAGGTTGCTGTGGTGGAGGATGCTGCGCTGGCGCCACTCGAGGATTCAGGCGCTGTGTTGGCGTGGGTGGATCACCAAGAAGAGCTGGCGCTTGATGTGCCGCAGGTTGCGGTAGCGGCGCTGGCTTCTGATGGGGTGGCGGTGGCTGGGCCGTGGCGCGCGGGTGAGGAAGAGGGGGCGCCGGCGTCGTTGGCAGCGCTCGCCGAGGTTGAGAGCGACGCGTGGACGCTGGGGGACAGCTCGGCGGTGGTGGCCGAGGTGGTGCCTATGGCGTCGGGGGCTTCGTGGCGGATATTGCCGGTGGCGGCGGCGGTGTTGCTGTTGGTGGCGGCGTTGGCTTTTGTGGTGTGGGGGCGCTGGGGCGGTGGTGTGGTGAGTGGCGCCGGGGACGCGCCGGTTGTGGCGGAGGCGATGAGTCCCATGGCTTTGGCCCGGGCGGCGGCTGGGGCGCAAGTGCGTGTGGCGTTGGCGCTGGCGCTGGCGCGAACGCAGGTGCACGTTGCGCTGGCCGTGGAGGAGAAGGTGGCTGAGCGCTTGGCGCGGGATGCTTGGCATCGCTATCAAGGGGGTGACTTGGAGGCGGCGGCGGCGGGTCTGGAGGCGGCGGCGCGTCTGGGTTTGGGTCGGGTAGAGCATTTTCATACCTTGGCGATGGTTTACATGGACTTGGGTCGCTACGCGGAGGCGCGGGCGACTCTGTACCGGGTACGAGAGGCGCGGCACCCGGACACGGAAGGATTGCTGTGGCGTTCCTTTGGTGAAGATGGGCGTTTCGTGTCGCCCGTGCACACCGTTGGGCCGACGGTGTTGGACAGCATATCGCCGCTGGGAGGCGGTTCGACGTTGACCTTCCGTTTTCACCGTGGTGGGGAGACGGTGGCGGCGTTCAAGCCTTTGCAGACGCGTCGGCAGTCGAATTATCGCTCAGAGATTGCATCGTGGCGTTTGTGTGAGTTGTTGCGCTGTGCTTTTGCGGTGCCCTACAACCGGGAGGTGCGGATCGCCGAGCCAGATTTTCAGCGTCTTTATTATGGTCGGGCGAACGCCAAGCATCACGCTTATGCCGAGGGTTTTGGCGACCTGATCTGGTCGCGTGACGGGAACCAGCGGTATTTGTACGGGACGGAGAAGGCATGGGTGTCTGATTTCACCCGCTTCCCCATTGAGATGGTTGCCATGTGGTCGCCGTGGTTGCTGCAGAGTGCGGACGCGTCCATACTGGACGTGGCGCTGAGCGATAGTCTGCGGGCCTGGCGCAATGACCCTGAGGTGTCGAAGTCCTATGGCCGGTTCATGATCCACGCGGGCGATATGGGGACGCGAGAGCTGGCGCGCCAGGTCAGCGAGGTTTTGGTTTTTGACTATTTGGTGGGGAACTGGGACCGTTTCAGTGGGGTGAAGGCTTGGTGGGGTGTGAATTGCCAGTTTGCCGAGGGGCGGATCGTGTCGATAGACAATGGTGCAGCGTTTCAGCCCTATGCCAATGATCGGGTGCGATCGCATTTCGACCGGGTGGAGCGTTTCAGCCGTTCTTTCATCCGGGAGCTGCGCTTGTTGAACAAGGAGGCGGCGCGCGCTTTTTTGTTCCCCGAGGCGTCGCGGCGTGAGGCGGATGCCTTTGAACAGTTTTGGACACAGCGGGCGCAGGTGCTGGCCAAGGTGGACACTTTGATCGAGCAGTATGGGGAAGAGGCGGTGCTGGTGTTCGAGTGAGGGTGGGAGGCTGAGGAAGGTTTTGACGACGGAGCGCTACGGGTGTGGGCTGTTGGTGTTGGCGATGGTGCTGCCCTTGGTGCTTGCGGGGTGTTTTTCCCGCAACACGGCGGAAGGTTTCTACGTCGAGAGCGCCGAGTCGGGTCGGGTGTTGTGGAGTGAGCGCAAGGTGGACCGGCTGCACCTGGTCCGCCTGAACTTACTCCATTTCGACGAGGAGGTGGGGGGGATCGTGGAGGTGTTTCGGGTGAGTCGTTATGCGACCTTTGCCCAGCAGCCGCGGGATATTCCCCAATCGTCGGAGCATTATTTTTGCACGCGTATCGAGCAAGGGACGCTCAAGCGCGAGGTGTTGACCCTGCGATTTACGGACTGGCTGAATCGCCGCTGGCAGATTTCAGGGGATCTCGTAGACGATGGAGATGCGGTCGCAGGGCGGCTGGAGCGTCTGTGGGCCGGGGGTGACGTGGTGGATGCTGTGGCCGAGCCGAGTGAATGTTCGGTGCTGCTGCCTGAGGATGCGTACTATCTCGGGCAGGGAGAGCCGGCTTCGCAGCAGATCGTGTTGATGCGTGAGAGCACCAAGGTGAACAAGGAGCAGTTGTTCTGTGCGGACTATCACTGGCGCGCGGATATTGCGGTGGAGGTGCCGGCCTTCATCGAGGGTTGCAACCGCTATCGCTTGGCTTTGGTGATGACCAAAGGTGAGACGGGGACCTCGGCGGCGGCACCGCTGGAGGGTCTGTTGCGCGCGGAGTTTTTGACGGCGACCTTGGACCGTTACGATTTGTTGGGGGACGAGCGTCGCGTCGCGATTCGCCGTCGGCCGACATTGCTGTCGGACCCAGGTTCGGGATTCGCCGTGGGTACGCTGATCGTGTATGAGGATCTGCCGCCTTACAATGATCGGTGGGACAACCTGCGGGTGGGGGCCTCGGTGCACGAGCGGGTGATCGCCTATTTGCCTTCTTCGGTGCTGGTTTTTGCGGAGCAGTTGGCGACGACGCCGCGTTTTGCGCGCGATGCGGACGGGGTGCGTTTGTCCGAGCCGCTCTATGGCGATCTCAGTGAGGTGCCTTTGGGTTGGCAGGTGAACAGCGTGCAGGGTGAGGCCGTGTTTTTGCGAGACGGCGAGCGGGTGATGTTGATCCACCATTTGCAAGCCGAGGCCAACAAGGTCTTGCGTTTGGTGCCAGTTCCCGAGGCCTGTCAGGCGTGCTATCCTGCCCCGGCGGGTCAGGAGGAGGCTTGTGCGCCGTGCCCGCCCATTTTGCCGCTTTTGTTTTTGTGAAGCGGCGCAGGGGGGCTTTGAGGTTGAGCAGGTTGATGAGTCGCCTCATGCTTGGGCTGTGCGGAACCCTGCTCCTGTTGGAGTGGCTCGCGCCCAGTGTGGCCCTTGGGCAGCCGGTCTTGGCGCTGGAGGTGGATCCTGCGGAGCGGTTGCGGGTGGCGCTGCTGCCAGATCGGGTGCCGTTGTATTTGTATCCAGGTACTGAGATCGCAGGTGGTGTGGATGCACAGTTGGTGCGCCAGGGGATCGCGCGGGCCTTGCGGCGCCAGCCCTATTTCGAGTTGTTGTCGGTGGAAGCGGTGCAGTCGGCCCTGCGGGGTGGCAGCGTGCAAGTGGCGCAGTCATTGGTGGATGCGGCGACGGACTTTGGTTATGGGCAGGCGCATTTTTTCGATCTGAACATGGGCGCCGCCATCGAGACGCTGAGTCGGGTGGTGCGGGACTACGACGAGGGTCTCGGCGAGTGGGTGGTTCGCGACGAATTTGCCATGGCTTACCAGTATTTGGCTTACGCCTACATCGAGCGCAGCGCCACGGAGGGGGTGGCAGAGTCGGAAGACATCCTCTTGGCGCGCCAGGCTTTCCAGGGGATGGTCCGCTTGGCTCCTCACATCGTCCTTTATGCGGATCGCCAGCCGATGGAGCGGGTGCGGGTCTACGAGGAGGCGCGGGCGAACTTTTTGGCCAGCAGCGCGCTGCGCATGACCGCCATCGAGAAGGCGCGCAAGGCGGCGCTGCTGCTGGATGTGGATCTTTTGCTCGTGCCGCGGGTGGTGCAGGACGCGCGTGGCGTCCTCTTTGTGGAGATCGACGTCTACGATCGGGGCAGCGACAGCCTGGAGAGCAGCGAGGCGCTGTGGGCCGAGGCTGGGGCCGAGCTCAGCCTGGGGCTGGTGGCGGCTGCCGAGGCCTACGTGTCGCGGCTGGCGGCGTGTGCCCACCCCAGGACTCTGCCCCCTCGCGCAGCGGAGGCTGGTCAGGCGGGTCGTTTTTACCTGGACACGGGCTTTGGCTACTTCGTCTTTCTCGAGGCACCGACCTCCTATGCTTTCGACAACATCGGCGCGTTCTTTCGCGCGACCTATATGGCGACGGAGCATTTTTTCGTCACAGGCTACTTCGGGTTGGCCTTCTCGGGCAACGACCGCGAGGGCGACCTGCTGGCGACCTTCAACACCTTTAGGGGGGCGCTGAGTGTGGGCGTGTCGATGGACTTCGACTGGATCCGGCCGTTCTTCTCATCGGGGCTGGAGGTGGCCAGCACGACGGGCTTCTCCGTGACCCACGCGACGGTGTGCAAGACCTACGGGGTCAACGATCGCGAGTGTCCCCCGAGCGCCGTCCAGGGCTATGCGCCGGCGTCGAGCGTCGGCCTCAGCTCGAGCCTGGGGGTCAACGTGGGTTTGGATCCGGTGTTTTTCGTGGCGGGGGCCACCTTTTCCTTCTCCGTATTTCCCCTCGACAGCGGCACGGCCCTGAATTTTCCCGTCGGTTTCGACGTGGGTGTGCAGTATCGTTTCTGAGCCATTTGGGCCGGTGGGATCCACCTCCCGTGGGCGCGCGCTGCTTGGCCTTTGGAGAGCCGCATGAGCCAAGCGCATCGCGGCGTTCGGGGGAAGGTACACTTTGAAGGCTCTTGCATTTGTCCGATGGGCTCAATAGTGTCTGTACGGTGCCTGTGAATGGTCTACTCGCTTCGCTCGGCGTTGTTCAGGTGGGCCCAAATCTGTCCTATGCAAGGAGGAAAACGATGAACTTACAGCGAGTCTTTGCCCTGTTTTTGGTGGCGGCGTTCGTTGGCCTTGGCCTGAGCGCTTGTGACGACGACGAGAAGACCAAGCCACCGGCTGACGTCTCCGACACGACCGAGACGACCGATACCACGGACACGGTGGACGTGCCCGATGTTCAGCCCGACGTGCCTGAAGAGACAGAGCTGCCTCCCGCTCCGGTTTGTGGCAACGGCGTGATCGAAGGCGCCGAGGCCTGTGATGACGGCAACACGGATGACGGCGACGGCTGCTCGGCGCTTTGCGAGATCGAAGCCGGTTGGGTCTGCGTCGGCGAGCCGAGCGAGTGTGAGGAAGCGAGCAGCATCGTGTGTGGCGACGGTGTCATTCAGGTCACCGAGGCTTGTGATGACGGCAACACGGATGCCGGCGACGGCTGCTCGGCGACCTGCGCCGTCGAGGACGGCTGGATTTGCGAGGGTGAGCCGAGCGTGTGCACCGAGGTGGTCGAAGCCGAGTGTGGCGACGGCGTAATCGAAGGCGACGAGGAGTGCGATGACGGCGACACCGACGCCAATGACGGCTGCTCGGCGACGTGCACCATCGAGGAAGGCTGGATCTGCGCCGGTGAGCCCAGCGTTTGTGTGGAAGAGGGCGTGATCGTGTGTGGCGACGGCAAGGTCGAAGGTGACGAAGAGTGCGACGACGGCGACACCGAAGATGGTGACGGCTGCTCGGCGACGTGCACCATCGAGGAAGGCTTCGATTGCTACGGTGAGCCCAGCATTTGTGCGCCTGCACTCAACCCGGACGCCTCGGCCCAGATTGCGGCGGTGTGGGCGTTGTGCCCCGAGGGCACGTGCACGGACCCCGAGAATCCCCTGCCCATCGAGGCGGTGGCCGTGACCTACGTCAAGGCAGAGATCGGCAATGACCCGGCGGGCTTCTTCGTCCAAGCCGAGCAAATGGGCCCCGCCCTCTTCGTGCGGGTGGCCAACGTGAGCGTGGCTGCTGGCGATGTGGTGAGTTTCAATGTGGTGGCAGTGGAGCTGGTGCAAGGGCGCATCGAGGTCACGGAGACGGCCGACTTCGACGTCTTGGGTCACGGTTCCAACTTGAGCGCCCTGGCGCAAGACATCTCGGCGAAGGACGACCTCATGACGGCGACCACGGACTACCTCTTCGAGTACGTCGAGGCGACGGTCACCATTAGCGGCGATCGCGCGGGCTCGGGGACGGGCTACGTGACTTACGCCGTCGACACGGTGGGGATCACCGGCGATGCGAGCTTGCTCTTGCGCTTGCCGGGTGCTTTTGCCGACGCCATTGGCCTTCAAGAGGGTTGCCAGCTTCACATCGGTCCGACCCCGCTGTGGCGCTATGCCCAGAACGAGATCAACCGGGTGCAGATTTCGGTGTGGGAGCTCGAAGAGATCAGCGCCGTGACGAATTGCATGGCCGAGCTGGTGGATGTCAACACGCCCGACGCCACGACGGTGGAGTTGGTCTTCAACCGGGACGTGCACCCGGCTTCAGTGAGCGCGGGCGTCTTCGTGATCCCCGAGCTGACCGTGACCGACGCCGCCGTCGACGGCCGTGTCATCACCCTGACCACGGGGGCGCAAGAGCCGGCCAAGGCCTACGACCTGACCATCTCGGACACGCTGGTGGACGTGCTCGGTTTGTCTTTGGGGACGACGGCGGGCTTCAGTGGCTTCCGGATCATCACCTGGAGCTTCACCGAGACCTTCGACGCTTCCACGGCGGGCAACACCTACAACAACGGGAGTTTCACCGGGGTTAACAACGTGTTGTGGACGTGGACGCATTGCCGCAACGAAGACACCTTCGCCATCGACGACAAAGGTCTGATTTTGCGCCGGGCACAGGAGCCGTCGAGCCTGTCGGCGACCCTGAGTGGTGGCATCGGCGACGTGGCCTTCGACGTGCGCAAGGCCTACACGGGTGATGCTGAGCGGCGTTTGGAGGTGTTGGTCAACGACGTGGTGATGGAGACCTTTGCTCACACCTTTGCAACGGGCACGGACGCGACGGTGCGGGTGGTGAGCAAAGAGAACATCAACTGCGCGGGCGACTGCGTGTTGCTCATCCGGGTGGGCCCGGGCAATGACGGCACCAACCGCCAGGTGGTGATCGACAACGTGCGCTGGACCACCTACACGGCGCCCTAGTTTGGCGACGTGACGACGCAGCTTGCAGTGGCTGCGACGCGCTGGCCCTCGGGAGGGGGCCTTTTTTTTTGGTTGTTGGGGTTGATTGACGGGGCGCGGTGGTCGCGGAGCGCCCCTAATGGGCCTTGACACAATGCCGTGCGCTGTGTAAGCGATGCGCTCAGTCAGCGCGCGCGTAGAGCACACCTGACGGCTTGGACGCCTCGATGCGGTGAGCGGGAGACAATGCGCGATGGATGGCCTGGGTGGCGAGATGATGGTGGTAGTCGCGGCGGAGGCGCCGCGCCTGGACCTAGACGCGACCTTGTTGCTGCAGATGGCCCTCTTCGTGGCGCTGTGGTGGGTGCTCGGTCGCTTTCTTTTTCGCCCCTACATGGTGGCGCGGCGTGAGCGGGATCGTTTGACTCAGGGCACGCGCGAGCGTGCGGCGGCGCTGGCGGCTCGGGTCGCCGAGCTACAGGCCGAGGTGGATGCGGCACGGGAGGCGGCCCAATGCGAGGCGTTGTCCGAGCGCAAGGCGTTGCTCGTGGAGATGAAGCGCCAGGCGCGGGAGACCCTGCGGCGTGGGCGTGGTGTGGCTGATGCGATCATTGCCGAGAACCACGCGGACCTGTTGGAGGACGTGGGCCGATGCCGCTTGGCGCTGGATGCGCAGGCGGGTGGCCTGGCGCGGGCGGTGGCGGACAAGCTGTTGGGCTGATGGTCCGAGGGCGGCGAGACGTTTTATGAAGCAGGCGGATGGCGTGCGGGTGGGATGGCAGGGTTGCGGCGCGTGGTGGGGCGCGCTGATGTCGGTGGTGCTGGTGTTGACGCCAGCGGTGGCCCTGGCGTCTGAGGGCGCGGGGGGGGGCTGGCCGTGGTATGTTCAGTTTGCGGGTGCGGCCTTCAACTTCGTGTTGCTGGTAGGCCTCATCGCGCATTTCGCGAGGCCGCGTCTCAGTCGCGCCTTGCGGCAGCGCCAGGAGAGCACGGAGCGGGCCATGCAGGAGGCGGCGGCGTTGCAGTCGCAGGCCGAGCAGATGCTGGAGGAGGTGCGGAGCCAACTCGAGATGCTGGCCACCCGGCGCGAGGAGACCTTGGCGGAGAGCCGGGCGATTGGGGCGCGGGAGGCGGCGCGCATCATTGCCGATGCGGAGCGTATGGCAGCGCGCATCGTGGAGGATGCGCGTGCCTCGGCTGAGCGGGAGAATTTGCGACTGCGGCGGATGCTGGAGGCGGAGATGGTGGCGCTGGTCATGGCCAAGGCGGTCGAGCAGATCAAGGGCCGTCTGGCGACGGACGAGGTCCTGCAGCGGCGTCTGGTCGACGAGGCTTTGGCGGCGATGACGGTGGATGTCGGTGGCATTGCCAGTGGGGTTGGGGCAGCGGGAGGAGGCCAGGGTGAGGAAGCATAGTGGTGTGGCCCAGCGCTATGCGCAGGCGCTGCTGTCGTTGGCATTGGCACAGGACAAGGTGGCGCTCTTTGGCCTGCAGTTGCGAGACTTTGGCGAGCTGGTGGCGTCCTGCGCGGACCTGCGCCGCTGTCTGACGCACCCGGCGCTGGAGCGGGCGGAGCGGCTGGGGGTGTTGGACACGTTGTTGGCGCGCTTGGGCTTGGAGACGACGCTGGCGAATTTTCTCCGGGTGGTGCTGGTGCGGGGGCGCTTCGCGTTGTTGGCGTCGATGGTGGCGTCTTATGAAGGGCTGGTGGATGCTGCTGCGGGGCGGGTTCGGGTACGGGTCGAGAGCGCCACGCCGCTGACGCCGGAACAACACGCGTGGTTGCGCGCGCTTTGGTGTAGGCGGGTGGGGCGCGAGGTGGTCATGGAGACGGCGCTGGTACCAGAGCTTTTGGGCGGTGTGGTGGTCAGTGTGGGCGGCAAGGTTTATGACAGCTCGTTGGCGCGTCATCTTGCTCGCCTTCGGGAAGCGATATTGCGCGGGTGAAGGGCGCCAGAGGGCACCTGAGGCGAAGGGACAACCGCGGCGTTGGAGGAGATGGCGCGCATGGCGATCAACGTTGAAGAAATCAGTCAGATCATTCGCAAGCAGATCGAGGGTTATGATCAGCGGGTGGAGGAGATAGAGACGGGCACGGTGATCGCGACGGGCGATGGTATTGCGCGGGTCTATGGTCTTGCGGGTGCGATGGCAGGTGAGTTGCTGGCCTTCCCTGGAGAGGTTTTCGGGATGGTCTTGAACCTCGAAGATGACAACGTCGGTGTGGCTCTGTTGGGCGATGGTCATGGGGTGGGTGAGGGCGATGTGGTCCGGCGCACGGGTCGCATTGCCGAGGTGCCTGTGGGCGAGGCGATGGTGGGGCGGGTGGTCAACGCGTTGGGGCAGCCCATCGATGGTTTGGGTCCCATCGTTGGCGCGTCCATGCGCCAGGTGGAGGTGAAGGCGCCAGGGATCATTGCGCGTCAGAGCGTGCATGAGCCCCTGCAGACGGGGATCAAGGCGTTGGACGCGTTGGTGCCCATCGGGCGGGGTCAGCGGGAGCTCATCATCGGCGATAGGCAGACGGGAAAGACGGCGGTGGCCATCGACACGGTGCTGAACCAGCGCGCCACAGGGGTCTACTGCATCTACGTGGCCATTGGTCAGAAGCAGTCGACGGTGGCGCAGGTGGTGGAGACCTTGCGCAAGCACGGTGCGCTGGCTTACACGACGGTGGTGTCGGCATCGGCGAGTGAGGCCGCGCCGCTACAGTTCATTGCGCCCTATGTTGGCTGCACGATGGGGGAGTATTTTCGGGACAGCGGGCGGCACGCCTTGATCATCTACGATGATCTTTCCAAGCACGCCGTGGCTTACAGGCAGTTGGCGCTTCTTCTGCGGCGGCCCCCGGGGCGCGAGGCTTATCCAGGGGATGTATTTTATTTGCACAGCCGCCTGCTGGAGCGGGCCGCGAAGCTGCGCGAGGATTTCATCGTGGTGGCGAAGACGGCGCCGCCGGGGACGCGGGTGGGGATGGGCCAGCGGGTCTATGAGGGGCGCGCGGGTGAGGTGGCGGCCGAGCAGGCGCGCGCAGCGTTGGGTTCGAGCTATGAGGTGCGCCGTTTGCCCGAGAGCGGGGGTTCACTGACGGCGTTACCGATCATCGAGACTCAGGCGGGTGACGTCTCAGCCTACATCCCGACGAACGTCATCTCCATCACGGATGGGCAGGTCTTTTTGGA
>Ga0334883_1005303_pt1 | contig 11474 bp, 15 predicted proteins | sample GraSluR1_MG_6_FD_207230 | JGI IMG/M metagenome (GOLD analysis project Ga0334883, IMG submission 207230) | Sludge microbial communities from methane-producing bioreactor in Wageningen University, Netherlands - Granular Sludge_09_05-R1 | ecosystem: Engineered > Bioreactor > Anaerobic >... | reverse complement strand
TCATACAGAGTTGGATCTTTGGCTTGTAACTCTTGCGCCCCTGAGAGCAATGTGGAGGCAATTATACTCGGGGATCTTTCCGGGGCTGGCAATGACGGAGTAACCCCTGCCCCCTCAGACTCTACGCGCTCGTGCATCCTGGCGTTGAAGTGGTCTTTCGCTAGTGGAGTCTTCGCGCTAAGCTCTTCGGCCATATCGAATAACTGTTTTGTAGCTTCAACGACTCCGCTTGTAGTGGTTAGCCCCCCGGAGACTAAGCCATAGAGAGTCCTGGCCCCCAAGCTCTCGGTATCAACTGGAGTTCTGTCTCTCAATGGAGTGTGGATAAGATCAGGTTGTGTCTCGATAACCTCTGGCTCAAGTTCACGCCTCGCCTTATCCACCCTCAGCCGATCTTGATCGCTCACACGGTGGTTCGCAAGCCCCACAAGAGCTTCGCCGAGAGAAGGCCTACTCTCGATAATCCTATGCCCTAGATCCGAGAATCGGTCGAAGAATTCCTCTTTAGGCACCTTCGAGCCATTGGGAAGTTCTACTTCTGGGGTCTGGATACCGGCTGTGAGATACTCTATCTGCGGTCTCTTACGCCACGCCTTACGTTCTTCCCAATCCTTGTAATAAGGATCTGCCGGCTCAACATCAGGGGCAACCATATTGAGAGGCTGTGTAGCCTCGGCAATACTGTCGTCAGTCTTCTCTGGTACCTCTTGGGTCGGAGCCATATTGAGAGGCTGCCCAGGTGCAGGGACGTTAAGAGGCATACCCTCGGGGGTACGTTCGTGCAATGGCTGCATGGAGTTAAACTGATCGGGAGACTGCACGTTCGAGAGGAGATTGGGTGCGGGGAGATCAGGAACCTCTTGGACATACATATTTGTTGCGTTTGGATTCCCGCCACGTCCACGTCCACGACCAGTCTTGAGCGTTGGATCGTATTGCGGAGCCTCCCCTTCTAATGCCCCCCGTGGCTTAACGGGAACATCAGGAGTAGCCATCTGCATAGGCTTACGCTCACCCATAACTACCCGTTGTCCATCAGGTGATGTGACCACCATGCCCTGCGATACTTCGCCGTTAAGGCCATTCTCAGCCCCTCTAAGGGGGGTACTTTCTTGAAGAGGTACTTTCATACCCTTTTCCACAGGAGAGCCATTGTAGAAGCCTCTAGGGAGCACCTGGTTATCAGATGCCCCCCAACCAACAAGTTCAAGCTCCTCGGGGGGAGCATACTGGCTATTAAACTCAAGGCGACTCTTGGCAATCTCCTCTTCGGGAATACCTTTTTCTTTTGCAATCTCAGCAACTCTGTTGAAGAGAGGGTCAGACACCTGTTCTTTGTACAGTTCTCTGATTCGTTTCTGCACTTCCAGTGGTGCGTCTTGGTACTCCTTATCGTTTTGGATAGACTGCCAAGAAATGTCTTTCATCAAGATCCTCCGATCACTACCACTTTTTCTTCTGCTCTTCCTCCTGCTTTTCAGAGACAGCTTGAGTTATAGCTTGTTTAAGCCAGGAGGAGCCCCCCATATTTGCATCCGCATTAGGCTTAGCAGAGTTCTTCAGCATTTCATCAAGAGTTGAGATTTGCTTGTCTATCTGACCGAGTAGTATTCCCACGTCAGGGTGCTGAGAATAGTCAGATAAAAACGCCCTTTGCGCCACAAGCCGTTGCTTTCTATCCTTGATCTGCGTCTGGAACATTGACGCTACCTGTGTGTCGTATTCAGCCGGATTGCTTTCCGACAACTCTCGCCCGAGAGGTGTCTCCCCAAACGACTGAGCAACCCTCTCAGGGGTGGGGAGCGGGGTTCCAAGGCCTTCTACTACTTTTTTAACGAATGGCACGACGGTTGTTGGGAGGTTGGCTGGCGAGGAATTCTGAGGAGAACCTGCGGCTTTGAGACGTGCGACATCCCTGCTAGCATTAGCGTTTATGTTAGCGACACCCAATCTAGAGTTAGCGTCTATACCAGCGACAATCTCTCTAGACCTCGCCTCCTCAATATCTGTGGGGTTTAGGCCGTAAAGAGATTCAAGAGCCACTTTTACATTTCCGCTCACAGGGTCGAACACTTGCGTCTGGTTCCTGTTCTCAAGATTGATGTTCCCGTACGCCAAGTCGGGCGCACCTTTCTCTAGAGCGTCAACCCATGTTTTTCCAATCTCTGGGTTTGTTTGTATAAGGTTCATGATCGTCTGCGTTCTGTTTTGTCGATCCATGACATCCATGCTGTCTATCAGCCCACGGGAGTACTCGTCTCTTAGCCCCTGGCTATGAGCTTGATCCTGCCCCTGATACATCGCAAGTGCCTTTTCAAGAAGACCTGGGCCAGCATTTGTCACACCTTTTCGGAACGCAGGATCTTGCAGGAGCGCCCCCATCTTATCGCTTGCATTCTGCCTGGTTACTTCCTGCTGTACGTTGTTCCATCCAGGTTGCGCAGAAGGATTGCCCTGTTGTGCAAAAAGATTCCCTAATGCCTTATAGATCATTGGCTCCTCTTGAGCCACGCTATCTGGATTTACCCCGGCATATTGAGAGTCAAACTTAACGTCAGGCGTAGGTGCATCCTTTGGCTGAGTGTTTGGGTACATCGCTGCGAAAGCATCCAACACGGAAGCATTCCTGCTCCGCTCCTGTCCCTGTTCGATCATGCTACCCATCAAACCAGGGAGGACTGTCATGGCGAGCTGTTCTAAAAATCCAGGGTTACGACGAACAACTGCAATTCCCATTAGTACCCACCTCCCATATATCGTTTCATCAGAGCCATTCTAAGAACCTCTGCGGGATCAATAGAGTCAGACTGTTGATCTTGTGGAACGTATTGGCTCCACGAATCCTGTCCAATCACGCCGTGAGAGACAGCCCCTCCTCCACCTCCGCCGCCACCCATCATGCCCATTCCAGCCTTCAGGAAGTCTTTCATAGACAGTCCGCCAGCGGCTTCAGCAGCAGGGGCAGCCATAGCGGCGGCACTTGCAGCAGGGGCAGTCATAGATGCGGCCTCAACTCCTGCAGGAACAGCCATGTTGGCAGCGGCACCAGAGGCCAGCGTACTGCCAGCTAACGCCTCCATGCCGCCACTCATGGCCCCGGCCCCTGCAGCTCCGGCCCCAGCAGCTCCTCCAAGAGCCCCCGCAAGAGGCCCTGCAAGTAACGCTCCAAGCATGGGGAGGAAGCTCATAAAGCCTCCCCCTCCCCCTGTCTGTATAACAGCCATTACTTGTCACCACCCGTTCTTGCAATGTCGGGAGATTGTGGGCGAGTGTCTTTTCCATCAGGATCATGGCCCATAAGAGGAGACCTTACACCATCTCTCATTTTATACATTAGGTATTCCAACGCAGCTTGATCGAGCGATGTGAAGAGTGAGTCTACTAAACTCTTTGTTGGAGTAGGCTCTGGAGTAGGTTCGCTGTTCACGATGCTACTCGCAATCTTGTCCTTAAACTTGAGCCAATGTCGCTCATTCTCGTCAGCTGTCTTTTGGTTCCTGCCGTCGTTTGCTTGTAGGGGGACTCCGGACCCTCTCGCATCAATCATCCCGACAGCATCGTCTCGCAAAGGGGCTCCTCTTCCATTCGGTCCACCCATCACCTGCGCAAGTTGGAGTAAGAGTTTTTTGTCCATAGCCTATTTCCCCTGACTGACGATCGTGTCGCCCGGCACTTGATAGCGGTTACCACGCCACTGCGCATAAAGATTTCGCAGATCGTCATCCATCGTATTACCAACACCCATCATTTCTTTCATACCGCTAAACCTGGTTTGGTAGGGAAGCATGGATGCCTGGGCGTTGGTGAGGCTGTTTTGAAAAGTATCTCCCCACCCAGAGGCGGTGCCGAGGTGCCCCTGACCTACCCCGAGGTATCCCTGTCCGGCTCCCATCATGCCCTGTCCGGAGGCATTGGCGGTCTGCCCTGCCGTGGAAAGTGCATTTGCGGAGCCTATGTATCCTTGTCCGGCTCCTTGGTATGCGTTGGCTTGCTGTCCGAGCCCACCGAGTTGATCTGTATATTTCCCGGCGGTGCTGTCGAAATTGGCTCTCTGGGATGCCATGGAATCCAAGAAGTTCCGAGCATAACTCTCGTTGATTCGGTCGTTGACCTCTCCCAGGCTGCGATTAGCCACCGAGGAGTTGATGACTCCCCGAGAGGCAAGGCTGTTGAGGTTGGAGCCCATCATTTCATCGAACCCCCTCTGGTTGCCCTTGATCCAGTTTTCCTGATAGCTATCCGGGAGTTTTCCCTGGAGAAGTGTATTCTGCATCTCATCCCCCAGAGCCCCCAGCTTGGAAATCGGAGCCGCCATCTTGTCGGCAGACCCTGCGGCCTTATCGAAAAACTTCTGGGAGCCCTGGGCCGCCGAAGCCGCCTGTCCCGCGTACTGGTTCCCGGCGTTGAAGGCTCCCGATGCCTGGTCGAAGTATCCTCCCGCCTTGTTGAAGGCTCCTGTGGCGGCGTTAAGCGAGCCCCCCTGATTGCCAAGAGCGGTATTCGCTCTCCCGAGGCTCGCATCCATTCCCAAAAGCCCCTGACCGAAGTCCTGCATGAGCCCCACGTTCATTCGTTCCTGCCATGCGGGAGTCTCGGGACGAATGGCAGGGCTGGTATTCCACGTCGGATTTTTTCCCGTATCCCGAGGATGCCGCTGTCCATCCGGCCCTATGCCGTACCGGACGGAACCCGTGGAAGGTCCGCCGTCCGATCTGCCGATGTACTGGGCTCCCGTTTCACGGGAAGGAACATATCCGGTATTCGGCACGGAAGCCCCGCCCCGGGCGTAGCTCGCGCTCCCCTGGAAGGCCCCCGGAGTGGCGGATTGCCCCTGGGCCTGAAAGAACGAAGGAGCCGCAAGGTCTTTGCCGTCCCAGCCCCTTCCCCAGGAGGAACCCTGGTTCTGGTCGTGGGTCCACTCGAAGGGGCCTGTAGGCGTTGCGGGGTAAGGGTTGTTGTAATTTACCGCAGGTATTCCCGCCATCTGGTTTGCCATATTCCAGTAATTCTGCCCCTGCTGTGCTTTATTATATGCATTCTGCGATAGCTGTTCCCTGGCTATGGCTTCAAACCATTGTTCGGGGGGGATGCTCACATTGGTAGAGCTTGTGCTGCCACCTCCGCTGCCCATAAAAACCCTCCTATCCTAAGACATAGTCTTCATCACAGAATCCAGCAACTGTGGTTTCCATAATGTACCCTTTAATACGACCACCATACTTGCGTGTCCATGTCTCAGGATTGCGATACGTGTGAGACTCGATCGTGTCGCAACCGTACTGATTTGCAAGCTCGTGTACGCGCTTTTTCCAGTGCTTACCATTGCCAACTACTTTTCCAAGGAAAAACACTCCGGGTCTCGTATAATCAAGCCACCAGGTCATGATACCCATCTCTGGTTCGTACTCGACAAACTCCGTGCCCGTGGTCTTCCACTCACCGTTCTCGTCTTTATACGTCACCGTGCGTGGTACCCATCTAGTCTTTGCGTGACGCTCGAACATAGCAATCCATTCTTCAGGGGTTCGACTAATTGGCAAAGAGAGCACCTGCCCCCAGACCGAGCACGCCCCAAAGGATTTTTTGCCGGCGCTGGGAATCTGCGGAGTTTTTAAGGGCCAGCCTCTCAATGTCAAAAGCCTCCTGGAGCATTTTCACCTGGGAGGCGTATTCGTCCTGCCGCGACCTCTCTGCCTCAAGCACAGCGCGGAGCATGTCACGCTCCACTGTCAGTCTCTCAATGTGCAAAGCAAGATCGTCAAGATCCGCTTTAGGCATCACCACCATATCGCCGCTCGTCGTTACGGAGGCGGTCGAGCAACTGATTGACATAAGTAACGCTATCGTCAACGCGAGCGCCGCTAATAGCAGCCTCAATTTCCACCTCATGTGCCACCCTCTCTTCCTTTATGTCCTGCTCGATCTGTTTTGTCCGCCTGGATTTGTCCTTCACCAGGTACGTGCTTGCGCTCCCCATGGCGGCGGTGACAACCTCCTTAGCCCCTACCACGAGAGCGATTGCGCCGAGGAGCACGATGGACAGGAGGATAATGTCAGCCATGGTCACGTTCTCGTCAAACCACTGTTTCAGCATGGTTTAATCACATCCTCAGATCCAGAGTGCGCCGGAGCCATCCGCGCAAAAATCCCCGGAGCTTGGAGTTGCTGTCGGTGATTTTTTGGTAATGGACCATGCGCTCCAGGAGGAGGCTTTCGAGGAGGGATGTCTGGTTAGTTTTGGCAACCTCTTTTACCGCCTTAATCGTGAGAGGTCCGATCGCACCATCTGTATGCACCGGGGTCTTTGCATATCGGTTGACAGCCTTTTGCAAACACTTTCCGGAGGTTCCAACACCACAATTTACAGCGCAGTCGAATACCAGGGCATCCACGCCATCCGGCAAATCATCACATCGGCATCGATCCCAATACCAGGCGCGGTAAATGCTCTCTGCGTCAGCCTTGGTGATGTCCGCCACGGATTCAGCCCTTACAAGCCCGGCTTTTTTGGCGGCCTCGAAGGTGGATTCCGTGATGCCGTAATTCGTTTTGCCCCCTGGGTCGTTGGGGCGGTCAGACCACCCACCTTCGAAGCCGAAAGTTATCTGTAAAGCATCGTCAAAGTTTTCGCGCATGAACTCACCTCCCGAAGAGCCTAGCCGTCAACACAGCCGCCAATCCACCAAAGAGGGCGTAAGCCCCCTTCTCGACAATCCGAGTCACGAGGCTAGCCCTCGTGGTTGCCTGGTCGTTTTCGTGGAGCTGTTTTTCCAGGGAAGAGAGCTTCTTCGGCACGTACGCCCGCTCCACGCAACGTTTTTCGATCTCCTGGATTTTGCCCCCCAGCGGCTCCACGTCCCGCTCAATTCGGGCTATCCGCTCCTCTTGCCGGATAAGCCGCTCCATCATGTCCGCCATGCGCTCCTGGTTGGCGGCGACGACGGCAAGGGTACCCCGGATCTCCGATATATCCTGACGCATCTTTTCCAAGGAGGCTTGCTCCGTCATACAAGCACCTCCCTATTCACGGAAATCACTGCATCCTCCCGCATAATGCGGATAGGCGAGAAAATGAGCACAGGCCCCAAGGAGGTAAGCAAATCCCCAGAGCCATGAGAACGCAAAGAAAATGCCGGAGAAAAGGAACTCCCCGGCGAATCCTGCGAAATTGGTGAGGCGACGGTGGATGAGGGATACATCTTCCGGGAACTCCCAGATCCAGCGGTAGCCCTGTGGCTTGAAGGTAAGCTTGTGGCCTGTCAGGAAATAGAGGGCTAGCCAATGGCTCCCCTCATGCGCCCAGGTGTGGGGCAAGGCCCATGTTAGGCAGGCTCGCCAGTTTAAAACGTCCATTCGTGCCACCTCGCAGCGTCGTCAGATCTCGTTAACCCGGACGCTATCAGCGTCCATGTGCCGTCAGAGCCGTTTGTGCTGTCGTTTGAGCCGGACAAGTTAAATCCATATTCCCAAAGCCGCATGACAAGATCCGTTCTTGGGTACAGGCTCAGTTTCTCCAAGGAGACAGGGCTACCCATCTTAACTGCTAACCAACAACCTACATTCTCATCAGTAATAAAAAAGCTCGCCAGAGATCCGTCTATTGCATTGCTCGCGGGGTAACCTGATCGGGGAGCACTGCTAAAAGCAGAACTGGGGGGCAAGTCGTTGATCTTAACTTCGACAATATGTACGGTTAAGTTACTGCTGTCAACATTGTACATCTTAAACCATTGGTAGGCTTCATCGCCAGCAACCGCCCTAAACCTGGGCTTCCGGATTACGACTCCCATGTGATCTCCTCCAACCCCACAGCATCTGCGGTAGCAGCACTCTTCTGCAACGCCCATTTCTTCTGCAACTGCTGCGCATAATAAGCTTTCTGGAGTGCAGGGATCCCCTCGAAGATCTCACGGGAGACCACGTGGAAAGTGTTGTCAATCGCCCGAACTTCCACCTCCGTGGCTTCGGGGTCAACGTAATCCAGGGCATTCTCCCAAATTAAAGCATCCTCAACACCATAATCCACGCTAAATCCTTCTCCTAAAATAGGCATCCCAACGTTCTCAATGTCGTTTTCCCAAGCGTTGGCAATCTCCTGAATCTTGGCTGCTTTCAACTGCTCCAACGTCGGCACCGGAGGGGCAGGAGGAGCCGCATACGCAACCTCTCCCGCCACATTCCCCGCTGCAATCCACGCAAGATAGCCCTTACTCTCTTCGGAGGCGGTGCGCCAATAGCCTTTAGAACTCATCTGCTGTAACTGATATTCGGTCTCGCTAATCCATTTTTTACGGTACATATGCCTCACCTCCTACTTGAGCACGAACACGAGTGACACGGACAAATCCTCCGCATCATCACCTGGAGTGCCGCCAGTAGCTTTGACCACTTTTAGCTCCACTCGCTCACCATAAGCCACATCAAGATTGCCTGTAGCTGTTTGCCTCGATGTGTCCGTTTCGTCGTCGCTACTCAAGAGCGTATCCCCTGCTACCCACTTGCTGTAGGAGGCCGTTACTGTTCCGCTTGGAGATTCGTCCAGCTCCAGGGAGCCTGTAACAGGGTCGAGAGTATACGCTGTGACAGGCGTTGATCCGTCCAGTACAGCCAAGGTGTCGGGCAACACCAGCGTATCCAGGGCGTAGGTTGTGCCGCTCCCGGAGCATGTGGTGGACGCTGTGGGAGTCCCTGCGAATATGTTAATAGCTGGTTGCGTAGTGGTCGCCGCTGAATCCTCTGTCTGGATAATATGCTTTACGACACACAGCACCCCCGGCCCAAGATCCCAATAAAGGGGGTCGCCCGTCTGGCTCTTGATTGCCGTGGTGGTTGCGTCTGCGGCAAAGGCCTCGGAGAGGTTGATATCCACTTTCTGTACTCGGGTAAAATCGCCGTAGGATATGGCGTATTCGGTGGAGTCGGAGAGCGTTCCCCCTGCCACCGTCACCGTGCCCGTGGTGTAGTCCGTAACAAGCTGGTACGTGCTACCAACCTTGAGAGGTCTCCCCGGCTTGAATATGGCTTGATTCTCGGTGTTGTCCGTCACGTTGAATGTGGTGGTGGAGGTAGTGGTTACGTTGCCGAAACTCTCCCAACCATTGAGAGGGGCATAGTCAGCAAGGGGAGCGTAGTCACTATCATGATTATGGTCGATAGCGGAATATGTCAAATCATGGCTGTGGTCTACGGCTGAATATGTTGCGTCATGGTTATGGTCAATAGCAGAATAATCCTCATCATGGTTATGGCTCGCTGTGGCGAAGTCTGCGGCCTTGCTTCCGGAATCTTCAATAGAGTTCCCATCCGTTGCCGCAAACGAGGCAAAGTTTCCAATAGTAGATGTGCCCGGACCCGCAACCTCACCGTCATCACCGATATACTTCATGGCATCAGACCAGGTATCCCCGCCGTCAAGAGATATGCGCAACCACTTTTCGTTCGTCCACGTATCAGCCCACTCGGTTTCTCCATCGGAGGAATACTGATATTGCACCTGGGGAGCTTGGGGGCCTTCGAGGTCAACCAGGGAGCCCCAAGAGCCATCTGGGTTCTGCCAACGGAGACTTGTGCCGTCCCACTCATGATTGGCTTTCCAGTCTTCACTCTCTAGATTACAGACAACCCATTTTGTGGACGTAGAGCTAGGCTCTTCCAGATTGTCATTTTCGAGGGAGAGATACCAATATCCCGAGGGCATAACCACCTCATCGCCTTCGGCATACCTGGTTCCTGCTACATAGCCTCCACGGAGCCTTCTGTATGGCACTCTGGTGGTGCTAACCGCCGGCACTCCATCAGGAAGCGCGTTGGCATCCGTCAGCCTGACTACCTGGATACCCTGACCCGCAGAAGATGCCGGCGTAATCGCTGTAACGTCAGGAGGAGTGGCGGCATTACTCAACCTTATGACTTGCATGTCACACCTCCTGAATAAGATACCCGCCATTGCCGACGGATTTAGAGACGCTGCCTATTTCGTTCGCTAAAGCCACCACGCAACCGCCGCCGGAATCGGCGTGCTCGGAATGGAGGCCATTGTTCGTACCCTTTGCTGTCAAGGAGAGTGTGGATATTTTCTTCCCCATTGCAACGAGGAGGCCACCACCGGCACATGTCCCCCGTTTACCTTCTCTCGCCTCCGTATACTCTGTAGTGGTTCCACCAGGCATCCTTGTCCACCCCGTTCCTATACCACCGGCAGAGATGGCTCCGTCTCCAGCATATTTCGTATACGTAGACGTTCCGTAGGAGTTGTAAACTTCGGCACCGCCGCCACCAGAACCGCCGCAGTACGATGTTCCATTTCCTCCCGCTCCCGAGTACGCTTTTGCCGTGGCATTCTCCTCACCTGTCCCAATAACATAGGCCGCTCTAGCGACACCAGAGTTTCCTCCGCCACATCCTAACCCTCCAGGGGATGAGCCAGTTTGAGACCACTCCTGGACCAGAGAGTTGTTAATCCCCGGAATATATGCGGCTAAAACTTTCGGCGCCCCCGCCCCGCCCGTAGCAGGGACGGTAACGCCTGGATAGAGATATAGATTCTGCCCGGAACATCGAGCCCCCTTTTGAGTCATGTGAGCCGTCCCTGAAACCTCGTCTCCCCAGATAAAAAGCCCCCGTTTTCGCACTGCGGTAGTCACGTTGGAGAGCGTGAGCTTGCCATGGCAGATCACCACCACTCCATGGGAGTCATTGGTTGAATTCCCGATAGAGCCGGAGAGCGTGGTGTCTTCGTCATACTCGTAGATAGCCACGGGGTAGTTTATGCCGCCTATGCGGAGCGTCAACGATCTCGGATTACTCCCAGGAATAATTCCCCAGGCAGAGAGGAATTCCCACCAGTAGCTGAAAGGAGGTCTTCCCGTCCAATGGTCATAAACTCCCGAACCTGGAGTGGTCTCCAACAAGTCAGGAATGCTATAGAGCTTCGACAAACCAGGGCAGAGAGTCCCGGTCACCTCGGGAGACCCGGAGGTTCGTAGACGAGAAGCGCTCCCTATAATTTCAAACCAGGGGCGCATATCATTCCTCTACTATGTTCGCAAAAATGCTACAACCCGCTACAGAAAATTTGACCTGGATTTTGTCGCCGGTGACAAGATTGAACTCTCCGTTCGCCCGAAACGATGCTACGTCCACAGACAATCCTTCCGGAATAATGTGGTGTACGAGATTGTCCCCTCCGTCCTGGATCTTCAATCCCATCGTTATGGCTCCGCCGGAATTGTTCGTTATATGCAGACTCGACACCGTCGTTGTCGTATCCGCTCCCACGCTATAGGAAGCTCCCGCGGGAGTTTTCAGGGTTGTCCACGTGTCATTTGCATAGCTGGCCAGATTCAACCGGGTAAAATTCGCAGCCATCTCTATCCCTCCTTGCTGACTTCGGGGCGCACCATCGCAACCCCCTCCACGATCCGGAAACGGTCCCCTCCGGGAACCACGAGCTCTATGTCATACACATAGTCCTT
>Ga0334883_1005300_pt1 | contig 11479 bp, 11 predicted proteins | sample GraSluR1_MG_6_FD_207230 | JGI IMG/M metagenome (GOLD analysis project Ga0334883, IMG submission 207230) | Sludge microbial communities from methane-producing bioreactor in Wageningen University, Netherlands - Granular Sludge_09_05-R1 | ecosystem: Engineered > Bioreactor > Anaerobic >... | reverse complement strand
ATCACACTTCTGTGTGGCAAAATTTTGCCATGTTCATTTCATGCAGCTATATTTTTAAAATAACATTCAAAGGTAAATAATAATTTACTTTTTAACAAAGAAATAGTTTGAGAATTTTTTTTTCAACATTGGCTAAAATGGTTTGAGGCAGGTTGCGGGTGTGGTCCAATCCCGATGTCTGTCCGGAGCTTATCGCCGGGTCAGTTTCCACTAAAACAGGACAGGCATTGCAGACCACATAGAATCCTGTTTATTTTGCAACCGAATTTAATTATTATTTTCTATCATTTTTTGAAAGTATGGTATGATATCTTCTGAATAATTCATATTAATGTTATGTCTATTTAGAGTGTCATAAAAAGGAGGTATAAATTTTTTGTCCCTAACATGACTCTCTAATAATTCCCATATTCTTTTAGGTGTTTTATTTAAAGTGTATTGCAATCTTTCTAAATCACTAATGTGAATAATTGATAGTGGCTTTATAGTTATTTTATCTATTGACAAGTTTTCAATGAGTTCTTGAAATCTGATATTGAATGTATCAGCCATCAATGGTGTTTGCAAGGATTTATCATTAACAATAATTACGGGAAAAATAGTAATTGGGTGTCCTTTAGGATAATGCCCATCTAACGATAAGATGTAATCGTTCATTATCGTGATTGACTTTACAATTTGATTTACTCCAAAATTTTCAAAAAAACTGTTTCTGTCTTTTTTGTATAAATCTTCAGTGCTTTTACTATATTTTTCTTTATCATAGATGTTTCCACCTTTTACTTGACCTAAAAATATTCTTTTCCCATATCGAAAATAAATATCAGCAATTTCAATTTCATCTTTTACAATTTTCAGTTTAAGGTTAGAGAACGTGATAAGTGAGGAGTATTTGTAATTTTCGAATAATTCATGAAGAATTTCGTCAACGTATTTTTCAAAGAAATAACCAAAAATACTACGATAAAATTCCACACTATATTTATTGTTTTTTGAATCTTGAAACTTAGGTTTGATATAGTCAAACCAGAAATCATTAACTAGTTGATTGTAAGTTTTTTCAAGTAAAAACACGTTATCTGAAATGAGATATTTATTTTCGCCAACGTCGATAAATGGGCCTTTTTTTATGCTTACTAATTTGTAAGTTTCTTTATTAACAAATCTTTTGCTCAATGCTTTTAAAAAGACATCATTTTCGTTTGTTAAATAAAAGAACTGCCAGTCAGGATTTTCGCTTGAATTTGTTATATATAATGACATGATTCTAAAAACAAATGCTATTGGACTGATATCATATTGAACTTTGAAATACTCCTCAAGTTCATCTTTGTAATATTCCTCACGGCTATAGAATTCAATTAATTTAAGTCCTCTCCGAGGGGTGAATATTGGGTCGCTTGCAATTGTAAGCTCATTTAATGGTAATATTCGAGGATTTAAAGTTTCAAAATTTTTTTCTTCTTCATCTTTTTCATCTTTTATGTCAGAGATTATAGTATTTATTACGAGTAAGTATTTTAAAATATTTTCCCAAACTATTTCTCTTTTCATGATAAAGTTGGGATATGAAATAAAATCTTTATCATTGATAATTTCCTCAATAGCATAAGTACAGGCCTGTCTGTTGAAAATTGTTGCAAATTCTTTATTTTCTCGATTATATTTTATTGCAACATTATATATTTTATCGTAGACTTGTTTATTTGGAGAAAAATATTCAAGCTCTTTTATTTGATTTTCCCAACTATCATTAAATTCTAATTTATATTTGGGTTTTAAACGATAATTTAATGCCACGATTTCATATAAAATATGCTCTTTGGAAAATGATTTGATCAAAGACAAACTTTCAATAGGTGGTTCTTCTCCATAAACAACTGAGTATTCAAGAAATATGTTGATAGTTGGTAGTCTCATTATTTGCTTGCTAACTATGTTGCCTGTGATCCAAACCTTCACAATATTTCTTCTCACCGGAATCTTTGTCAACCTCCGGCATCCTAAAATTTATTTCTGCTCTTGCTGTATTTTGCCCGGGGAAGTCGGGGAGGGCAGGGTTCTGTTGCGGATGTATTTGCTCGGTTTTCAACACTGGCTTTTGGTCTTTTACTGGTTTACAAAAAATTACGGGAGCTAAATTAGGAATTGCCGCCGGAAAAAACAAGCGGGAAATTTGAGTTTTAGCTGTGTTGTAAATTATAAAAGGCAAGATTTTGTTATTTTTAATGCTAAAAATCAAAAACCGATGACAAAAACAGAACAATTCCACTCACTTCTGCAACATGGCGCGTTGCCTGGAAAGGTGCTTTTCCGACCCATTTTAATGTATTTTGCCGCAAATTTTATCGGAAAAACCTATGACAAATTCGCCTCCGATTACAATGTTTTGGTGGAAGCCAATTTACGATGTATGGACGAATTTGGGCTCGATATGCTTGGCCTGATTTCCGATCCGTATCGTGAAACCAGTGCGTTTGGTGCAAAAATTCAATACATACCGGATGGAGTTCCGCGTTGCCTGAATTATGTGGCGAAAACGAACGATTTATCCTGTCTGCAGGTTGCGAAATTACCGTTTTAACACCTCCTGAAAATTTGAAAACGATGGATGAAACGAGAGCATAAAAAAATGATAGATATGCCAGGTCGGGAATTTCTACAATAAACCTGCTAAACGCAAAAGCTCGTCCAGTTCTTTATCAGCGATGTTTTTTGCATTTTTTTTAAAGCCATCGGTAACAACAACATTAAAGCTCATTAAGAAAATCTTTTGCCGGTTGAAGTTTTATTTTTCCTTCCTGGTGCTGTTTTACCTGTTCCAAAGAATGTTGCAAATCATCAACGAATTGCTTTTGCTCTTGTGAAATTTGCTTTACCTTTTTAAATCCCAGATTATTCACCAACTCCATAAAAAAGCTGAGTTTATTATCAGGTATGTCAATTACTATTCGTTGCATAAAAGTTTATTATATCTATTTCACAAAAATATCAAAAAGAATAATTATTGCCAAGAAGTTGAAAAATAAAACAATAATGAAGTCCGGTACTAATCGGGTGCAGCGGTTTGTCACATAACAATTCCAAAAGAAGTAACCGCTGTTCAAACAATTTTTTCAAAATGTGGGATATACTTTTTGAGCGATGGAAATTTTTTCATCAGGCGTTTTACCTGGCGTTCAAAAACGGATATAGTCTTAACATTAAAGCTCATTTAGAAAATCTTCTGCGTTACGAGCTTGTTTTTTACCGTCTTTAATCAGCTTCATTTCTTCAACAGCTTCGGTCAGTTCGGTCAAAAACAGTTTTTTGTTCCTTAAACGCTCCAGTTCGTCAAGGTCTTTTTGTATCTGCTTCCAATCCTTCATAGGAAGCTGAACTGCTCTTTTTTGACCTTTTGTGTCGGTAATATATTGTAAGTCCATAGCAATATTTTTTCACTTAAAGCTAAACTAAAAAGTTTTGTTTTAAGCTAATTACTTCTTATTTCTGCAAATATATATTACTTAACCATGCGAAACAAAACTGGAAATGCATCTTTATTGTCATAATCCGCCCAGGCTTACTCCGAGCGAAATCATAAAATGGAAATCATAGCCTTTTGTATAGTCTTTGTTGGATAAAAACTGGTCGTATCCGATTTGCGGACGAAGAAATACAAATCCTGCAGGTTCGTATAAGGATTTGGGTTCCCATTTTTTCAGTACAATATCGCTGGCTGCTCCAAATCCGGCGAAAAATGAGCCGGTCAGGTTATTTTTTGGGTTGGCCGAATCTTTATTTTCGAACTCCGAAGACTGGGAATTCATTTCATATCCTCCAATGGACAAGTATGGATAAACATTCAACCGCTGGTTGTAGAATATGGTCCTTCCTATTTTCATGCCGTATTTCAGACTGCTTACTTTTTCTTCTTTGGCATGAATCCAGTCTTTCTTTTTCACCGGTAAATCGATGTTGGACCGGACCTGGCTGACACTGCCTCCAATAAAAAAAGAAAGGTACAGCTGATTGATGAACCCGTCTATTTCCATATTCAGCACATGCAACCTGTTGGTAAATACTTCTGCAATATCTCCGTTCAGAAATTCGTTTCCATAGCCGAAAACAAAATTCATTCTGGCAGTGGTGGTCAGTTTTTTCAGTTCGTTTAAAAAACAGGAATACTCTGAACCGGGATATGTTTTCTGGTAATTTCTGATGGTTGTATTCAAATCCGCCAAATCCTCATTCATATAATACCGGATATAGATGCGTATGAGCTTTTTATCTACTTCGGCCATTTGATACTGCTCAAGTTCGTCAGTGATAAAAGGCATTTCTGTTGAAAGGTATTCCCTCAGTTCGATGACCATACTTTCCCCGGCAACCGATTTGGTTTTTCCCTCGAGCAGCGTGTCGAAATTTTTGGCGATGTACAGAAAAAGCGGGAAGTTTCGGGTTGCAAGAGAAAACAGCAATTCTTCGCCCGGATAAAGGATTATATAACGTTTGTCAGAATTTTCTTTGAGAAAATTGAGAGTTTTGTTTGCGCCAGCATGATCCCCGTCAACTGTTTTGTCCAGAATCAGTTTCCGGCCATTTCGGATAATCATTTCGGTGCTGTCGGAATAGGACAGGATTTGCGATTTAATGTCTTCCTGCGAAAAAACAGACAGCACACAAAACAAAAGTATCAGAAGGGTTATTGTCTTTTTCATAAAAAAGAATTTGAAAATGGTACAACTGTTAGAGGCTGGTCATTATGCAAGCGTTGCTACCATAACCGCCTTAATCGTATGCAACCGGTTTTCGGCCTGGTCGAATACCACTGAAGCTTCGCTTTCGAAAACCTCTTCGGTTACTTCCATGGCATCGAGGCCAAACTTCTGATAAATATCTTCGCCAACTTTTGTGTCGCGATTGTGGAAAGCCGGCAGGCAATGCAGAAATTTCACGTTTAAATTTCCGGTGAGTTTCATCGCTTCTGCATTTACCTGGTAAGGTTTCAGCAATTCAATGCGTTCCGCCCATACTTCGGCAGGTTCGCCCATGGAAACCCACACGTCGGTATAAAGGAAGTCACAATCTTTTACAGCCTCAGCTACACCTTCAGTAATTAATATTTTTGCTCCCGTTTTTTTGGCAATTTCCCTGCACTGTTCCTGCAAATCGGACGAGGGCTGGCAATGTTTCGGCGCTGCAGCTCTGAAATCCATACCCAGTTTGGAAGCCCCCACCATCAGGGAGTTGCCCATGTTGTTGCGGGCATCGCCCAGGTAGCAGAATTTAATTTGCGACAGCGGTTTGTCCGAATGTTCCTTCATGGTGAGAAAATCGGCCAGAATCTGGGTCGGGTGGAACTCGTTGGTGAGACCATTCCACACCGGTACTCCTGCGTATTGAGCCAGTTCTTCCACAATTTCCTGTCCGAAACCACGGTATTCGATTCCGTCGTACATGCGGCCCAAAACGCGGGCTGTATCTTTCATGGTTTCCTTGTGCCCGATTTGCGAGCCCGAGGGTCCCAGGTAAGTTACATGCGCGCCCTGGTCGAATCCAGCCACCTCGAAAGCACACCGGGTGCGGGTAGAAGCTTTTTCAAAAATCAGGGCAATGTTTTTGCCTTTAAGCATTTGTTGTTCTGTACCGGCATATTTTGCTTTTTTCAGCGTTTCCGACAAATCCAGCAAAAAATTGATCTCCTGTGCTGAAAAATCCAGCAACTTCAGAAAGTTTCTGTTTTTCAAATTAAAAGCCATGTCATTCAGTTTATTATATTATTACAATTTATTCGTTTTTTGTAAAGTTTTATTAGCTATTCATCGGTCATCGGTCACTGGTCATCAGTCATCTTACTTCCTACATCCTTGTTCTGTCCCTTTCATCGTATTCCATGGTAATTTTCGAACCGAAAGACTTATCTTCCAGTTTTTTGGATTCGGTAATCACACTTTTTTTGCCTCCGTTTTTAATGAACTCGAGACAGGCCCGAATTTTAGGCTCCATGGTTCCTTCCGCAAATGTATCCATTTCAAGGAATTTTAAGGTATCGGCATAATTCAGGAATTCCAGTTTTTTCTGTGTGGGCAGTCCGTAATCTTTGTAAATAAAGGGTACATCGGTTAAAATGTAAAGTTCATCGGCGCCAATGTTTTTGGCAAGTAATCCCGAGGCGCGGTCTTTATCGATAACCGCATCCACTGTGCGCACATTGCCTTCCTCGTCGTAATACACCGGAATTCCGCCACCGCCGGCAGCAATTACAATGTTTCCGTTATTCACCAGCAATTCAATGGTTTCTTTATTGATAATATTGATTGGGGCAGGCGAGGGGACTACCCTGCGAAAACCGTCTTTCACTTTTGGTGATGATTTAAATATCCAGTTTTTTTCCCGGTTGAGCCTGTCTGCTTCCTCTTTGTTGTATGTTTTCCCAACCCGCTTTGACGGATTTTGAAAAGCCGGATCGTTTTGATCCACCTCAACCAGGGTAACCATGGTAATCACATTTTTTCTTATACCGTGTTTGTTCAGCACATTCCGGATGATGCGTTCAATCATGTAACCGATTCCTCCCTGCGAGTCGGCCACGCAAATATCCAGCGGCATGGGAGCGATGTTGTACATTTTTTCACCGGCATCGTTGCGCATTAAAATATTGCCAACCTGCGGACCATTACCATGTGTAATTACCAGTTCGTATCCATCTTTTATGAGGTGAATCAGGTTTTCAACTGTATCGGTTGCATTTTGCTCCTGTTGCTCAATGGTTCCTTCTTCGTTGTCGCGCAGCAGGGCATTTCCGCCCAGAGCTACTACTGCCAGTTTTTCCATATTTACTTTATATTTGAAAGGGAACAAACATAAAAAAAACGATGAATAAAAGAAATGAATTTCAATCATCTTTCGATGTTCTTATGTTGTTATAAATTGACAGAATAACAAACCCCCAACCTCAATTTTTTAGTTAAATTTGCGTTTTTATTTTTTATCAAGAAAAACACAATGGCATTTAAAGCGAAGAAGCCGGGAAATTCGAAGCAAAAAAAGAAGAAAACACGCGAACTGTTTTTTCAGAACGAGAAGTTCAGGTTTATCCTGGGGATTTTTGTTTTGCTTGTTTCGGCTTATCTGCTCATTTCTTTCATTTCCTTTTTGTTTCATGGTGCAGCCGACCACAGTAAGCTCGATTTGTCGTGGAAACAACTGGTGTTCGAGTCGAACATAAAAGTAGCCAACAAAGCCGGAAAAACCGGCGCCTGGTTATCGGAAGTGATTATGAACCGCGGTTTTGGGATGGCCTCGTTCCTGTTTGTGTATTTGCTGGTAATTTCAGGGTTTAAGATTCTGGGCCGCAATCTGAAAAAGTTCAGGAAAGCATTGGTTTTTAGTTTGGTAATGATTATCTGGATTTCGCTTACGCTGGGATTTTTATTTCCCAAAACAAGTGCCGCTTCGTTCATTTACCCTGGAGGCCACTACGGGTTTATTCTCAGCAACTGGCTCAGCTCGCTTATTGGCAAAACCGGTCTTGTTTTTCTGTTGTTTATTTCACTGCTTACCATTCTTATTATTCGTTTTGAAAAAGCATACAGCTTGCTGAAATCTATTTTTAAAAGAAAATCAAAAACAGGGAACGAATCAGATGATTTGGTGGTTTCCGGGAAAGAACAGGAAAGTATTACTGACAATTCCATATCGAAAGTAATTGAAGACGACGACATTGTGAAGGCTGTTTTTGAACCCGACGGAGACGAAGATGAGAATCATCTGAAATTGGAAAAGGTGGAACGTGAGGAAGAATCTTCGGAAAATGAAACTGAAGAGGAGGATGGGCTTGAGCTGACGGTACACAAGCAGAAGGAAGAAGAAGTGGATGAAAATTTTCAGGGTGAAGGGATGGAGGATTACGATCCCACGCTGGAGTTATCGAATTACAAATTCCCGACGATGGAATTGCTTGAAGACCACAGCTCCGATAACGCTGAAGTTAGTAATGAAGAGTTGATTGCCAACAAGAACAAAATTGTGGAAACCCTGCGCCATTATAAAATTGAAATTACCAAAATCAGGGCTACCATTGGACCAACCATCACCCTTTACGAAATTATTCCCGCCCCGGGCATTCGGATTGCCAAAATTAAAAATCTGGAAGACGATATTGCCCTGAGCCTTGCTGCGCTGGGAATTCGTATCATAGCTCCTATTCCCGGCCGCGGTACCATTGGTATTGAGGTTCCCAATCAAAACCCGGAAGTGGTTTCCATGCGATCCATTCTCAGTTCCCGAAAATTCCAGGAAAGCACAGCCGATTTGCCGATAGCGTTGGGCAAAACCATATCGAACGAGACCTATCTGTTCGACCTTACCAAAATGCCGCATATTTTGGTTGCAGGGGCTACCGGTCAGGGGAAATCGGTAGGTATTAATGTTATAATTGCCTCATTGCTTTACAAGAAACATCCTTCGCAGCTGAAATTTGTTTTTATCGATCCCAAGAAGGTAGAGCTAAACCTTTATTCGGTGCTTGAAAAACATTACCTGGCCAAGCTTCCAAACGAAGAAGAGCCTGTGATTACCGATATTCAGAAAGTAAAATATACCCTGAATTCCATTAATGTGGAGATGGATCAACGGTACGATCTGCTGAAAAAGGCTCATGCACGCAATGTGAAGGAGTACAATAAAAAATTCATCAGCCGCAGGTTGAATCCGGAAAAGGGACATCGGTTTATGCCCTACATTGTGGTTGTAATTGACGAATTTGCCGACCTGATTATGACCGCCGGCAAGGAAATTGAATTTCCCATTGCCCGCATTGCACAGTTGGCAAGGGCCGTGGGTATTCACATGATTATTGCAACCCAGCGGCCGTCAACCAATATTATTACCGGTGTAATCAAAGCCAATTTTCCGGCACGAATTGCCTTTAAAGTGGCTTCCATGATAGACTCCCGCACCATTCTCGATACACCGGGTGCTAACCAGCTGATAGGCAAGGGCGACATGCTGATTGCACAGGGCAACAACATGACCCGTGTGCAGTGTGCCTTTATTGATACACCCGAAGTTGAACAAATCTGCAGTTTTATTTCAGAGCAGAGAGGTTTTCCAACGGCTTTTATGCTGCCCGAGTATGTGGGTGACGAAGAAAGTGGTCCGGGAGAGGTGGATTTGAATAATCGCGACGAAATGTTCGACGATGCTGCCCGGGTAGTAGTAATGAACCAAATGGGTTCCACTTCTATGATACAGCGAAAATTCTCCATTGGCTATAATCGTGCAGGCAGAATTATGGATCAACTGGAAGCTGCCGGTATTGTTGGTCCCAGCGAGGGGAGCAAAGCCCGGCAGGTACTTATTCAGGACGAATACAGTTTGGAACAGTTATTGAATGGTTTAAACTAAACATATTTTATGAAGACTCTTTTTTTACTGGGTTTATTTCTGGCTTCGTTCCTGTTTGCCTCAGCGCAACAAGATGCAAAAGCAAAGCAAATACTCGACGAAGTGAGTGCAAAAACACGCTCGTTTAACACCATTTCTGCCGATTTTGATTTTAGTATGGAAAACGAGGAGATGGATATTTATGAAAAAAATTCAGGCTCTATTCAGCTAAAGGGGCAGAAATATGTGGTGGACCTTCCCGATGTGGGAGTGAAAGTGTATTCCGACGGTGAAACTATATGGAATTATATGGCCGATGGAAACCAGGTAACCATTTCGTACCTCGAAGACGGTGACAGCGAACTGTTGGACCCTTCGTCGGTTTTTACCATTTATGAACGGGGGTTTCGATCGAAATACATCGGAGAGAAAAATCTGGCAGGCAGCGGAGCAAGTCACGAAATTGAGCTTTATCCCGATTCAGACGAGCATGAGGTTACCAAAATTGTGCTTTTTATCGGGAAAACGGATAGCATGATAAAATCGGCTCTTCTGTTTGGCACCGATGGCAATACATACGGCATTGAGATAAAGAAAATGAATACTTCTGCAAATCTTCCCAATTCTCATTTCATTTTTAATCCGTCCGATTTTTCCGACTTGGAGGTCATCGATTTCAGGTAGTGATAAAACTCAGTACCGCCAACCGGTAAGAATCGAGCCCAAAGCCCATAATGCAGCCACGGCAAACCGGTCCAATGATGGATTTATGCCTGAAGTCTTCCCGTGTCAGCGTATTGGAGATGTGAACCTCCGCTACAGGAGTTGTAATTCCTGCAATGGCATCGCGTATGGCAACTGAAGTATGGGTATATGCTCCTGCATTTAGGATTATTCCATCGGCTGAAAACCCATGCTCGTGAATTTTATCAATCAACGAACCTTCTATATTCGATTGAAAATAAGTCAGGTTTATATCGGGAAACATTGTTTTCAGTTTCAGAAAATAATCTTCGAAACTTACCGGACCGTATATGTTTTGTTCCCTTTTGCCAAGTAAATTGAGGTTTGGTCCGTTGATAATCAATAAATTCATTATATTTCGTTTTTAATTATTTTTATAGTAACTTTATGGTCATTAAATCGTAGTAAATATCATAATATTTAAAATGGCCAATAATAGTTATCAAAATTATTTAAATCGATGGATTTAAAAAATAAAAATCGAAAGTTATGAAATGGGAGGAAAGCAAAAAGGGGTATGAGAACTACCTGAAACTGGAAAAGTCATTGTCGCAAAATTCAATTTCCGCCTACATCAACGACATAAATAAGTTGGTGGAGTTTTTGGGAAAGAATTACAAGAAAACCGGTCCCGAAAAGGTTAAATTGCAACACCTTAAAAATTTTGTGGAATGGCTTAATGAGCGGGGGGTGAGCCCACGAACCCAGGCCCGCACCATTTCGGGCATAAAATCGTTTTTTAAATACCTGCTTATTGAAGAAAAAATTTCGGGCGATCCTACTGCATTGCTTGAGTCGCCCAAAATCGGCCGAAAATTGCCCGACATTTTGAGCATGGAGGAAATTGACCAGCTCATCGATGCTGTTGATCTCGAAAAACCCGAAGGGCAGCGAAATAAAGCCATGCTGGAAACACTTTACAGTTGCGGTCTCAGGGTTTCAGAACTTGTGAACCTGAAACTTACAAACCTGTTTTTCGATCAGGGCTTTGTTAAAATTGAAGGAAAAGCAGGAAAGGAAAGACTGGTGCCGGTTAGTACAAGGGCAGTCGATGAAATTCAGAAATACATTGACGGTTACCGTCAGAATCTGAAAATTCAGAAAGACAGTGAAAATATTCTTTTCTTGAACCGGAGAGGAAAAAAACTGAGCCGTGTTATGGTATTTACCATCATCAAAAACCTGGCTGAGAAAATTAACCTCAACAAAAGAATCAGTCCACATACCTTTCGCCATTCATTCGCCACGCATTTGATAAACGGCGGGGCCGATCTTCGCGCCGTTCAGGAAATGCTGGGACATGAATCCATTTTAACCACCGAAATTTATACCCATTTAGACCGCGATTACCTGAAAAATACCATAC
>Ga0334883_1005298_pt1 | contig 11481 bp, 7 predicted proteins | sample GraSluR1_MG_6_FD_207230 | JGI IMG/M metagenome (GOLD analysis project Ga0334883, IMG submission 207230) | Sludge microbial communities from methane-producing bioreactor in Wageningen University, Netherlands - Granular Sludge_09_05-R1 | ecosystem: Engineered > Bioreactor > Anaerobic > Unclassified... | reverse complement strand
TGCCAAAGAAAATCCGCTTTTTGCCTACCTCAACCCGGCTATTTTCCCCAACGCACAGGGGCAGTATTTCCCCGGACAGGGTGCAACCGTAGGTTTTGCAACGATAAAGGATACTGCAAGGGTTAACCGCATGCTCCGTCAAACGAAAAGCATCTTCCCGCGCGATCTCAAACTGGCCTGGACTGTAAAACCTGAAAAAGATCGTCCCGACATCCTTGAACTGATCGCCCTGAAGGTGACCAGCCGTGACGGCCTTGCTCCGCTGGGTGGCGATGCAGTGGTAGATGCCCGTCAGGATTACGACCAGAACGGCAGGGTGGAAATAACCATGCTGATGAATGCCGAAGGCGCCAAAACATGGAAAAGGCTCACCGCCGACAATATCGGCAACCAGATTGCCATAGTACTCGATGATTACGTTTATTCGGCACCCCGTGTAAACAGTGAAATCCCCAACGGGCGCTCATCAATTACCGGAACCTTCAGCATTGAAGAAGCTCAGGACCTTGCAAACATCCTCAAGGCAGGTAAACTTCCTGCCCCTGCCCGCATTGTTCAGGAAGAAGTGGTCGGACCATCACTCGGACGCGAATCCATCAACTCCGGTCTGACTTCATTCCTCATTGCTTTTGTACTGGTACTTATCTACATGGTGCTGTATTACAACCGTGCCGGATGGGTTGCCGACCTTGCCCTGGTTACCAACATCTTCTTTATATTCGGGGTACTTACCTCGCTGGGCGCTGTACTGACACTGCCCGGTATCGCAGGTATCGTGCTCACCCTGGGTATGGCAGTTGACTCCAACGTAATTATTTACGAGCGTATCAGGGAAGAGCTGAGGGCTGGAAAAGGACTCAGGCTGGCCATCACCGATGGTTACAACAATGCGTATTCTGCCATCATCGACGGTAACGTTACCACACTGCTTACCGGTATTGTACTGAATATTTTCGGTTCAGGCCCCGTTCAGGGTTTTGCCACCACGCTGATCATCGGTATCATCACATCATTGTTCACTTCAATTTTTATCTCAAGGATAATTTTTGAATGGCAGTTGCGCAAAAACAGAAATATTCCGTTCGACAACCAGTACACCCGCTACGCATTTACAAAGGTCAATTTTGACTTTATCGGTTTGCGTAAAAAGATGTATATCGCTTCCGGAATTCTGATCTTTATCGGCATCATATCACTGGCTACCAAAGGATTAAACTTCGGTGTTGACTTCTCCGGAGGTCGTACCTATGTAATCCGGTTTGACAAGGAAGTAGGCACCAATGAGGTGAGAAGCCTGCTGGCCGAAGAATTCGGGGAATCTCCTGAAGTTAAAACCTTTGGCTCCTCCAATCAGGTAAAGATCACCACCAAATACATGATCGAAGAGGACACCCAGGCTGCTGACTCCATCGTGGAAGCCAAAATTTACAATGGTGTTAAAGGGCTTTACGACACCCCGATGAGTTTCAATGACTTCACCGCAGACGATGAAGCCAAGGTACTCGGCAGGCTGAGTTCGCAGAAGGTAGGTCCCACCATCGCCGATGATATCAAACAGGGCGCTGTGTTGGCCGTATTCTTCGCTCTTGTGATTATCTTTATCTATATCGCCATCCGTTTCAAGAAATGGCAGTATGGTATGGGAGGTCTGATATCACTGGCGCACGACACCATGATCACCATCTCGCTGTATTCGATTTTCTCGGGGATATTACCGTTTAACCTCGAAGTGGATCAGGCATTTATCGCCGCCCTGCTTACGATCATCGGATACTCTATCAATGACACCGTGATCATTTTCGACCGTATCAGGGAGTATATCGGGCTCTATCCAAAGCGGGCCATCACCGATAATATGAACCACGCCATGAACAGCACCCTCGGACGTACATTTAACACTGCAGGTACTACCCTCGTTGTGTTGATCGCCATCTTTATCTTTGGCGGTGAGGTGATCCGCGGTTTCGTATTCGCCCTGATGGTCGGTATCGCCGTGGGTACCTATTCGTCCATCTTCGTTGCTTCTCCCATCGCTTATGACTTTATAACAAATTCTCAGAAGCGCAGGAAGAGGAAAGAAGAAGCTAAAAAACTTCAGAAATAATAAACTGAAATAACCAGAAATAGTCCCGTCAGCCAATTGCTGGCGGGTTTTTTTTTGGCAGGTTTCCGGGGTGTTATAAGGCAATGCAATCATAGAGCCAACTAAATCAGGTAAGTTGCCCGGTGTAAATAATCCTGTCCGGAATAAAGAAGGTTTTTTGTAATTTTACAACATCAAGCAATCAACCAATGTACATCCAGCCACTCCTGTTTCTTGATATCAGCGGAGGAGAGTTTCTGATCATCATCCTGGCAGTTTTCCTGATTTTCGGCCCGAAAAGAATGCCTGAAATTGCCAGGAAGATCGGCCGAACGATGAATGAACTGAAAAAGGCATCCAGTGATATTACCCGTGAATTCAGGGAGGAGACCAGCGGTATCGCCAGGGAATTGAATACTGCAAGGGAAACATTCCGGCAAGGGGGTGATATTGTTAAGGATGAATTGATCAATACCGGAAATAAGATTGTACAAAAAATCACTCCGGACGGGCATACGGATGTAATTTCTGAATCCGGGCCTGATTCTGACCCTTACGGACTGGATCAGGAAGATGAAAACCAGGCTTACATGGAAAAGGACAATAAACCCAAAGTACCCGGGGATTCTGACAGCAACGAAAACTCCACTGCCGCCGGCTGAAGCTAAGCCCACTGGATTTCGCACAAGGCTGACGGCGGCACCGCGTCTGTTGCTTTCGGCACAATTTTAAATCATCAATTCCGTTAGAAGATCAGCCATTTTCGCCACAGCAATACAGTTATACGGGAGCAAAAGCGAAAATTGTATAATTTAGCAGTCAAATCAGCATCAAAACAATGGTTTTTCCTGAAACATCCAGAACGTATTCCATATCCGGCAGCCTGCTGAGCCTGGGAATTTTTATAATAATTGCTTTTCTTAACCCTTCGGTCAGCTATGGCCAGAGCAGAAGGATCGCAGCTGCCGAAGAAGCTTTTAACAACTTCCAGTACAATGTTGCGGTTAACCGTTACAAGAAAGCATATTCAAAAACCAAAAGCCGGCCCGAAAAGGACAGGATCTCTTTTCAGATGGCGGAATGTTATCGGATGATGAACAATACCAAACGGGCCGAAGTCACGTACCGCAGGATTATAAAAAGTGATTTTGCAAGGCGGAATCCCGTGGTATACCTGCATTATGCCAACATGTTGAGGGCTAATGAAAAATATGATGATGCCAAAGATTATTATGCCCTCTATGCCGAAAATGTTCCCGATGATCCCCGCGGAGCCAACGGCATAAAGTCATGTGAACTCGCTGCTGAATGGATTAAGAATCCGACAAAATATACTGTCGCCAATGTAAAAAAGATCAACTCAAAAAGTGATGACTTTGCAGCCACCTATGCTGACAAATTTTATAATGCACTGATCTTCACATCGACCCGTGAAGGAAGCACAGGCAAGGGATTGGATGACTGGACGGGACAGAATTTCAGCGATCTGTTCCTGACCAGGCAGGACAGGAAAGGCGAATGGAGCGAGCCGGCACTTGCCGACCCCGAAGGCAAGCTGAATACTTCGGCAAACGAAGGCGCACCGGCATTCAATGACAAATTTACCACCCTGTATTATACCCGTTGCGGTAATGCGGAAGATGCAGCAACCAATTGCCAGATTCTGGTCGTTAAACGGTCAGGGCGCGGTTGGGGCGAACCGCAGGTGCTGAACCTGGGCAGCGACAGTACGGTCACCAACGGGCACCCGGCCATCAGTGCCGATGAACTCACCCTGATATTCTCCAGCGACCGCAAAGGCGGACAGGGAGGCAAAGACCTCTGGATCGCAACCAGAAAAAGCACCGCCGATGAATTTAAGAAACCACTTAACCTTGGCGCTCTGGTAAATACACCGGGAGATGAAGTCTTTCCCTACCTGAAAAACGACACTACACTGTTTTTTGCTTCCAACGGCCATCCGGGGCTCGGCGGACTCGACATTTTCAAGAGTATCAGACGCGGAGATGAATGGACCAGCCCGGTCAACCTCGAAGTCCCCGTTAATTCAAGCGCCGATGACTTTGCCATGATCTTCCAGCCTGGCGAAGAGCAGGGCTTTCTGTCATCCAACCGTAAAGGCGGAAGAGGGGGAGATGATATCTATTCATTCATCAATCCGCCATTGGTATTTACCCTTCAGGGAACTGTTAAAGATGACCGTACCCTGCAGTTTGTCCCCCTGGCCACCGTCAGACTGGTTGGCTCCGATGGTTCTTCCGTAGATGCCAAAACCGATCCAAAAGGATTCTATTCATTCAGCAAATCACAGATCAGGCCCAATGTTACCTATGAGCTTACTGTATTAAAAGACAATTATTTCAATAAAAAAGCCCGGGAAACAACCGTTGGCCTTGAGAAAAACAAGGACTTCGTGATCGACTTCCTGCTTGAACCTATTCCTGAGAAGCCCGTTGTGTTGCCCGACATCCTTTATGATCTCGCCAAATGGGACCTGAAACCCCAGTACCAGGATTCTCTCCAGGGACTTATCAAGACCCTGCTTGAAAACGAAACCGTGGTGATTGAACTCGCTTCGCATACCGATGCGCGCGACACCGATGAACGTAATGATATCCTATCGCAACGTCGTGCCGAATCAGTTGTTAACTATTTGATAGACAGGGGTATTGACCCTGAAAGATTGGTTGCCAAGGGGTATGGCGAACGGGTGCCCAGGGTACTTGCCAAAGATGTGCACAAAGACGGCTTCCTGTTTAAAACCGGCACCAGGCTGACCGAGTCGTACATTGACTCCCTGAAAACCACCCCGGAAAAGGAGGCAGCCCATGCCCTCAACCGCCGTACGGAATTCAGGGTGCTGAGCAAAGACTTCGTCCCTAAACCGAAAAACAAGGAAATTACCCAGAAGGTAGATATCAAAATTAATCCTGAGGACAATATTGTGGCCATTGAAGTAGGTCGCGGCAATGCCGTTACCATTCCGGTGATTGTAAACGGAATTACCGTAAAAATCATGCTCGACCGCAACGACCGCGGACTGATCTTCTCTCTGCCCGAAGCGCAGAAACTGCTGCAGTCGGGAGCCATCACAAAAGATGATTTTATCGGGGATGCCAATGTGATCCTGGCCGAAGGCTCTATTGCCGACCGCGCCGTATTTAAAATCAGGGAATTTAAAATAGGGCCGAAAACCGTTACCAATGTCGAAGCCAACGTTTCGCATAAGATTACCGAAGGCGTGATTATGGGCGAAAGTACCATCAATATGCTGGGCAGGTTTAAAATTGATGAAGCGAACAAACAACTGATTTTCAATTAACATTTTCAAACCGGCTGCTTCGGCAGCCGGTTTGCTTTGGTTTATATTACAACTATGTCGCAGGAATCGAGATATATCCAAAGAGGCGTTTCCGCCGGGAAAGAGGATGTGCACAATGCCATTGCCAGTATCGACAAAGGACTGTATCCCAAGGCCTTCTGTAAAATCATCCCCGACATACTCGGGAATGACACGGAATGGTGCAACATTATGCATGCCGATGGGGCAGGTACCAAATCATCGCTGGCATACCTTTACTGGAAAGAGACCGGCGACCTCAGCGTATGGAAAGGCATCGCTCAGGACGCCGTGGTGATGAACACCGACGACCTGCTTTGCGTGGGCGCTACCGACAACATTCTTTTATCATCCACCATCGGAAGAAACAAAAATAAAATCCCCGGAGAGGTGATTGCCGCCATCATCAACGGCACAGAGGAATTTCTGGAAGAGATGCGCAGCTATGGCGTCGGCATCTGGTCAACCGGCGGCGAAACGGCCGATGTGGGCGACCTTGTCAGGACCATTATTGTTGATTCCACAGTTACGGCCCGCATGCCGCGCAACCGGGTTGTATCAAACCACCGCATACAGGCGGGCGATGTCATTGTCGGACTTGCTTCCTACGGACAAGCCAGCTATGAAAGTACTTACAACGGAGGCATGGGCAGCAACGGGCTGACTTCGGCCAGGCATGATGTTTTTGATAAAGTATATGCATCGCTCTTCCCTGAAAGCTTCGATCCGGATATCCCCGAATCGCTTGCTTACAGCGGCAAACTAAAACTTACGGACCCCTCGCCGGTGCCGGGCATCGACATGGGCAAACTGGTCCTCTCCCCTACCCGCACCTATGCCCCGGTTATCAAAAAGATACTTGATCAATTTCATGGCCAGATTCACGGCATGGTGCACTGCTCGGGCGGCGCACAAACCAAGGTGTTGCATTTTGTGGATAATCTTCATGTGATCAAGGATAACCTTTTCGAGATTCCGCCGCTTTTCAGCATCATTCAGGAGCAATCGGGTACTTCGTGGCAGGAAATGTATAAGGTCTTCAATATGGGACACCGGATGGAACTGTACGTACCGGAAGAAATCGCCGCAGCGCTTGTAGAGATCTCGGAAAGTTTCGGGATCGAAGCGAAGGTGGTGGGCAGGTGTGAAGCGGCAAAGCAATCCAGACTGACAATTTCTGCCGGAGCATCCATTTTTCAGTATTAAATATTCAGGTTCCGGTAGATTTATGAATAAAGGTCCAATCTCCTTAATGCCTGCGTTGGTTGACTTTAATTCCTGATTCAGACCTCATATTTCTGAAGAATTGTGAATAATTCCGTTTGATTTACTCCGGGCTTCAGCTCGGGGAAACAGCAGCCCCCGTAACCAGCCGGCTTTAGCCGAAAAGCCGGGAGAAGCCGGGCCTGGGGAAACTTTCTGAACTACCGGTTTTTGCCAATGCCTGGCTGCGAATAAACTTGTGCCGCCTTTTGGGCTGAAGCCCTTTCGTTTGTCAGCTGCTGATTACGCCCGGCTCAAGCCGGGGGTAAGAAAACGGAATTGAGCATCTTCAGAAATTGAAGGATATTAGAGAAAGTGTTTAAAGTTAAACGTAGACAAGTGAAAGAATTAATGACTTTGATGAAACTAAATTACGCGCCGTATTATATTTTAAGTATGATCCCTGTTTGAATACGGCAGTCAGGCGGATTGAACCTGGATGAAGGTGGTGTTTCACCTTTGCAGTCAGGCTCAACGGGTTGAAATGTTGCAGTTTTTGGCATACTTATATTTCTTAACATATTCCAACGCATCAAACAGCGAATTACCCCACAACCTCACCCTCTTTTTACCATGACTTGATCATCACTCAATCATGAAAGATGGAATTCCGTATCTTTGCACCCCAAAAACCAAGCACCATGCTCGATAAGCTTCAGGCCATATATCAACGCTACCTGGATATTGAAAAACAGATGAATGAACCGGCCGTCATGGCCGATATGAAGGCGTATATTAAACTCAGTAAGGATTACAAGGAGTTGCAGCCGATAATTGTCGCTTATAAGGAATACGAAACCGTACTGGCCAATATTGAGTCGGCAAAGGAAATCCTTTACAACGAGAAGGACGAGGAATTCAGGGCAATGGCCAAGGAGGAGCTGAATACGCTGACAGAAACCCGCGACACGATGGAAGAAGACATCCGCCTGATGCTGATTCCTTCCGATCCGCAGGACGGTAAGAATGCCGTGGTGGAAATCCGCGCCGGTACCGGCGGTGACGAAGCAAGTATCTTTGCCGGAGACCTTTACAGAATGTATACCAAATACTGTGAAACCAAGGGCTGGAAAATCGAACTGGTTGATTTCACTGACGGTACCGTGGGCGGTTATAAAGAAATTATCCTGAATATTTCCGGGGAGAACGTTTACGGTCAGATGAAATATGAATCGGGCGTTCATCGTGTGCAGCGCGTTCCCCAGACCGAAACGCAGGGAAGAGTGCATACCTCCGCGGCATCGGTGGTGGTGCTTCCCGAGGCCGATGAATTTGATATTGAGCTAAAACCCAGCGATATCCGTAAAGACCTTTACTGCTCTTCGGGCCCTGGCGGACAGTCTGTAAATACTACTTATTCGGCTGTAAGGCTTACCCACATTCCCACCGGAATCACCGTTGCCATTCAGGATCAGAAATCGCAGCTGAAGAATTACGACAAAGCCCTGACGATCCTCAGGACCCGCCTTTTTGAGCTTGAGTATCAGAAATACCTCGACGAGATTTCCAAAAAGAGGAAGACCATGGTTTCAACCGGAGACCGTTCTGCCAAAATCCGCACCTATAACTATCCCCAGAGCCGCATTACCGACCACCGGATCAACCTCACCGTATATAACCTGCCCACTTTTATGGACGGCGATATACAGGACATGATTGACGCGCTGCAACTTGCCGAAAATGCCGAGCGCCTGAAGGAAGCGGTGGGTTAATCCCGCCTGCCCTTCCATTACAGTGCTTGCATCTCTGACCGATTCTTTTCTATTCGTATTCAGTCGATTGACTTACTGAAACACGGGATTGCTTTGTATTTCCACGCGGGCAGACCTGTAATTCAGCGCTTTTTTCTAATTTAGCGGCTGATCCCAATCAATCCTTGTACTATGAACCGCGAACAACTTATCCACCTGATCAGGCAAAAGCAATCCTTTCTGTGTGTCGGACTCGACAGCGACATGGAAAAAATTCCAGCTCACCTGAGGAATACGGCTGACCCTATCTACGAATTTAACCGGCAGATCATCGATGCAACCCTGCCCTACGCGGTTGCCTACAAACCCAACCTGGCCTTTTATGAGTCGCGCGGCATAGCCGGTCTCAATAGTTTAAACAAAACCATGGCTTACCTGGAGTCATTCAGGGACCAGTGTTTCACCATTGCCGACGCCAAGAGGGGCGATATCGGGAACACCTCGGCCCAGTATGCCAAAGCTTTCTTCTGCAAACAGGACTCAGGGCTTGATTTTGACGCTGTGACCGTGGCTCCTTACATGGGCGAGGATTCCGTCAAACCCTTTCTGTCATTTGAAGACAAATGGGTAATTCTTCTGGCACTCACATCCAACAAGGGGGCTGCTGATTTTCAGCTTTCGGAAGACAGGCAGGGAGAAAAACTGTTTTCAAAGGTACTGACCACAGCTGCCAGCTGGGGAAACCCAGGCAATATGATGTTTGTTGTCGGCGCCACCCGGGCCGAAATGCTGGCAGAAGTAAGAAAAATTGTTCCGGATCATTTTCTTCTGGTACCCGGCGTCGGCGCTCAGGGCGGCAGCCTTCAGGAGGTGGCCAGATACGGACTGAACAAAGATTGCGGATTGCTTGTAAATGCCTCACGTAGTATAATTTATGCGTCAGGCAGCACTGATTTTACCGAAAGGGCAGCTGCTGAGGCCAAAGTCATGCAGGAAGAAATGGCCGGTCTGCTGGTAAAAAAATAATTCACTTTCCCAGCATAAAAAAAGCCCGTTCTCACGGGCTTTTTTTTATCAGCATTCGCTTGTTATTCAACAATATAATTCCATCCGAAGATATCCGGCTCATCGCCGTACTGAATCCCCTGAAGGCGCTTGTAAAGTTTGGTGGAAACCGGTCCGGCCTGTCCGTCGCTACAGTATTTGTATACATGTCCGGTCAGGTGGTCATCGATTTTACACACTGGTGAGATCACGGCAGCGGTCCCGCAGGCGCCTACTTCGTCGAACTCAGCAAGCTCTTCCACCGGTACAGGCCTTACCTCAACTTCCATACCCATATCGCGGGCAAGATCCATCAGGCTCTTGTTGGTAATGGAAGGAAGAATGGATTCAGATTTCGGGGTGATATATTTATTTCCCTTAATGGCAAAGAAGTTTGCCGGTCCCGCTTCATCAATAAATTTTTTCTCTTTTGCATCGAGGAAGAGTGCAGCGGCATAACCGGCGGCATGGGCTTCCTCACCGGCGCTAAGGCTGGCGGCATAATTTCCGCCCACTTTGAAACGGCCGGTTCCTTTGGGGGCTGCACGGTCATGATCGCGGGCAATCTGAAGGGCCACCGGCTTAAAGCCTTCCTTAAAATAAGGCCCGACCGGGGTAACAAATACCAGGAAGAGATACTCGTCGGCGGGTTTTACCCCTACGCGTGCACCGGTTCCGATCAGCAACGGCCGCAGATACAGCGAAGCACCGGTTCCGTAGGGCGGAATAAAGCGCTCATTGAGCCTGATGGCCGTAGTGATGGCCTTTAAAAACAGATCATGCGGAACAACAGCCATCATAACACCGTTGGCCGAATTTTCCATACGCTTGGCATTTTCATCCCAACGGAAAATACGGATCTTACCGTCCTTTCCCCTGAATGCCTTCATCCCTTCAAATGCTTCCTGACCATAATGCAGCGAAGAGGCAGCAATGTGCATACTTACATATTCAGAGGAGGAAATCTCCAGCTCCCCCCATTTCCCGTTTCTGTAATAACTACGGACATTGTAGTCGGTTTTTACATACCCGAAGGGTAAGTGTGTCCAGTCAAGTTCTAACATAAAACTATATTTTAGTTGGTTTTTAAATCCGGTGTTAGTGCGGGCTAAATTAGAAACTTTCCCCCGATTGACAAAGGGAAAAGGTGTTTTTATTACCCGTTTAAAATTATTGCATTAAACTTATTATCAAATATTTAATATGTACTCGCATATCCCTTACGGCATCCGTTCAGGTTCCGCCTGTCTTATCTCTCAGAAAAAAATCTGATTTCAGACATTAACCATCACTTCCGGATAAACCGGATATAAGATGTGGTTGGAGTTAGTGTAAAAGTTACAATAATTCAGTATTCATTCGTTGCAGCCGCTGAAACAGCTTCAAAATCCGTCCCTAATCGGTGCGCTTTCATTAAATTTGTGTTTGATACACCGGTCAGGAACCGTTTCTGAACCAATCTTAGTAAATTGTTAATGAATACATCAAATACTTCAGACCGCTTGCTGCTTTCCGTGGATGCCGGCATTCGCACGGGACTGGCGTTATTTAACAATCAAGGACAACTTGTCTGGTACCGCTCACACAATATGGGCTCCATTTCAGGGCTTCGCAGAGCAGTTTACCCATTGCTGAAATCCATTGATGGCCTTGAATATCTGATTATTGAAGGCGGAGGACCGGTTGCCGAAACCTGGATACACGCGGCCGGAAAACTGGGGATTACCACAATAAGAACAGATGCCGGCGAATGGAGGCGCGATCTGCTTTACAACCGCCAGCAGAGGTCAGGAACGAAAGCCAAACAAACGGCGGTAAAGATGGCCATGCAGTTTATAAAAAGTTCAGATGCCCCGGGGATGAATATCCCGACTCATGATGCGGCGGAGGCCATACTTACTGGGCTTTGGGGATGTTTTAAAGCCGGCTGGATCGTGCGTTTGCCCGATCTGAACAAATAGAGGAGGCCCCGGACCAATGCCAGGGCATCTCCCCTGTTGCGAATGCGCGGCCCCGCGGCCTGAGCGGAGACGCTCGCTCAATCATTACATTCGTGTCCC
>Ga0334883_1005292_pt1 | contig 11486 bp, 9 predicted proteins | sample GraSluR1_MG_6_FD_207230 | JGI IMG/M metagenome (GOLD analysis project Ga0334883, IMG submission 207230) | Sludge microbial communities from methane-producing bioreactor in Wageningen University, Netherlands - Granular Sludge_09_05-R1 | ecosystem: Engineered > Bioreactor > Anaerobic > Unclassified... | reverse complement strand
TCGACCTGACCGAGTTGTTTTCTGCCACGATCGAGGAAAAGGCTGCCGAATCATTCTGGGAAGAAATCGAGGAAGAACCGCAAGAGGCCCCTGATAACAGCGGTAAAACCGGTTATCTGGGCTATTCACAGGCAGAGAAACTGGGGCTCACGCCGGAAGATATTGAGGAAGACGCGGCTGCCTGAGCGATGGAAAGAAAGCGCCTCTACTATTGGCACGGATTGCTGAATGTGATAAAATGTTAGCGCTATGCGGCCCTTATTCTTTCAGGTTTGAGAGAATAACGCAAGTTAGGGGCGTAGTGCAATGGCAGCACACCGGCCTTTGGAGCCGTGGATCTTGGTTCGACCCCGAGCGCCCCTGTTTTGGTAAATATAATGAAAACTGAATTGAGCAATTCACTTTCTGATAGCGAACCCGCTGACCCTCTTAAACCCAAACTGGTCCATTACAACCTGTATGTGATGCATGCGGGTTTTGTTTGGGTTGCTGTAGGGCATAGATGGACATTGACACAAGGAGTGACGCAGGTATGAAAACTGCCGCGGTGATTTTGGCTGCCGGAAAAGGCACCCGCATGAAATCCAAACTGGCAAAAGTGCTGCACCCGTTGTTAGGACGCTCGGTTTTGTGGCATGTGCTGCAAGTTGTGCGTGAGGCGGGTGTGGATGAGATCGTGGTGGTGGTGGGTCATGATGCCGAGCAGGTGCGCGCTGCTTTCGCGGACAAGTCGGTGACTTTCGTTGAGCAGACCGAACAACTGGGGACCGCGCATGCGATGATGCAGGCGCAGTCAGTGTTGGAAGGCAGAGCTGACCAGGTGTTGGTGTTGTATGGTGATATGCCGCTCTGGCAGGCAGGCACCCTGCAAACCATGATCGCGATGCAGGTGCAAAACCAGGGGCCGTTGAGCATGGCAACCATCGTGGCAGATGATCCGCGTGGTTTTGGCCGGGTTATCCGCGGCGAAGATGGTTCCGTGAGCGCCATTGTAGAAGAAGCTCAATGTACCCCGCAGCAACTGGCGGTGAATGAATTGAACGTGGGGCTGTATTGTTTCGATGCGGACTGGTTATGGGAAAATCTGTCAACCATCCAACTGTCGCCCAAAGGTGAATATTACCTGACTGACCTGCCAGAAATTGCTGTTCATAACGGCAAGCAGGTGGCTGCCCTCGTACTTGAAGACGAAAGTGAAGCCATTGGCATCAATACCCGTGTGCATCTGGCAGAGGCGGAAGCCGTGCTGCGGGTGCGGGTGAACCAGGCGTTGATGCTTTCCGGTGTGACCATCATTGACCCACAGTGCACCTATATTGAACCAGGGGTGCAGATCGGGCAGGATACCGTCATACACCCCAACACTTTCCTGCGAGGGGATACCGTTATCGGAGAAGATTGCCAGATCGGGCCTAACAGCCTTATCACAGACTGCCGCATCGGCAATGGTTGTGTTATCCTGGCATCGGTGCTGGATCAGGCAAAATGCGAAAATTTTGTGCATATCGGCCCCTTCGGCAGGCTGCGCCCGGGCGCGCACCTGGCCGATCATGTCGATATGGGCAACTTCGGCGAAGTGAAGAATTCCTATCTGGCAGAAGGGGTGAAGATGGGTCACTTCTCCTACATCGGTGATTCGCAGGTGGGCAGCCATGTCAACATTGGCTGCGGTACTGTGACCTGCAATTATGACGGCAAGAAGAAAAATAAGACCATCATCGGCGATCATACATTCATCGGCAGTGGCAGTATGCTGGTGGCGCCGCTGGAAATTGGGAGCCATAGTTACACCGGCGCGGGCTCTGTGGTTACGCATGATGTGGCAGATGACACCGTTGTGGTGGGTGTGCCGGCGCGTGTATTAAGAAAAGGAAAATCGGAATAGGAACCCTGTGGAAACTTATCATATTATTTTGTTGGTTGTAGGCATCGTTTTCTTGGTTATAGATTTCATCGTTACCATGATGAAATCCAGCCTGACTTATCTCTTTCCTCACCAGTTGATCGCGCGTGAAGATGAAATTGACAATGATATTCAGCCAACAGTGGAGTTGATCAACCAACCTCATTTTCAGCCTACCCTCTATTTGACGCAGGTTTTTATCCACATGGTGTTGGTGATCGTGACCATGTTAATCGCCGTTGAACTCCTGTCTTTTAGCGGTTGGCTGCCCATTTTGTTGGTGGCGGGTGTTTTCTTGCTGGTGTTGATTATTGAGTTCTCCTTGCAGGGAATGGTCTTTGAAGACCTGGATAACTATGCCATTCGCTTCACACCCCTGGCCAGAATCGTGACCGTTCTCTTGCGACCTTTTTCTGCTTTCTTTATGAGTTTCATGGGCCCGCTGGAAAATGTCAGCTCTATATTTGGGCCTGATTTTGAAGACGAACTGAAAAGCTGGGCGCTGGACGACCGCGAGGAAGAAGAGATCATGGGCGACCTGGAGCAGGACGAGCGCAAGATGGTCTATTCCATTTTCCAACTCAGCGACACCCTGTGCCGCGAGATCATGGTGCCGCGTATTGAGGTGTTTTCGCTGGAAGAAACCATGAACCTGGTGGAAGCAGCGGGCCGGGCTACCGAATCAGGCCACTCACGTGTACCTATTTATCGTTCGCACATTGACAATATCACCGGGATTCTGTATGTCAAAGACATGCTGAAAGTGATTTTGGAGAATGGCGACAATGAACTGCCTCCATTGAAGAGTCTGCTGCGCCCGACCTATTTTGTGCCGGAATCGAAGAAAGTCACTGATCTGCTGCAAGAAATGCGCGCCAAAGAAGTGCACCTGGCGGTGGTGGTGGATGAATACGGCGGCACTGCCGGGCTGGTGACCATGGAAGACATCGTTGAAGAAATCGTCGGTGAAATCCGTGATGAATATGACCAGGCGGAAGAATTGCCCTTTGAGCAGGTGGGCGATGGCGAGTTTATTTTCCAGGGACGCATTGACCTGGATGATTTCAATGAATACATGGGTACTGAACTGGATGCCAACGAAGCCGATACGCTGGGTGGATTTCTGTATTATGTGCTGGGACGGGTGCCCTCTGCTGGAGAGGCGGTGGAACTGGAACAGGACCATGTGGTATTGACGGTGCGCCAGGTGGTGGGCAGGCGTATCACCAAGGTGCATGCCATCAAACTGCCCAATGGCGGCAACGAAGAAGCGAATGGACAGGATGAACATGGAAAAAAGGACACAACAGGCGCTGATTGAGGCGGCTTTGGCTGCGCGTGAACAGGCGTATGCACCGTACTCCCGGTATCAGGTGGGGGCGGCACTTTTGGCCAGCGATGGCACTATCTTCACCGGCTGTAACATTGAAAACGCTGCCTACACACCGACGATATGCGCGGAACGGGTGGCGATCTTTAAAGCGGTGTCAGAAGGCTACCGTGATTTTACGGCGATTGCCGTGGCGACTGCCGATGGCGGGTCACCATGCGGGGTGTGCCGCCAGGTGATGAGTGAGTTCATGCTGGATGCGCAGGTGTTGATCGTGGATGGTGAGGGTACTGTTGTGGTGGACACTACCGGGCGTGACCTGCTGCCTTTTGCCTTCGGGCCAGAAAACCTGGATCGCTGAGGAAGGTAGCCATGACACAGCCGCGCACCTTGCGGGTAGAAGCGGTCGTACTGCGCCACATGGAAATGGGGGAGGCAGACCGTTTGCTGACTGTTTTCAGCCGAGAACAGGGCAAGCTGCGCTGCATTGCCAAAGGCGTGCGCAAGATTCGCTCGCGCAAGGCCGGCCATTTACAGCCTTTTTCAATGGTGAAGTTGATGCTGGCACGCGGCCGTGACCTGTGGATCATCACGCAGGCAGAATTGATCGATGCTTTTCAGCTGTTGCAGGCAGACCTGACGTTGGTAGGCTACGCTTCGTATGTGATCGAGCTGGTGGACCGCTTTACCTTTGATGAAGATGCCAACCCGTCCTTATACCGCCTGATGACCCAGACCCTCAAGCGCCTGACTGAAGCGGAACATCCTGAGATGGTGCTGCGCTATTACGACATACGTTTGCTGGACCTGATGGGTTTCCGTCCGCAACTGTTTCATTGCATCAGCTGTGAAAAAGAAATTGTGGCAGAAGACCAATATTTCTCAGCTTCACTGGGTGGGGTGTTGTGTCCGCACTGCGGTTATGAGCGCTCACATGCACGGGGGATTTCGCTGGTGACTTTAAAATATATGCGCCACTTCCAGCGCAGCGCTTTCCAGGCGGCCATGCAGGCGCCTTACCGTGCGGGTGTGCTGCGTGAGATGGATGATGTCTTGAACGACTATCTGCAGTACGTGTTGGAACGAAGGCTTAATTCACCGGTTTTCATCCGCAAGGTCAGTGATTCATAAGGAGTAATCTCAGGCTGCAGTGATGATGCCGTTGCTCAACGCGGCGTAGAAACGCTGCGCCATCTCTTCGGGGGTGTGCTGGTTGGGGGTAGTCAGCCACCATGCCAGCAGGCGGGTGAGTCCGCCGGTGATAAGCTGGGCGGCAAAATCGGGTGGGGCGTTTGGTGGAAGCATGGTGGTAAGCTGTTGTTGGAGATCATCCGCCAGCCAGTCTTGCAGGCGGCTGGTTAATGCGCCGGAGCCTTTTAACCCCAACATAACCGTGAACAGATCACGGTTTTTTTCCGCCTGGCGAAAGATGGTGATGAAGGTTTCTAATAAAGAAAAACCATCCGGTTGAGATTCTGCGAGCTGGCGGGCAAACATGTCCTCCTCACGTAACCCCCTCTCGATCATTGACCAGACGGCTTCTTCCTTGTCCTGGAAATGCAGATAAAAAGTACCTCTCCCCAGGTCGGCCCGATCAACAATTTCCTGAATGGTGATTGCGTCGTAGCCTTTTTCTATCAGCAATTCCTTGGTGGCTTGTTCCAGTTGTTTTCGCGTACGGATTTTTCTTCGTTGGTGGCGGTTCAAAGACCGCTCACTCATGCTGTCCTCCTGCTCTGGTAATGATTCCGTAAGAAAAGCCCCTTGATGGCGTGAATATTCATAGTATACATCATACTGACAAATAATACAAGTATGAGTTTATGTTTATATTTATACATATTATTATATATGATGATATGTAAAATAATATACATAATAAAATAAATGACGATATGTTTATTATAGAGAAATCTCTAGACAGTGCAAACAAAAATCCGCCTCTGTTAACAAAAAGAGGCGGGTTTCTATGACAGATACAAAACTGGGTTTCTATTTTCTGAAACCCAGTTTTTGTCAGGATTTTGGTTGCTCAAGAACCCACTTTGACAGATTGCAGGTACAAGTTGCCTTCGGTCAACAAAATACCAACCGCGCCGCCGTCCAGCAGCGGATCAGGATCAGATAGTTCGAACAGAATGCTGCCGTCTATGGCTGCCTGGATGATGCCGTCGTTGATGGCAAGCGCGAACAGGTAGGTTTGGTCGAAATGCCAGTCAAAGTCGACTTCTGCCAGGACACTTTCGGTATCCAGTGATTTGACCAGGCGGGCTTTGCCGCCACGCTCCAGCAGCAGGGCGTAATAGCGGTTATAACCCTGCACATAGGCTGCCAACCCGAAAGATTCGGCAAAATGCGCCTTCAACGTGGCGGAAGCGCTATAGTTGTGCCATTCGCGCGCACCTTGCAGCAGCAGGCCACGTCCGCGGTTTTGCAGCATGCGGTAGGCCTGATGGCTGCCGAAATACTCCATACGCCAGTCAGTCACTTTAACCCAGGGTCTCATCAGCACATCGAAGGGAATGTCATCAGCAAAGCGCAGCAATTCCAGTTGGGGGGTGCCGTCCCAGGTGAGCCAGTCGACGAAGAGGACATCATCCGCATGGTTGTCGATCAAATCAATGCCGACGGTGGTGATGGGGTGAAAGGCTTCCTCAGCAAGGTGCCAGTGGATGTCTTTGGCTTCACCGGGCTGGAGTTCCATCACTGCACTGCGGTGCTGCTGCAGGGTGATACCGTCCGGCGCGAAGTTTTCCACCAGCAGGCAGCAACGCAGTACCGCCTGATTGGTTTCCGCCGCGATGAGCGATGCATGCAGGGTCTGGCCGGGATACAGGCTTGGGCTGGAGGTAAATCCATAACCGCCGCTCATGCTTGCCATTTCAGGCGGGAAGAAGGTCGGGGTGGTGGTGCGCAAACCTGCACCTTGCAGGCGAAGACAGTGTTGTTCGGCCTGATGGGGGTGGGGGGCGTTAGCGGCCTCTCCGTTGGCGCTTGTGAAGCCCTGCACCGCGCCGGGGTAAGAGAAATGGAAGCGGGCGCCGTTTTTGGGTTGATCGGGCAGCAGCCCTTGCAGCGCGCGCCCGCTGTTGATGATGCGGCCGCTTTCCTGCACGGCATCCGAAATGGCACGCCCGCCATCCACGGTGGGCAGATACAGGCGGTCAGCCACGGGACCGCGCCAATCAGGACCGCCTTCGAAGCCTGCCAGTCCGTTCTTGATGCCCAGCAAACAGCCGACATTGGCGGCATTGCAGTCGGTGTCCCAGCCGCAGGTATTGACGATCATCATGGTTTTTTGGAAGTCATCATCGCCCCACAACAAGCTGAGAATGATCAGGCCATGGTTGGGGATCATATGACAGCCGCCGCCATAGCGTTCATAACCGTAATGTTCTCGCAGCCAGGCAAAGGCGTTGCGCCAATCCGGTTCAGTAGTACGCAGCTGGCGCAGTTCGGCGATCATGCGGTAGATGATCGAATCTGCGGGAATGAAACTGACAGCAATATCCAGCAGGCGGTTCAGATCAGATTCACCGAAGGCAGCGGATTCCATGGCAGCAATCACCTGAGCGCCGTAGATGGCTTCACCATCATGGCTGACCGAAGCGGCGCGGCGCGCCAGGTCAACGGCCAAGGCGGGGTCATTGGGCGCCACCATTGCCCAGCCGTCGATGAAGATCTGCGCGCCGATCTGCTCAGAAACCACCTTTGAATTCAACTCGCAGGAACCGCTGCGCGGGGCGGAGATGCCGGCTTTGAGGCGCAAAAAAGCGGTGTGCTCGGTGGAGTTACCCATGCCACCCCACCACAGGATGGATTGGTTTTCGATGATGTAGTTCAGCCAGGTGTGGCCGATCTGTTCAGGGGTCAGCGCCAGATTGTTGCCGTGGTCGGGCAGCGCGCGCAGAAAGGTGAAGGTGCCGGTGATGTCGTCGTCGATGAGAATCAGTGGCACACCGCGTTTCTCGTTGACATAATAGCGAATCTCACCCAGTTCTTGTTCAATGCGTTCTTTGCTCCAGCCCTCAAACGGGCGGCCAAGATACACGCCGATGATCTTGCCCAGTACACCGGCATAAACACGTTCTGCATAATCGTGGGGAAGGACCATGCTTTGCTCCTGTGAAATGATTGGTTCGAATTTGGTATCAGGTTGAGTATAACATGCTGGCTTTTCGTTGGCTCTCGATGGTAGTAATTCGGTTAAAATGAGGAAGAATATCAATGAGTATTTAACCAAAGGTAATCAGAGTATGCAGACCAGCGCCATCACCTTTCCAAAGCCGAATGAAGTCGAAGTGGTGCAATTTGACCTGCCGGTTATGCTGGCAGACAATGAGGTGCTGACAGAGACATTGTTGAGCGGGGTGAGCAGCGGCACCGAAACGCGGGTGTTGGCAGGTTTGCAGAATGGTGTTCAGTTTCCCTGCATACCTGGCTATGAAAATGTGGGGCGGGTGATCGAAGTAGGTACGGCTGTTCACAATTTGAAGATCGGCGACATTGTCTTTCACTCCGGTTCTCAAAACACCGGGCGGTATGGCCGCGCCTGGGGCGGAGAGATTGCGCATGCGGTGATCTGTGTAGATGATGCGCTGCCGATTCCAGCGGGCCTGCCGTTGGAAGATGCCATTTACGCCAAGGTGGCCGGCATAGCACGGCACGGCATCTGGCGCGCTGGTATCAAAGCCGGTGAGCAGGTGGTGATCGTGGGGCAGGGCATGATCGGACATCTGGCAGCGCAGATTTCAGCTGCACTGGGAGCAGAAGTGACCGTGCTGGATGTGGTGGCAGAACGCCTGGCAGCGGCGGAGCAAGCCGGCGTGGTACGGGTGATCAACCCGGCGGAGGTGGATGCGGAGCAGGCGCTGCGCGAAAGCGTCGGCACGCCGGATGTGGTGGTGGATGCCACCGGCAATGCCGCCATCCTCAACCAGTCGCTGCGGTATTTACCGCCCAAGCCATGGGGAAAAGATTATGTAACCTCACCGCGCTTTTTGATTCTGGGTTCTTATCCAGCGGAGATCACATTCGATTACCGGCTTTTGTTTGAGCGCGAACCGGATGTGATCATCTCGCGTGACAACCTGGTGGCGGATATGCAAGTTGCGGTTGAGATGATGGTGCAGGGTAGCTTGCGTCCAGCTCTGTTGAAAGCACAGGTGCTGCCGTATCAGCAAGCGCCTGAGGGGTATGAGAGATTGCTGGCGCGCCAGGCGCATCGTGTGTTGTTCACCTGGAGCAAGTAGTCCTCGTCGATCAGGAAAATGCAACCTCTTCAAAATAATTTGCACCTGAGGCATTGCTGTATAATGGAAGAAAGTTAATCAAGAGGAGAGTCCTTCGCTTGCGTCTCACCGAGTATTACATATTCCTGTCTGTTTCATTCCTTTCCGCCATCAGCATGTTTGTGCTGGCGATTCAGGCTTTTTCTTTTCGCAGCAAAGGCGCAAAAATGTTCGGTTTGCTGCTACTGGCAGTAGCTGTGTGGAATTTTGGCATGGGCGGCAGCATGATGAGTGTCAATGAAAGCATGGCCTTCTACTGGACATTTTTGCAGATGATCGGGGTTTTGCTGGTGCCTCCGCTGTGGCTGCTGTTCACGCTTGCTTACACAGATGCGAGTTCTTCGCTGCGCTGGTGGCAGGTTGCGCTGTTGTTCGCCAACGTCTTCATCTCCCTGGTGTTGTTATGGTTCCCGGCATTGCGTCCTTTGTTTGTGCAGGCATTCCATTTTGAAGAAGTCATGGGGTATCAGGTGATCGTTAACTGGACGCTGGGTCCGTATTTTTGGTTTCACCAGGTGCTGTCATTTATCATGATCCTGTTCGGCGATGTGATCATCCTGCGGCATGCGTTGCAGTGGCCGCATGAACAGGGCCGAAAATTGATGCTGATCGTATTGGCAACACTGCTGCCGTTGTTCACCAATATGGCGCTGGTCTTCAACTGGTTCCCCGCCATCCACGGCAACATTGATGTGTTCGGTATTGTGGGGGCGGGGTTTATCCTGGCTTTTGTGTTATACCGCGAAGATCTGCTTGCCTTACAGCCGATAGCAGCGCGGCGCTTGATGGAAGCCCTGCCTGATCCGCTGCTGGTTTTTGACGCGCAGTTCGACTTGAAGGACGCTAACCCGGTTGCACACACGTTGTTTCGAAAAACCCTTCCTGCGGATGTATTAACTATACTGAGGGAATTAATGGTCTCGGCGAAAGACGATACGCAACCCTCTATCCTTCACAACCTGGTCTGGCGGACAAAAGCTGGGGAGCGTCACTTTGATGTGCATGTACAGGCTCTAGCCAGTGGGCAGCAGCTGACCGGCTATCAGGTGCTGCTGAGGGATGTCACCGAATTGATGCAGGTCATGGAGCAGTTGGCAGAGATTGCCACCACCGATCCATTGACCGGACTGGGCAACCGTCGTTATTTTAATGAGCAGGGGGAACGCCTGTTGGCCCAGGCGGTGCGTTACCGTCATCCGCTATCGCTGGTGACCTTTGACATTGACTTCTTGAAACAGGTAAATGATCGCTATGGCCATCCTGCCGGTGACCAGATGCTGACTGAGGCGGGGCGAGTGCTCACTGCCTCTATCCGCGCAGCCGATGTGGCAGCCCGGCTGGGGGGTGATGAGTTCGGCGTCATTCTGCCGGAAACCGACCTGGAGGCAGTCGTTGCCTTCATCGGGCGCTTGCGCAAGGCGTTGTCGCTCATTCAGCTGGATTTGCCTTCCGGACAATTTGGCGGTGTCCAGGCTTCTTTCGGTATTGCCGCCACCACGCAACTGCCAGCAGTAGCGGATGCCAGCCTCGATCTTTTGATGCGTTATGCCGATCGTGCCCTGTATCATGCCAAAGCGTTGGGCCGCAACCAGGTGCAGTTATGGCAGCCAACCCTGACCGATTCTTCAGATGCGTAGATTCTCAACAGGAAAAGGGGGCAAGTATCTTGTGAAACCACCATTTTTCTGTATAATCAATTAACAAGATTCACTTTGTAGATTCTTCAGGAATAAAAGTATGGTTTTTTCAATCTATCGCCAAAACGAATATGGCCAGGGTTTGGTCGAATATGCCCTGATTATTGTCGGTGTGGTGCTGGCTGTGTTGGCAGCAGTGTTTTTATTTGGGGAAGAGCTTTCAGCTGTGTATTGCATGGTGGCGGGTGAACTGGGGGGCGAGGCATGTGGGGTAGGTGAAGTTTCCTATTGTGCAGATGATTTTAGCAACAACAAGGGGTGGGAATTCACCCGTTCGGGCGAAGATTTCTGGCAGTTCTCTGACGGAAAAATGTGCATGACACAGAACAGTTACCGTGACCATGCCTATAATGTTTGTTCACAGGCGATGCCATCAGATGACTATATCATTCGGGTAAGCGGCGCAGAATTAAGCCAGGGACAGGGTTACGGCATTTTCTTCCGGTTGCAGGGTTATGGCGAACTGGTCAGCGGTTATACCTTCCAATATGACCCCGGGTTGAGCGGCTTTGTGTTCCGGCGTTGGGAAGGCGGGCATGAACGTACCATTGCCTACAAACGTGATCCCTCTTTTGATTTCTACAATATATCGCGAGAGATCGAGGTGCATGTGCAGGGCAGCAACTTCAAGGCTTATATCGATGGTGAATTGATGCTGGAGGCCAATGACAGCATGTATGCGAGCGGTGGTACCGGCTTTCGCACCTGGCATGATTCGCGGGCTTGTTTTGAGGATTTTAAGATCTTGCCAGTCGTGACAGAATAAAGCCGAATCTGCTTGACCATTATGGATATCAAGGCAGAAACCTGTATAAGCCCTGAAAAGCGACAGCAATGGGCGCGGCAGCTCACCGAAATTGGGCAGCAGCCGCTGGCGTTGTGCCCCGATCTACCGCGTATTGCCCAACGGTTTGAAGCCTGGTGGGCGCATGATTGCCTTGACCGCCCGGTCTTCATTGCCAGCACCAACCGCAACCCCGCACGCCCGATCACCAAGCGGCTGGAAATGCTGCATGACCCGCGGCAGTGGTTGGCGGAGAAGGTGTGCGATATGCAGCAGATGCACCGCGTGGGGGATGCTCTGCCCTTTGTACGGGTGGATATCGGCCCGGTGTTCATGACTGCGTTGGCGGGCGCCCCGCCGAAATTTGTGTCTGACACCACCTGGTATGACCCTGTGATTAATGATGATTGGTCCAATGCGCCGGATTGGACCTTTCACGATGACAATCTGTGGCAGATTCTGTTGCGCGAACTGCTTGTGC
>Ga0334883_1005290_pt1 | contig 11490 bp, 10 predicted proteins | sample GraSluR1_MG_6_FD_207230 | JGI IMG/M metagenome (GOLD analysis project Ga0334883, IMG submission 207230) | Sludge microbial communities from methane-producing bioreactor in Wageningen University, Netherlands - Granular Sludge_09_05-R1 | ecosystem: Engineered > Bioreactor > Anaerobic >... | reverse complement strand
AAATTTTGCCATCCTGAGATCCATTATTGATACTGCTATAAAAAACGGCCAGAATGTTTTTCTTGCTTTAAACACTATTGCCGATTACAAAACAAACTGATTAGTTACCATCTTTTTAGACGAGGTGCAACTTGTAGAAAGTTTCGAGAAGCTTGTGGGCAGTTTGTTTACAAAGAAAAACATTGATCTGTACATAACCGGTTCAAATGCTTACCTGCTTTCCGGCGAACTGGCAACCTTATTGACAGGCAGGTATATTGCAATCAACGTACAACCATATTCATTCAAGGAGTTTGCCCAGGCAAACAACGAAGAAAACAATACAGAACTGCTCTTCCGAAAATACATGAACTCAAGTAGTTTCCCAGAGGCAGTCACACTTGCAAAACAGGGTGATGAACTGGTTAACGATTACATTCAATCTATTTATGATACTGTAATTATCAAAGACATTGCCAACCGATATAAATTGCGGAATATCCATAATTTACACAGGGTCATAAGTTTTCTTTTCGATTCTGTTGGTTCTAATGTCTCCTCTACAAATATTGCTGAAGCGCTCGGTAAAGCCTCGAAAAAGAATTTATCACACAACACGGTAATCAAATATCTGAATTATCTGACTCAGGCTTATATACTTTATGCAGCACCCCGTTACGATGTAAAAGGCAAAGAACAGCTAACCACAAATGAAAAATACTATATGGTCGATCTGGGATTAAAAAACATAACGACTTCAAATAAGTACGATGCTGATTTAGGTCATAAATTAGAAAATGTTGTATATTTTGAGTTACTTAGAAAAGGAGGCAGGGTATATGCAGGCAAAAACAGTGACAAAGAAATTGATTTTATTGTACAAAAAACGAAAAACGAAAGGGAATACTACCAGGTAGCTTACACTACTGCCGATGAAAAGACATTTGAAAGAGAATTTTCGGCTTTGAGAAGTATCAGGGATAATTATCCAAAATATCTGTTAACTCTTGATTATGATAATTCAAATATCAATGGAATTCAAAAGTTAAATGTTATAGATTGGCTGTTGAAATAAGCAACTGCGCTGAGCGTAGCCTGATCATGGCCTGGATGAAAATGACCGGGCTTTATTTGTATTTTCTGATTACCAGAGAAACAGAAATGCAAATTCACTCTAGCCGTAGCAATGAATTACAACTCACATCCCCCCCGAATCAAGAAAAAAAGTCTGTCCTGTCACGGTATAAGCATCCTCCGAAAGCAGGTAGCTGATCATTGAGGTTACCGATCCGACGCTCACGGGGCTTTGCAGGGGCGAGCTGCTGATAAACGCTTCCTTGGCCCTGCCGGGGACCACGGCGCTCATACCCAGGTCGAGGAAGCCCAGCGCCAGGGCATTGGAGCGGATGCCCTTACGCCCCCACTCCCGCGCCGTATTCAGGCTGAACGACTCCAGTCCGCCCTTGGTGGCGGCATACATGGCCAGACCGTTTACCCCGGTTCCGGAACAAAACGAGGAGATATGAATGATGCTTCCTTTGGTCTGATGCCTGATGAAATTCCGGATCACATATTTAGTTAGTAACAAGGGCGTGGTCAGGTTCAGCCGGATCAGCTCCTCCACCCGCTTTTCCAGCATCTTCGGGATCAGTTCATTGTACGAAACCGCCGCATTGTTGATAAACGCGTGCAAAGGGGTATCGGTCCCGATAAACGCATTGAAAACCCGGGTTTCTACTCCGCCGCTGTCGAGCAGGTCGTACGAAAGCCAGCGCAGCCTGCCGGGATACTGCCCCGAAAGTTTATCAAACTCAGGCGTGGTATTCCGGCTTATTCCGTAAATATTCCACCCGCCCTGCCCAAGCAGCGACCGGGTAATCTCGAGTCCAAGTCCGCGCGAAACGCCGGTTATCAGGATATTTTTCATCTTCAGTTACTTTCAGGTGTTTTAAAACTCCGGTATGCGCTGATGACCGCCTGATCGGCCGGCCCGCTTTGCCGGTGGACAATAATGACTGCATTCAGTTCAGATATTTCCACATACCTGAAGCCATGTTCGCGCGCAACGTCCGACAGCAGGTTCCGGTATATCAGCAGCTTGCGCGACATTCCGCCCTTCGCGGGAATTGCTTCGTTGTATGCGTAACTTCCGCTCAGTACCATGCAGGCCTGTGGTTCCTTTGCAAAGATTTCCATCCTGAATATCGCGAAACAGGTTTTCACCGTTTTCCGGATATTTACCTGATACCCTTCCAGGCTGGTGAGCCTTTTGAAACAATCGGCCTCATCACGCCACATGGCAGGGAAAAAGTCCGTGATATAAAGAAAATCGCCGAACCGTCCCAGGTTATAAAGATAGGTCAGTTTTTCAGGCCGGTTAAGGCAATCCGCTTCAAAGCGGAACTGAACCATCCTGTTGAACGGCACATCGGCCCCGGGTTGCGGTTCGGAAAGGAAATAAGGATAAATGCCGTTTTCCATGATGATTACTGATTGGTTTCGTAGGCAGGCGCCGCTGTGCTGAAGACCCGTGACGTCCTGAAACCGGGCTGCTGAACCAGGAATTTCAGTTTATCAGCATCTGCGGCACTTTTCACTTTCCTGAGCAGGGATTGCCGGGTTATCTCACGGGTAAAGCGGCAGACCTCGTCCAGCATTTCAGGTTTGTAAACGGCGGCCTGGGCCAGGCAACCGCCCCCGCAATGCCATCTGGCAAAACAATTCCGGCAATCTTCGCGGTTATAAGTATCGTAGTGCATCAGGCGGCTGAAAGCCGTTTCATCAAATGAGGGCTTGCCGTTCGCGCTGAGACGGCCATAACAAAATCCGTCGAAATCAGGGTCACCGGGCCACGACACCCTGTGGCAGGCCGTTATGCGGCCATCCGGGACCAGACAATACTCACCTTCGCAGAAACGGCCCGAAATATCATCGGTAAACAGGCCGTTAATGCAATAAACATCTATCCCCGACTTAAGCCCCATCTCCCTGACCCTGAAATAATTATCAATAAAGTCGCTGTAAAACTTCCTGAGTTTCTCAGATGTATCCAATTGACGGGGATCATCCACCGGTTGCAGTTTCACCTGCTGCACACCCCGAAAGTGCCCCGAAAGGTGTTCAACCATTTCAGCGAGGCGGCTCACATTTGCAGCGGTGATATTGGGTTTTATCACCGGATGTAGCCCGCAATCCAGCATGCGAAAGATATTTTCCCTCACCAGCCGGTAGTTTCCGCGCTGCATATTCTGCACATCCTCAAGCACCTCAAAAGAGACCCCGGGTGTAACATAATTGGCTTTCAGCACTTCCAGCATTTCCTGATTGAGGACCGATCCGTTGGTAGTGAAACCGATCCCCAGCCTGAAACCTTTGGCCCTGGAGCGCTTCCGGGCGTACTCAATACCAGCCTGCACCACATCCCACGCCAGGGCAGGTTCGCCGCCTCCGAGAAATGAAATGAACAAATCGCGCGAATCCAGCCTCTGCGGATCAATAAACCAGTCAAGCATGTCCCTTAATACGCTGAACGGCAACCTGCTCTGATCGGCATGGCTCCCGGCGGCATAACAGTAGCTGCAGCTGAAATTACAATCGTAGTTCGGAATCACGGAAAGCTTGGTAAGCCTGTTGGGATCATATACGGGTTTCTGAGGTTCGGTTGCCGGAATTAACTGCCTGAGGGTATCATCCCCGGACTCCGGGGATACGAACTTGTTATATGCAGACGCTTCCAGTTTTTCAAGCCCTTCGGGGGAAACAAAAACCAGTCTGCGCGCCAGCGGCGAATAAACCATAAACACTGCATGTCCGGGCAACCCAAACCAGTCGCCGGCCGGCACCGGATACACGCCTGCCTGTGAAAGACCCGGCCATATGGATGTAGTTGCAGACATGGGTTAATATATTTTGCTTTCCGGTTCCATCACGGGATCATTATTTCCTGTGGAAACTGTCATAACCAGATTATCATACAGAAACCTGCGGGTAAATTCGCGGGTAAAGTTACAATGGGCATCCAGGGAGGCCTTATCCAGCCGGGTGCGTACCATCAGGCATCCGCCCCCGCAGTTCCAGCGGGCAAAACAGTCATTGCATTCAGGGTGTGCATGCAGGTCATCGCTCATCAGCCGGGTGAATTTCTCCGTGTCAAATGTCAGCCTGTCATTTTCCGCTTTGCCATACACGCAGGCTTCGTAACCCGTGTCGGAGGGCGCCGCAATGGTGTGGCAAATGCTGATGCTGCCACCGGGCGTAAGGCAAAGCTGACCGCGACAGTACCGGGTGGTAAGGCGGTCGAAACGCTCCATCAGGGAACAGAAGAGATGCAGGCCGTTGTCGCGGGCAAATCGCCTTGCTTCAAAAAAACCGTCCAGATAGCGGGTATAAAATGCTTCCAGATCCGCTACTGAGGTAAATAGGCTGTTGTCAACCACCGGATCGAAACTGAAATCGGTGATTGCCGGGAACCGGCGTTGCGCCTGTTGCAACATTTCCACCTGCCGGCCGGCATTCAGGGGGGTAATGGTAGCACTTACCGAAGGTATCAGTCCGGCACCCAGCAGGCAATCAATACCTTCAGCCACCTGCCGGTAATGGCCGCGTTGCTGTTGCTGCACATCTTCGAGGATTTCGAATGAGATGCAGGGATGTATTCCCAGGCCGATCAGTTCACGGGCAATATCGCCGTCGGTCAGGGCCCCGTTGGTCATCATCATCACGGAGAGGTTAAGGCTGTGCTGTTTTGCCATTTGGCGCGCTCCGGCAATGGCCGGAAAAAGGGTCCTTCGTGCAAGCAGGGGTTCTCCGCCGCCGGTGATAAAGATGCTGCGCTCCTTTGAGGGTGAACGGCCGGCATCAAGCAGATGACCGATGGCCGCCGCAAGTTGTCCCGGATCAATTTCAGCACCTGACCTGCTTCCTGCGGAATAACAGTAACTGCAATGAAAGTTGCAATTGAATCCGGCTATGACCGAGAGGATATTGTATTCAAGGGGAGAAAAAACAGGTTTGACCGTCCGTACCGGTTTCAGCAGATTTTGATATTCACCCGGCAGATCCTGCGTTCCGGATCCGGAAAGCCATGCTTCAATGAGGCCGGTTTCTTCAGGTCTGAGCAGCAAGGCGGAAGCCGCGAAAGGCGCATATAAAATGCGGTGTTCCCTGTGCTCCGGCCGGAATGAGGGGCCAGGCGGGATCACGAAAACTTCCTTTCTGCCGTTTACAGTTTGCTGATTCATGCCTTCATTATTCATTCATATTGAGCAATTTACCGGAAGCCTCCTCCGCGGTAAGCTGCGTAAGAGTTTTTCCGAACAAGGTACGGACCTGTGATTCCGCTTTTTCGAGCAATCCCAGTTTTACCATTTTCCGGGTAATGCGGCATACCTCCTCAAGATGGGCATCACTGTAAGTGCAGTTACGGAAATGGCAACCTCCGCCGCAATGCCATTTGGCAAAACAGGACTGGCACTTTCTGTTCTTCAGTACATTGTCGTCCAGATGATGCCGGAAAAGATCCTGGTCAATCAGTGCTTTCCCTTCAGTGCCGGCCCGCCCGATGATAAATTCGGGGTAAAGCGGGGATGCCGGGGATGAAACCACGAAACAGATGCTGTATTTCCCTTCGGCCGTAAGCGCGAGACTTCCGGAGCAACCCCTTGCCCTGAGCGATGCGGCTTTGGCCAGTTCAATGCTGCTGATTTCTACGCCGGCTTCCTGCGCAACCGCCCTTGCCCTGACAAAATGCAGGTAATAGTCGTTGAGGAAAGCGCCCAGGCCGGCTGGATCAGCATACAGACCGGCATCCACCACAAAGTCGAAGGAAGCCCTGCGGATATCCGGAAAATTACTGATCAGGGCGGCGGCCATTTCTTCCTGCCGGTGAACGTTCAGGGGAGTAATCACCGCGTTGATGGTGGGGAAAATTCCGGCCTCCGTCATGAGGTGCAGGTTACGGCTGACCTCATCGTACCGGCCGCGCTGGGCCAGCTGTACATCCGGAAGTATGTCGAAGGAAACATTGGCCTTGATCTGATATTTCCGGATCAGGCTGATTATTTCACGGTTCAGCAGCGTGCCGTTGGTCGCAAATGAGAAGCCGGTTTCAACTCCAAGTTTATCCGAAAGTTCCGAGGCCACTTCCACACTTTGCTTTACCAGTTTCCATGAAAGAAATGGTTCCCCGCCACCTCCGAAAGAAATATAAAGTTGCCGGTTGTATCGTCCGTGCGTCGTCACAAAATGCCTGACAGCGCCCAGCAGCACCTCCGGGTCAGGTTGCTGCTTACTCCTTCCGGCAGCCGCATAGCAATAGCTGCAGTTGAGGTTGCAGATTTCGTTCGGCAAAATGGTAAGTGAGGATAGTTGCGCGGGATATGAAGCGATGGGGTTTCGCTCCTTAACGGGAATAAAGTCCAGCAATGGCCTGAACATCTCATCTGGCAATGGTGAGCCGGGATGTTTGAGGCAGGCTTTCTCAGCCCGTGTAATCATTGCATAATCTGCCAGCAAAGCTTTCCCGGCAAGTGGGGAATACAACAGGGATAATCCCTGATTCCCCTCTGGCGAAAGGCAGAATATTTCCGATTGGTTCAATGCCGTGATGACCATGCTGATCCAAAAAAGCTTTTATGCCTTACTTAAACCGTTGTTTTGATTAATTATCTTATTATCATTCATTTACGGAATATATGCCTTAATACTGACATACCGGAATCCATGAATCAGCAACATTGCACCAGTCCGTTGCCGGTGACATGTTTCAGATCGCCGGATTAGCGGCCACCGCATCTTTCAGGGAGGTCCCGTAATATTCAGCATACTGCTTTTCAAGCCGGTCGAGCAGCACCCTGCGTACAAAGTTGCGGGTATAATCACAGATTACCTCCTGCACCTCCGTGCTGTATATGTACTGCTGGGCCTGACACCCGCCCCCGCAGTGGAAACGGGCAAAACAACTGCCGCACTTCTCTTTTCTGAAAACATCATCGTTCAGTAACCATTGATATTTTTCCCGGTCAATCTTCATCTCCCCGTTTTCGATCCGGCCAAAAATGCTTTCGGCATAGCCGGGATCCTGCGGGGCCGAGATCCTTGTGCAAATACTGATTTCGCCCGAGGGTGTCAGGCTGAATTCACCGGGACAGAAGCGCTCAATCAGCAGGTTGATGTTTCGCGAGGCCGAACACTCCACATGAATGCCGTGCTTCTCCCCTGCCTCCATAGCAGCAAAGAAATTTTCGGTATAGTCATCATAAAAAGCCCTGAGCTGATCCGTATCTGTGAAGGAACCGTCATCGGTCACCGCTTCCATCATCAGGTTATTGACAGGCCTGTATTTAAGGGCCACCTCTTCGACCATCCGAGTCATCAGTTTCACATTGGCCGTTGTAATGGTTGACCTGATACGGGTATTGATGCCCGCTTCGAGCAGGCGCTGAAGGTTTCCGGCAACCAGCCCATAATTTTTACGCTGCAGGTTCTGTATCTCCTCAAGAATCTCGTAAGATACCGAGACCATAACATCGTGTTTTTTCAGCAGCGTCAGTTGCTCGTCGTTGATCAGGGAACCATTGGTCACCAGGGAAAAGTCAATGGTGAAACCACCCTCCTCAGCCAGTTCTGAGGCATATTCAATCCCGTATTTTACCAGGTCCCACGAAAGCATAGGCTCTCCGCCACCCAGAAAGGAGATCACCAGCTCCTTCCGGCTGATGCGGGCAGGATCTATAAACACCTCAAGCGCGGTTTTTAACTGGTCTTTTTCGAGCACCCTGCCGTTTCTGCCTTTGGCAGAATAGCAGTAACTACAGGCAAAGTTGCAGATGGAGTTGGGTAAAACGGGAAGCCTGAAAAAAGTTTCGGGCGATTCGCGGCGGGGAACGAGTTTCTCCAGCGGTTCATGATCCAGCAGGGCTTCCATCGTCTGCACGATGGTTTCGTCGGTCACTGCCGTACTGCCCTCAAGAAATTGCTCCATCATCCGGATATTATCCGGTGTGGCAATCAGGGCGCTGTCGGCCAGGGGGGCATAAACGATGCAAACCGCATCATCGGGCCTGCCGAAGTATGCGCCTGAAGGTATGCTGTAAATACAGGATTTGTTGAGCAAAGGCGTTTCTGTCATGGGATGAGGATTGGCCTGGTTTTTAGAATCACGGAATTATTTTCCGCAGGTTATTGGTTGCCTGCAGCATGGGGTAATGCAAATTTCAATAATTCCTGATTAAGAATAGGTCTAAATTGAAGCCTGAAAAGTAGGAAGGCGGGAAAATCTATATTTGATGTGCTGGATATAGTATAACAACTTCGGCATTTAAAAAAAGCCACCAAAGCGCTGAAGCACAATCCCAATGGCTATCGGGACACACAAAAGAATTTTATCTCAGTTATTAAACCCCTGAAAAATTGAATAGCTGATTAGCCATCAAACTTTTTTTAGTATCCGGGATCTCTTTTCCTGCAATAATTTTGTGTTCTTCTGAGCCCCGATGGCGATCGGGATCGTGCTTCTGTGGCAAAAAAAACAAAAAGCACATCATATAATGAACTACCCCGGAGGGCCGTTTAGTTTCGTCAGTGATCACCGGCAGCAAAGCATCAGGGCAGAAAATGAAAAAAAAATGATGCTGCCGGGGCAGCATCACTTCAATGGGGTTGACAGGTGAACTAATTGTTGCACTTGCAACCGCCGCAATGATCACAGCATGCGTAAACACCTTTTTTCACGGTTTTTACCTTAAATACAACAGTAATCATGGCAGGATAACTTTTGATGATGCCTACTTCTTTTTACAGTAGTCGTTCGGCATGTTTCTACTCGTGTGCACCGGGGTGCCGCAGATGCAAATATCTGATAAAATTTACCGTTTGTCCAGCGAAACTTTAACTTTCAGGTTATTTATTCTGATTCTAAGTAAGGACTCCGGACGCTTACCCTGAAGTTGTTCCCGGCTCAACCAACGGAATAAACAGGTGAGATTTCATTTTCTCCTGCTGAAAGGATTTGCAGTATATCCTCACCATTTTTGCGGAAATGCCTGCGTTGCACCCTGCCGGTCAGTTCCCGGGCCACCAGTTCACGGGTAAAACCGCAGAGCACCTCCAGGCGGGCCTCATCATACAGATCGTTGGGGCACATGCAACCGCCGGCGCAGTACCATTTGGCAAAACAATGTTCACATTTGTTAAAACTGTAGACATTTTCGCTGCAGATGGCCGAGAATTTTTCCTGATCAAAACATAGCTTTCCCTGGTCGTCTGCCCGGCCATATACCCGTTTTTCAAAAGATTTTTCGAGGGGGGACGACACGCAATAGCAAATGGTAAGGTCGCCCCGGGGGGTAAGGGTAAGTTTGGGCGGGCAGCCGCGGTCGAGAATTTCCCCAACATTGTTAAGGATGCGGCACTCTATGATACAGCCCTTTTCGCGGGCCATCTGCCTTACGCGGAATATTTCCCGGGTGTATTTTACATAAAAACCGCGTAAATCCTGCGCTGTAGCGAATATTCCGGGATCCACCACCGGCTCAAAGATCATCAACTTTATATCGGGAAAACGCCTGAACATCAAACCGGCCATCTGATCCATCCTTTCCACGTTTTCAGGGGTGATGGTTGCATTCACCGAAGGCTGATGCCCGTTTCTGATCAGGCAATCGAGCGTGGCCATCACCTGATCGTAATGCCCGCGCTGTTTTTGCTGCACATCCTCCAGGATATCAAACGAAATATTTGGCAATACCCTGTGTGCTTTAAGGAAAGCGGCCATTTCATCATTCATCACGGTTCCATTGGTAATCAGGGTAATATCCACCCTGAAGCCCTGCTCTGCTGCCCTTTTCCCGGCATATTCAATCCCCTTTTTCACCATTTCCCACTCAAGCAGCGGCTCTCCGCCCCCGATAAACGAAATGGTAAGGTAGCGGCTTTTCAGCCGGCCGGCATCGATGAAATACTCAAGCGTTCCTTTGAGCTTCTCCCAGCCAAGGCGATCTGCCGAACGGCCGGCCGCAGCGTAGCAGTATGAACACGAAAGGTTACACGCCTGGGTGGGCAGTATGGATAGTTTTTGCAGGTCCTGTGGGGCGGATATCCGGGCAATTCTGTCTCCGGCAGGGATAATGCGGCTTAGTGCTTCTGCGGCTGTGGCAAGTTGATGATTGACGAATCGGTTATTGTCCTGCCGGAGCAGAGAATCAAGCTGCTGCACCACATCGCCCTTTGCCAATAGCATAGCATTGGCCAGGGGTGACAATACCAGCCAGACATCCTCTTGCGTTTTAATAAAATAAACATCCCCCTGCTCCAGCGGGATAAAAAAATCTTTTATGTCATGAGCTGTGGTTTTCATCATCCGGGCATTCACAGGTGCTGGTTTTTCAGTTTCCGGATCAGCAGATTGTAAAGCATTTCGCGGTGAAAATTACAAACTTCGCGAAACTGCTCTTCACTGAAATGATCGCGGCAGGCCATGCAGCCGCCGCCGCAGTGCCAGCGTGCAAAACAGTCGTTGCATTCGCTGAAATGCGCAGCATTGTATTGAAGGAGCCGGTCAAATTTCGCCTGATCCATATCCGGCTTGCCCGATAAAGTCACGCTCCCGTAACAGTACCTGTCATAAGCCGGATCGGATGGTGATGAAACTTTATGACACAAACTCAGGGTACCTTCGGCCGTAAGGCAGAGGTATCCCGGGCAGAAACGGTCACGCAGCCGGCTGAACTTTTCCAGGATGGAATTTCCCGTTTCCAGTCCTTTGTCGCGGAAAGCCTCCATAGCCTCGAAATAATTCCGTGTAAAACTGCTATAGAAAGCCGACAGATCTTCAGTGCCCGCAAAAAGACGCTTATCCATCACCGGATCGAAATTCACTTTTTTGACTTCCGGGAAGGATTGATGCACCGCTTCCAGCATTTCCTCCATGCGTTCCACCCCGGCGGGAGTGATGGTGGCAAAGATTTCAGGGATAATCCCCCGGCCGATCAGCGATCGTATATGCTGATGTACCCGTTGATAGGCGCCCCTTTGCATTTGCTGAAGCTCTTCAAGGATTTCGAAAGAAACGCATACCCTGATCCGGTGGCGGAGCAATGTCCGGATAATTTCTTCATTCAGGATGCTGCCGTTGGTAATGATCCTGATGTAGAGTTTAAAGCCGTGCTCAGCTGCCAGCGTTGCGGCGTAGTCCAGTCCTCCGCTGATCAGGGGCCAGGAGAGCATGGGCTCGCCTCCTCCGGCAATCAGGATGTTCAGCTCACAGGGCTCAATGCGCGCAGGATCAATGAAGTACCTGAGCATCGCCCTGAGTGCTTCCGGGCTTAACTCGCTGTCGGAACGCCCTTTTGCCGAATAGCAGTATGAACAGGAAAAATTGCATTTCTGGTTGGGAAGGATGGAAAGGGTGTCGCCCTGGCCGGGCACTTTGTAATGATGCAGCACCTGTTCCCTGCCGAACGCGAACAGGCCTTCGGGCAACTGCGCTGCACCGGGTAACGTCGCGGCGGACAT
>Ga0334883_1005285_pt1 | contig 11505 bp, 8 predicted proteins | sample GraSluR1_MG_6_FD_207230 | JGI IMG/M metagenome (GOLD analysis project Ga0334883, IMG submission 207230) | Sludge microbial communities from methane-producing bioreactor in Wageningen University, Netherlands - Granular Sludge_09_05-R1 | ecosystem: Engineered > Bioreactor > Anaerobic > Unclassified... | reverse complement strand
AGAATTTTCACACTGCCCACCATTATAACCCACTAAGAATACTATCTGTAAGTGATCCTATTTGTTTTTGTTTAAAAAATTTAACGAACGAACGTTAGTTTTATATAGTATGAGGAGAAAGTTATATCTGTGAGACTAACGAACGGTAATGCCCCATTAGGAGAACTTAACCAAAAATACTTATATTAGAAACGCGATAATATAACCATGAATCTAGATCTAGCAGAGAAATTATTCATAAATAAAAATTTGAGTGAATCAACTCAGTCTTTATATACCTTAGGTCTTAAACAATACTGTGATTTAACTAAAATGACCTTAGAAGAACTTTTAGATGAGGCTGAAGATGAAGAGGAGAATATTCCCAGATTAAGAAAGCGAAAGATAGATTCATATCTTCCAAGGTTCAAAAAAAGTCTTGAAATGAGAAAATTAGCTCCTCAGACAATTAAAGTGTATGTAAGCGCTGTAAAAACATTTTACAAATATTACAAAATTACTATTCCTGAAGTCTCAACAGATGTTAGCGATATTTGCTTAGAGAAAAATGAAGGAAGGTTACTGACTAAAGAAGAAATTCAAAAAATGGTTGAAATCGCCCCAATACGTGATAAGACCATGATTTACTTAATGGCCATGACTGGTATGGCACAGGCAGAAGTTCGTAACTTGACAATCAAGAAAATTCTAGATGCAGCCAGTGATGCTCTTGACAAAAAAATTGAAACTGTCGAAAATTTGTTTGAATATGAAAAAGAACTCAATGAAGTTATATTGAGTTTACTCATCACTAGAAAGAAAGTCAAATACCGTTACCAATCTTTTATTCCCCCAGAAGTAACAAAAAATATAATTTATTACCTAAAAGAAAGATCCTACGGGCGAAATGAGAAGATTAGGATAACAGATATTAATAAAGAGCTTTTTGTTACTCATAATGGGGAAAAACTCACAAAAAGTGGTGTTTCTTCCAATTTCAATAGGATTGGAAAAAAATTAGGTTTTACTGCTAGTGAAAAAGGTGCTTATGGTTTCTGGCGAAGCCATGGCCTAAGAAAATATTTTATTTCTACCATAATCAATAATACTGGAGACCATATTTTAGCTGACTATCTTGTAGGCCACAAAATAGACAAAACAAAAAGAGCTTACTGGAAAGCAGATCCTGATAAATTGAAAGCGAAATACATGGAAGTTGTCGGATTTCTCTCAATTGATGAGAGTAAATTTCAAGTATTCAGATCAGAAGAATTCAAAAAGCTTACTGCTGAGTTAAAAGAAAGTAAAAAAGAATCCCAGAACATGAAAAATGAATTCAGGAAAATTTTACTCATTAATTTAGAAATAGATCAATTAAAAGAGTCAATTTCAATGATTGAGAATGGAAAGGTTGGTTCCAAGTCAGATATTCCTGAATTAAAAAAACATTTAGAATTGCTTCAACAAGAAGTCATAGAAAAAATTAATAATATCACGGTTCCAGATAAAAATGATAAAGACTATCTTTCTAAACTTGTTGAACATTCAGAGATAATGGGTGAAACAAAAGACAAGCATAGGGATATTTAAATATCTCTTTCTTACTTTTTTATTATTTTTTATTACATTATATAATTTTCCCAGTACTATTTTTTAGGGTACCTTATTCCGTGGCTTTGAAAAACTGCCCACAAAAAAGACCCACCCCCCACAACATCGCTTCGAAAATGAATCTGTGCTTCCTTTCCCATGTATATTGATTTATGTATTTATTTTTGTATCTATCCACTTCCTTGTGAATTAATAAAAAAAACAAGGATGTGATAGTGATGGAATTTAAAATACCGGAAGATAAAAGAGGAGCTGAACTGAGTGCGTTTCTGGTGGAAAAGTTAGATGAAGTTATTGATGGAGCTTTTTCTACTAATTTAGATGCAGTAAATGAGTTTATTGAGCTGTGGAGTTCCAATTTAAGACTCCATGAGTACAGCATCAATAATATCATCCTTGCTTGGACACAATACCCTGAACTATCTATGTTGGCTGGGTTCAAGAAATGGTTGAGTTTAGGTAGGACTGTACGCAAAGGGGAAAAATGCCTTCGAATTTTGGCACCACTTACGAGGAAAGTGAAAGATAAAGAGACAGATGAAGACATTTACCTTGTAAAAGGGTTCAAATACGTTAATGTTTTCGATATTAACCAAACTGAAGGGGAAAATCTTGAATTCGGTCATCCAGAAATGGTTCAAGGTGATATTTCCTTTAATAAAATAAAGAAGATAAGCCCATTGCCTGTTGTTGTCAAGTATTCTGGTACAAGTAATGGCAACGTGAATAAAGATCGTGTTTTGGTTGCTCCTAAAGACAATGAAGCTGCAATGGTGGCAACTTTGATTCATGAAATAGCCCACTACAAACTTGGGCATGTAGGTAGTGATTTAGACAAAGCAATAAAGGAGATAATGGCTGAAGGAGTTTCGTATATCGTAACCAAATATCTTGGGCTAAATAACGAAAAATCATACTACTACATCCGGTCCTGGAGCAGTAGCTCTAAAGAACTTCGAGGACAAGGCAAAAAGGTCATCTCCGTAGCTGAAGCAATAATCAGGGACATAGAAGCCCTATCCTAATCCTTTTTTTGAATTAATAAAAAGAGGTGACAATATGGATAATTTAAAGTTTGGATTAGGATATACAACCCTTGTGTGCAGTGTAGGATGGATTATTGGTGGAATAAGTGCATTGATTCCGTGTATTGTGTTTTGTGTGATACCCATTATCTCTGAAATCAGGAAGAGACTAAACGATGAACATTTAGAGCTTGAAACTTGTCAATTGTGCGGCTGTAAGTTTAGAATCAGGAATAAAACTATGGAATGGGAGTATCGGACTGTGGGCTTATGTCCGTTGTGTTTGGATTCTATTTTTAAGTATTCAAAAACTGTTCCTGAATTGGATTACGAGGGCTAGCAATTTGTTGGCTTTATTTTTTTTATGTAATGAATTCTTATCATTGCATAAATTTGTCCGAAAGGTTAATAATATTGATAAAAAGAATTAATGTTAATGAAATTAAATGGGGGTAACTATTTGAATAACAGTGAATATAAGATAGAATTTAAGGAATTTTTTGATGTATTCTTATTATTAGAAAAGCAACGGTTAGAAATACTAAACTATATTGAGTCTCATTTATTGGGGGAGGGGCTCTCAGAAGATTTGATGGATAGATTGCGAACTTACGAAATAAGCCTCAGAAAACTATTTTCGATGTTTAACAATATAAATCCGCCCAAGGACTTTAAAACTGCTCATGCCCTCTATTTGCAGACTATTGCTTATAGAATTCAAAATTATGAATGTACTGTTGATTCATTAGTAGCTGCAGTTGAAAATGATGTTACTAAAGTTCGTGAAGCTAATGATCAGATGGATCATCTTAGTAAGATAATAACAAAAACTGACGAGCTGGGTTGGGTTGAATTTAAAAAAGCTGCAGGTATGAAATAATCGGTATTCTCTTAATCATATGAATCAAGTTCCTGAATCTCCATTAAAAATAGAAGATAAGTGGAATAGGAGATAATAGTATGAATCGTTTTATTAGAAAAGATTTTTTGGTCACAATTCCTGATGGATGGAAAGAATGGGAAGAAATGGGGGAAGAAGAAAATGTTGTATGGTTAAAAAAACCTAAATTGACCATATTCAACGATTACTTGCCTCATATGAAAGATTTTCTCATGGAAATCAGTGTTTCTAATCCAACCGATGACAATGTTAATTTAGATTTTTGTATTGAAGATAAAAAGTCTTCCATTGGTGACAACAACATCATATCTGAAGAATTTATAGATTTAAAAGGAGTTGATGGGTACAGGATGGAGTCTGTTAAAAAAAGTAAACAAAGAGAACAATATTTCGAAGAAGTTTATATTGTTTTTTTAAAAAATAAATTGGTATTTAATACAATTTGCTCTTCATTCATTAATTCTCCTCAACAAAGCACATTATATGCCATTGAAGATGAAATTATTTCCATTGCTTCAAGTATTAAGCCCAGAAGGATTTCAGAATAATCCTTTTCTGAAAACCCACACAATGTCACAGTACCAGCAAACATCCTTCTCATTAAATATCCACACCTAGTACTCAATCTATCCATTAATTAATACATTTATATATTTTTGTACGAGCGTGATAATTTCTAACGGCCTTTTATGCTATTTATTTCGGATGTAATACTTTTTATTTGATATCTAATACAAATGGAACTAACTAGACCTTAATTAGACAACCAGTTTTAAAGAACATATGGGTGTTAAATGTGGTAAATAGATCTTCTGAGTTCTCCAATAATAACTGGACAAACTGGACATATATTCCCAGGACACACACCCTTATGTAATATAATTTTCAATCTAATCACTCCATATAATATATAATTTATTTTAATGTCCAATAATATAAAAAGAACAGAAAACTCTCTTTTTCGTTAGATAATGTTTTAGTTGTCTTTAAAACTGGACTTTTTAATGTGTCCAGTTGATGTCCAATTAGTCTAGTTTAAAAAAAAATAAGGAGTAAAAGGATTTATCTGCATTTTTAGCTAATTAAATCCTTTATTTTACTCATGTCCAATTTAAAATAGGTTGAGAAACTCTTCATAATCGAAGACTGCAACTGTCCTTTTTTGGCCATTTACGGTCTTTCTTTGTACTTTACCACCAAGAAGCTCTGCTATCCTATCTAACTGGATATATATATTTTTATATTGCCGTAAGTCAGTTTCTATAGATTTTTCTATAAACACAAATTCTTTATTTGCATCTGGACCCCTTGTTGGCATATGTAAATTAATCCAAGGTTCTCTTGCCCTTAAAACAACATCTTGTGCCTTGTCCCTAGGTGTAATATGGTGTATAGTATCTCTGGTCTCAGCATCATATTCATCCACTCTTGCATTGCGTAAGATGAGAGATTTGATGTTTGATAAGTAATGGTCATTTTCATCTTTAAATGCTTCTTCTACACCTTCAGGTGAACTGAAGTTCCTCATCCAGTCAGGCATATCAATCTCTGCTAGCTTGTACATATTTATCCATAGGATCTTTGATAATGTTAACCAGTCTTTCTCTAAAAGTTTAGGGTTTGATGTTATTTGTGCAGCTACATAATTTCCTATATATTTAAATACTTTCAAAGGCCCATTATCGTTGTCTGGTTCGAATTTTTTCATGAATGCTTTTTTCTCTTCGTCAGAACGTAATCGTTTTTTGAAGTATTTTATGAGGTCTAATCTAGCTCCTAATGCACCGTCATTCGGTTTGTCATAGTTAGCAGTTATGATGACTGGTGAAAGTGCCATAACCTCTTCATCTCTTTGTAAATGACTGTTGAACCTAGATCTTGCCGATATTGAATGGGTCGCTGTTTTCATTAAGTTCAATAAATCAGGGCTGTTGAATAATCCTTCTCCTTCATCAACAATAATGGGAAAAGTGCTTTGTGAAATGGCTTTCCCATATTGGTAAGGACTGTGCACATTACTCCCCGAACTTAACTGTTCTTCTTTATCTCTGCACCATATGAAACTTGACATATGTGCAATTGTCGTCTTCCCATAGCGTGTTGTTCCATACAAGAATAAATTGTTTATTTTGGTTCCTTTACCTTGTTGTTTGATTACAAAAGAGAAAGGTGCCAAAATCATCCAGTGTGCAACATATCCCAGTTTCGGGCGAAACTTACCATAATGTTCTCCAATGTCATTAAATGTTTTCAATGCATTGTACATCTGTTGTTGAGTAGGTATCGTGTATGATTCTGTGGACACAAGTTTGTCATTCAAAATAAAGAAGCCTGGGTATGGTGGCTGGTTTTCAACTCTATATTGTTGTGTCATTTTAAGGGCATAAATAGCATTAGTTACAATGTCCCTTGCTCTGTTTGCATTATGGAAAAGTCCACGTGATTTTAAATCCCCAACTATCTCATCTATTGTTGCAGGTTTAATTTTATCACTAGCACCATCAGCACTTGTCATTTTGAACGAAAACATCGGTGAAGTTTTCAGTTCATATATTGGCGGATATTCAACTAAATCTGAAATAGAGAAATATGCCATTTTATTTTTTGAACTTTCTTCTCTTGTTCCATCATCTTTGTCTTCTTTAATTCTAACTGATTCGCAAATATTTTTGTGTGTATCCACAACAAAATAGACTGTTGGTCCACTGCTTAGTTTTATGTAAGTTCTTTTATTCCAATAGAAATAATCTTCTATGAACTGGGGGGTTTCCGTAGGTTCATAAAAATTTTCATATGCAATTTCTATACTCATCTTATCTGCTCCATTTATATATTATTGTGGAGGGACCCTTGAAAGTAATTACAAGGGCCCAGATAAAACGATAAACTTGAAAAATAGTATTCAATCTTTAATAGTCTTCTTTCTACTTCTAGTAATCGTTCCATCATGCTTCCACTTAAATTTCGTTTTCATATTCATATTACCCAATCCTCCTGGCGTTCTATTAAACATGTCGTTTGTCAATATGTCTTTTTTCTACCGGTTTTTACTCTTCATTGACAATTAATTATGCATTACATAGGAATCCCTCCACATTTCATTTTACATTAACAAGGTTAATATAACCCACATAGTATTTAAACTCTTTTATTCTACTTATTTAACAGTCAAAAGTAATAATTTCGGTTTTTAATGATTTTGGCAAATTAACATGCTTTTTTACATTCCTTTATATATGCACTATTGATGCGGTTAATTTTCCTTTATATAACCAGTGCAAAAAGTGGTGAAAATATGAGAAATAACATAGATCGGTTAATTTTGCCAAAGTATTACTCAAAAAATTAAACGATATCACTTAAAAATATCCATTGCTGAACAAGAATCCCACATACGTGCCTAGTTCTATTCCCAACCCCCACATCCCACAATAACTCAATAAATGAATAAATAAATAAATTTGTTGCAATATTTATGAGTAAATTACTAAATTTAATGCAATACTAACCCAAAAAAGTGCAACTTGCCCTATATGCGAGAGCTAATCTACTCAAACTTAATACATCTTTTTAAACGTATTTTTAAATCAAAACATGAATTCATTTATACAAATACTAATATAAGTAGTGCCATATTGGTAGGGCTGTATGTTATGTAAGCAAAATAGGATGCGACTAAAAAAAGAAGAGTGGTTAAATGAAATAATCCTCTAAAGTGCCCTCAATTTGCCCTCTGGTTTTCTTCTCATACTCAAGGATATCTACAGTATCGGCACCTTTTTCACTCAGCTCATAAAATGTATTTTCACCAAGCAATACATAATGCCATTGGGAGTAAAGCCTATCTTCAGGTTTCAGTTGGTTAATCTTATCTATCCAATCAATAGTAGCTCTTCTCTTTTGCTGGACATTAGGGTTGTTAACATCTTTTTGAGCTTTAGTTTCAACCAAATACACTTTATTGGATGTTCGCACTAAGAAGTCAGGATAGTAATGAGATAAAAGACCATCTTCCCGGATATAGGTTATGTGAGCAAAGTCATGATAGATTTCACTGATTTTAAGGAAGGAATGAACTTCTGAATCTTTATCAACAAATTCTATGAATGCTTTTTCGAATCCTCCCTTATTGGATGGATAAGCTAATTTCTCATATATTGCCTTGGAAATGTCCAGGCAGAAGTTCTCCCGCATTTTTATTTCCGCAACATCAGAAAATGGTTTTTTGATCACTTCTGCTTCCGTAACATCAACATTGTTTTGCATCTCATAGATTGCTTTACTGACATTTTTAATAATATGTGATAGGATCTTGGACTCAGATAAAAAGAGGATTCTCCAATTATCCTCAACCATAGGATTAAACTCTTGGTCAAATAGCCTATGCCGTATATAATCATCAGTAAGTTTGGCTATTTCTGCTGTGTTAACCTGCAGCCTAGGGAAAGATTTTTTCCTCTTACGACCCATAGGTATCAACATAGAAGTTACACCCCTAACCAATTTTGCCAAGAACTCATTGTAACTATTGGCATTAAATATATCGGCAGTTACAGAATACTCGCCAAATCTAGTCCTAACGGTAACCTCCTCTGAATAAAAAACATCCCCTTCTTTTGGGATTAATTTTTCAAGGTCTTCTAACGCAACCGGGAATGATTCCATGTTATCGAAAGATAGTTCGGTAGGTGCAAGGTTTTCTTCACTCTCTCGGATAATCAAAGGCCAATAAAAATCATATTTCTCATAACTTTCCCTCAATCCAACATTAATAATGTCACCTAAGATGTTCTCCCTTTCAGTTGGCGGTTTTTCAGCAGTCCCAACTGTACCCTCATCAATTAACTTCTCATAAAACTCAATAAATGCAGGATGCTCAACAATACTCAGAATATCCAGATAATTCATGGGTTCTTCCTTTTTATCTAACAATCTAATTCTATTTTCAGCTTTAACTTCTTCAAAAATAGGTTCTCTCCACATTAACCTTAAACCACGACCTATAGTTTGTTCCAAGAGTATAAATGAAGTAGTAGATCTTAAGGGTACAATAACACAGATATTATTAACATCAAAACCTTCCCTTAACATAAGAACAGACACAATGACTCTTGGACTCTTATGTTTGTCAATATTAAACAAACGCTGCTTGGTCTCATCCCATTCTTTCTGTGGTATATTCCCTTTACGGTCTGAATGTATCTCCATCACATCATCTTCAGATAAACCCTCAGATTTAATCAAGAAATCTGTTACAAAGGGAGCAACCTTAGTATCCTCACAAATAACCATCATTTTCGGATGTTTAGTAGAAACACCCTCTTCATTTGAAGTCAGATCTACAAATTCTTTCTCAAGGATATTTAACTTTTGCAATCCAGCTCTAAGCATGATTTTCTGCCCATCAGACAAAGCCACAACATCTTTACCTTCCCTGATGGCTTTAAAATCAAGTTGCAACGATGCAACTTCTTTCCTCCTATCCAAAGCTATAGTCTTAACCAACCCATACCTAATAGATGTTCTTAAGTCAAATTAACAACAATATGCGGGAAAAAATGCCTTGTGCGCTTTTGACCACTGCCAGTAACACTATAAGGCGTTGCAGAAAAGTCTATTTGAATAAACTTCTCTTTTTTGGGCTCAGAGATCTGCAATAAACTCCTTTGCCACTGCACTTCAAATATTTCTCCACCACGTTTCACTTCATGAATATGGTGAGCTTCATCATTAAAAACAACTAAATCTGGCAAATTAGCAAGATACTCTATTTCCCTTCCCCTAAGATACTGATTATCTAAAGAATCTAAGGCATTACCCGCTGTTTGTCCAGGAGTAATTGGAAGAACATCTTTAATGACTGCTGCGGGATCCTCAATAGGTGATTTATCACTCGGTTTTTCTTCTTCTCCAGCCAGTAAATGCCAATTAGTGATAGCAATAAGACCTTCACCAGTTACTTTAGTTCCAATTTCCTCTTTACGGGCAACATTAGATTGAATAAAACCAAAAATAATATTCTTGTATGCTGTAGGTACAAATAACTTCTCAAAAGTCTTAAAATCGGATTTATAAAAATCTCTAGTTCCATCCACTTGCTCTTTACCTAAAAACGCATCTAAAAGTCTTTCATAAACAATTAATCCCGGTGCAACAAGTAAAAAATTCTTAGAATATCGTCCAGAAGGTTCAATTTCATTCTTAGCATTTAAAAACTGCCAAATAAGCAATGCGTGTAGAACCCATGTTTTTCCAGTACCAGTAGCCATTTTAATAGCATATTTAGGATGTTTGTATTTCTCTTTCTCCAGATCCAGAAGATCCATCTCACTCAGTAACTCAGGACTAGTAGATTGATACATGTCCATTACACTACTAACACCCATTACCTCATGGAGATAAATAGTGTTTAAAATAGCTTGTCTTTGACCTTCATGGAAATTGAAATTACGAGTATCACAAAACGCATCACTAAACCAGAACTTCAACAAGTCTTTTGTTATGGGAGTTACATTTTCAATAAATGACCCATCTCTCCAGGCTCGATTCACATTATTCGTTAATTCCTTGGCGAATAGAAGGGGAATGTCTCTTGTCCCTTGGTGTGTCATCCTAGACATATTACTCCACCTCTACTACGGTTGCACTTTCAAAACCAAACACATCAACAGCTTTAATACAGATTTTCCGTTTTCTATTTTCTTTAGGAATGATTAATTCTGCTTTGCGTATCACTCTAAATGGATCGTTATCATTAGCAACATTTTGGCGGTAATCCTGCCACTTACTTCGGAAAACTTCACCATCATAATCTGGGTCAATACTCCAATATTCAACAAGACTAAGCGGATCTTCCTTAATAACGTTCTCCAATAAAGTTTTGTTTTTATCATCTAGTGGAAGGGCATCTGGAGAAAGCAATATGTAATTATCTAACTCTACCCCTATTTTATCATTATCTGAATCATATTTTGATTTTTGCACGGGTTTTACAGTTAGATATTGGAGAGATGAAAATCTTACCTTGCCGGACTGAATTAATTTTCTATACTTCGCTTTAGTCTTTAGCATGTCTAATAAATCAGCAGGGATTACAAGAACCTCCAGATTCTTGTCACCTAAACTACTTATGATCTCTCCAATATTTGATACAAAGTTCCATCCCAAGACTACTACCTTTTTCCAACCTCCTGCATACAAATTTCTAAACTCTTGAGCACGTTTTAAAGTGTTGTAACCTGTCATTTTAGATGGAGAATCAACTACAACTAGAGTTCTGGATTGTTTTATATATCCTGCGTTAGCTGGAGCATTTTCATTTGGAGGGAAAGGTGTGGCCCCATAAAGGTTAATGATTACGTGAGCTAAATCTCTAATTGTTCTAAATTCTGACTTTTCATATTGCTCTTTCTGATAATCACCAATTGACTGGAATAAAAAAGGTTGAGAATCTAGATCTACCATACGTTTTCTAGTGATCATACAACCAGGTTTACCTAATTCCGCCATTATCCATTTTCTACCATTTTTTTCTGCAACTGCACCAGTAGTACCACTACCTGCAAAAAAATCAGCCACTATTGAGCCTTCATTAGATGATGCCTTAATGATTCTATTAAGTAATTTCTGAGGTTTTTGAGTTTTAAATCCCAATAATTCAGTTCTTGAAATTTGTCCACCAGATGGAATGTCGTCCCACCAATCATTAGGAATTCTTCCTTTTTCGTATTCTGAGATGTCTTTTCCAGTAAATTGTATGCCCCCTTTTGTAGTTTCAGAATACCCTCTTCTTTTTAAGGTTGATTCATCATAGGGGATCAAAACATCTTCATAATTAAAAATATAATTATTTGACTTCGAATACCAAAATATAATATCATGTTTCTTTTGGAAAGTAGTTTTAACTGGAGATGGTCCTTTATATGCCCAAACAATTTCGTTTTGGAAATTATCTCTTCCAAAAATCTCATCTAATATTATCTTGAGATA
>Ga0334883_1005281_pt1 | contig 11531 bp, 8 predicted proteins | sample GraSluR1_MG_6_FD_207230 | JGI IMG/M metagenome (GOLD analysis project Ga0334883, IMG submission 207230) | Sludge microbial communities from methane-producing bioreactor in Wageningen University, Netherlands - Granular Sludge_09_05-R1 | ecosystem: Engineered > Bioreactor > Anaerobic > Unclassified... | reverse complement strand
GCCGCTCCCCCATCCGCCCTGTGATTGCGCAAAAGATTCGCCGGGAGTTTCAGCGTGCCAAGACCAACGAGCAGAGTCTGCTCTACAATTTGCAGATCATCTCCCAGTTGACCCCCACGGAGCTGGATTTGCTCAACCTGCTCAACCAGGGCTACAGCAGGCAGGAAATCTGCGATTTGCGATGCATCGCCCCCAGCACGCTGAAAACGCATATCCACAACGTGCTGCATAAGTTTGATCAGGGCAGTGCAAGCGCGCTGATTGACCAGCTCAACGCGCTGCGCATCTTTGAATACCTCTGCCATGATGACAGCAGCCGACGCAAGCGCTAAGCCTGCGTTCCTACTGCTGCGCATTGGCCGTCATGCCCTACAGGCAAATCACGCCGCCTGCCTGTTTCGGCGAACCTTTGCCAGGCAAACGCCAAACAGGGTTGGCGGCAATCCCGCATGCCTCATTCGCCTGCCCCTTGTTTTCCGGTGCCGCGCATGCTTCCGCGGCATCTTTTTGTGCAGATGCCATCATCGAAACGATAATCCCTTGTTCATGATTCACGACCTATGGTATAATGATGCTATCATAATCATAGCAAAAACGAGAGGGGTTGCTTGCATGATTTCAAATATACTGGATGGCATTCGCATCCTTGCGGTCTGCGCGGCTTTCTTCTTCGGATACCAGATCGGCTTTCAAGATGGGTATAATCCCGCTGCGCAGTTGCATTTCATGACCCCGCTGCTCATTGTCGCCATCGTGGGCATATCCGGGCTGGAAGGCTTGCTCTTTCCGGCGCAGGCAAGCGCCGCAAAGGGTTTTGAAAGTGGGAGCAATTATCAAAGGCAATCCGCCATCGCCCTGCTATCCTACGCCTTTGTTGCCCTTCTGGTGTACTTTGCAAATTGGGGGCTGTACGCAGAGCTTGCCATCCTCTTTGCGTTTTGTTTCTTCTTCCTCTTTTCAGGGCTCAACCATGCCATGGATGCGATCAAGCGCAAGAACTATCGTTGGCAGAACATCAACCGCCCCTTTATCACCCTGCTGATGATTGCCGGGTTGATCTATCCGGTGGTCATGGCCTTGCAATAACCCCCAAGGCATACGGGAATCAGCAAGCACATCACGTTTCTGCCAAGGGGCTGGTTCCTCAGCCCCTTGAAGTGAAAACGTCCTTTTATTATCTGATTGGGTGCTTATGCCCCAGCACTTTTTATCCATGAAGCTACCATACCTGTCGCCTGTGCAGGCATCATGCCATGCCGAACCCGCTCGCATCACCATCGATACAGCATCCGGGCTGCCTTGGCATCCGCATCCTCTGAACGCTGGCTGCACCTGCTGCGTGGGCGCCATACAAAGGCAACGTCGCAACGCATAAGGGCTTGCAAGGAATTGTAGGGATAGTGTGCAGGCACGGCGATACTGCGCCTGCATTTGTAAAAAAACACAGGTTGGTTTCTGCCTTCGCTCGCCGCATCGCCCTGCGGGCTGTTCGCCCGCTTTTGCTATGGGTTGTGACGTAAGGCTTTGGGGTAGTACTCTAAAACCCGGCAGGGGTTTGCGCCTGCATGCTTTCTTGGGTTATCTGCCCTAGACTAAACTATCTCGACTATCGAGGGCGCAGCAAAGCTGTGCCCTGCATTTGTGACAGCGCATTATCGTAAAATCCCCGCAAACCCTTGCAGTCCATGCTTCCCCTTCGTATCCACAGTTCTCAAACAACAACCTTCCCCGGGTTGAGAATGCCATTGGGATCAAATACCGCTTTGATGCCCCGCATCAGGGCAATCGGTTCATCGCCGAGGGCTTCGTATAAAAAGCCGGACTTGGCATGCCCAATGCCATGCTCGCCGCTCACCTGCCCGCCAAGCCTGCGCGCCTCTTGGTAGAGCGCTTCCATCACTTGCAGCCGCTTCTGCGCCCACGGTTCATCGGCAAGCGCGTCTTTACAAACATAAATATGCAGGTTGCCGTCCCCCGCATGGCCAAACGAGCGAATGCGAATGTCCATTGTTTTGCCGATTTCGATTGACTTCTTCACAAAAACCGCAATCTGTTCACGGGGCACAACCACATCGCACTCATCCATCGACGGCGTTCCGCTCTTGATCGCCTCTAAAAACGTACCGCGCGCATCCCAAATCGTGGCTTTGCGCTCATCCGTATCGGCCAGCAGCACATCACGCGCGCCCACACGCAGCAATAACGCAGTAAGCGTTTCCAGCGCCGGTTCCAGCGCGGGTACGCTCGCGCCATCCAGCCGCAACAGCAGGTACGCGTTTGAACTGGTATCAGGAAACTGCTTGCCCAGATATTCTTCCGCGGCGGTGATCACGTCGCGCTCCATAAACTCAACCGCAGTCGGCTCGCAGCCGGAAAGCAGCACATGCTGTACCGCTTCAATGCAGCGCTCCAGATCGTCAAACGGCGCCAGCACGGATAAATTGACCTTGGGCTCGCTGATCAGTTTCAGGGTGATGCGCGTTACAAACGCAAGCGTACCTTCCGAGCCGATCAACAGCTGCATCAGGCTATAGCCGCTGGCGTTTTTCACGGTTTTCCCGCCAAGCTCCAGCATTACGCCTGTGGGCAGCACCACCTGCATCCCCAGCACATAATCACGCGTGACCCCGTAGCGCAGCGCGCGCATCCCGCCGGCGTTGGTCATCACATTGCCGCCCAGCGTTGCGCTTTTCTCCCCGGGGTCGGGTGGGTAAAACAGTCCGGTTCCCTCCAGCGCTTTGATTAGCTCCATCATCAGCACGCCCGGCTCAACTGTCACCGTCATATTTTTGTGGTCGATTTCGATAATGCGGTTCATCCGCTCGGCGGATAGCACCACGCCGCCCTGTTTTGCTACGCATCCCCCGCAAAGCCCCGTGCCCGCTCCGCGCGGTGTTACTGCGATGTTTTGCGCGTTGCAGTAGCTAAGCAGCGCGGCAATCTCTGCCGCACTCTCGGCCAGCAGCACCGCGTCGGGGGGAAACAAGCCATATTCCGTCATTTCATCATGGCTATAATCATCCACCATGGCCTCACCGCGGAGCAAGCGGTGTTTGGGCAGTATCCGCGCAAAGGCTTCAATATCCTGCGGCCGCAACGGTTGATATCGGCTCATCCTGCATCCGCCTCCTTGTGCGCTTTCAATTTAGCAATCAGTCCCGGCACAATCTCGTACAAATCACCAACAATGCCGATGTGCGCCACTTTGAAGATCGGCGCCTCGGGGTCTTTGTTGATTGCGATGATGTGCTCGCTCTGGTTCATGCTGGCTGCAAATTGAATCGCTCCGGATACGCCGCAGGTAATAATCAGCTTCGGGCGCACGGTACGCCCGCTCAGGCCGATTTGCCGCTGGTTTGTACACCAGCCTTTCTCAACCAGCGGTCGGCTGGCAGCCCATTCGCCGCCAAGCAACGATGCCAGTTCTTCCACCATTTTCAAATCGCTTTCCTTTTGCAGCCCGCGCCCGCCAACCACGAGGATATCCGCCTCGGATATGTTGGCTGCCTTGGGCAAGGGTGTTGTGCTCACATGAGTAATCGGCGAAAGTGCCACGGCCTTAGGCAGTGTTCGGCGCACCACGGCGCCTGTCGCCTGCACGCTGCGCGCGGGCGCATCCATCACCTTGTAGCGCACCGTCGCAAATTGCGGGCGCGTATCCGGCGTGATGATCTGCGCCATGATGTTGCCGCCAAAAGCGGGGCGAATCTGCACCAAATCGCTGTTTTCCCGCAAAGAAAGGCTGGTGCAATCCGCCGTAAGCCCGGTATGGAAACGCGTGGCAAGCCGCGGCGCGAGCGAACGCCCCTGCGTTGTCGCGCCCACCAGCACAACGCTTGGTTTCATCTGCCGTATGGCATCTTCCACACAGGCCGCAAACGCATCGGCGCGGAAAAACGAAAGCGCGGGACTGTCGTAAGCATATACCTCGTGTACCCCATAGTGGCAAAGCTCCTGTGCGCAGGCGTCGATATCATCGCCCAGCAGAACGGTTTTCACAACATGGGATGTTCCTTGCGACAGCGAAATCGCTTTGCCGATCAACTCCAACGATACCGGATGCAGCTTGCCGCCGTGTTGCTCCGCATACACTAGCAAACCTGTCCACTTGGTCTTATCCACCTGTTTCCCTTTGGTTTCCAGCCGAATGATCGCCTGCGCGGCGCAAGCGCGTATACAGGCGCCGCACGCAACGCAGCCGGCATCAATCCGCGGCTGCCCGCCCTCCATATGCAGCGCGTCGAAGGAGCAGCGCTTTACACAGTCGCCGCAACCCGTGCATTTGCGGGATACAATCACTATCTGTGCCATCCAGACCGTCTCCCCCTAAATAAATTTCCGCTGGTGCAGGTGTGTGTATAGCCGTTCCAGGCTATCCGTACCCTGCCAGCACTCGCGCGGCGCGTCGTTTTCAGGCGCAAAAATCCGCTCCACCTGCGTTGCGCTGCCTGCCAGCCCGTAATGCTCCGCATCCGTATCCAGAAAATCGTCCAGTCCGATGATATGGATCGGTTTATCGGCAACCGCAAGCCCTGTTTTCAGCGAAGGCAGGCGGGGTGTGCAGATGTCCTGCTCCACCGTAACAAGGCATGGGAAGGGCATGTGCGCCACCTCCACATTATCTTGCAGCTGCTGGACTACATCCAGCCCATCGTCTCGAACGCTCAAGCGGCTCACCCATGCCGCGTGCGGTATCCCCAGCGTTTCGGCAATGGCCGGCCCTACCTGCGCCGTATCGCCATCCGTCGTCTGTTTGCCGCACAGGATCATATCAAAATCGCCAATCGAGCGGATGGCCTGCGCAAGGGTATAACTGGTTGCAAGCACATCCGCGCCGCCAAGCCTTCGGTCAGAGAATACGTAGCCATCATCCGCGCCCATCCTGTAGGCTTCCCGCACAATCGCCTGCGCCTGCGGTGGCCCCATTGTGCCCACCGTAACGGTATCGCCGGGGTTGATGCGCAGTCGCAATGCAATCTCCAACGCGTATAAATCGTAGGGGTTCATTTTGCTGGCCACCCCATTGCGCAGGAGCACGCCTGTTTTTTCATCCACTGCCACCTTGTTGGTAGCGGGAACCTGCTTGATACAAACAAAAATCCGCATAAACGCATCTCCTTATATCCCCATGCGGTAAAAGTGCAAATGCATACAACACATACGCCCGGCGTGCATGGCGCGCATCCCAAGCCCCTGCTTCGCCGGAAAAAGGCGGTCAACCGCCTATGGGCAGTACGAAAGGCGAGCCATATAGGCGGCGCCAAAGGCCGCGTCATGCAAGGGTGCTGTGAATTGCAACCCCGGGTAGGTTTGCAGCAGCCCTTGGGTCACGTCCCTTCGAATGCCTTCAAAGTGCGTCAAAATGCTGCCGGTTAAGGCTACCTGCGCGGTTGACATCTCCAGCGTGCGCAACACCGTTGCGCATAATATCTGCAACGCATCGGCCGCCTTGTGAGCAATCGCCTTCGCAGCAGCATCGTTTTCTGCCTGCATAAGCAACGGCGCCAGCGATGCCACCTGCGACTTGTCAGTTTCCCCCGAATACAGCGTATGCATAATAGCGCCGATGTCCCGCCATTTTTCCTTGGCAAACACAAGCTCGCTCAGTCTTGTGGGCGCATCCCGTCCATCATGGGCGCGGATCACCGCCGCCAGGATATCGCGGCCGATGGCATAGCCGCTGCCCTCATCATCCACCAGATACCCATACCCGCCGCAACGCGCGGTTTTCCCGTGCGAATTGCGACCATAGCAAATTGATCCCGTACCGGCCACCAGTACCGCGCCCACCCCGCCGACAGCCCCAAACAGCGCCGCCTCCTGATCGCCATGCATTGTATACGCCCCCGCGTAGCCCGCATCCCGCAGTGCGCGCGCCAGCAGATCGCTAGCGATGGGGTTGCTTATCCCGGCGGTCGCAATCACCATCCCCAGACAGCGGCCGGGGATGCTTTGCACAAAAGCGACTGCCTGCGCAACGCGGGCAATGACCTCTTTTTCGGTTGCGCCATTGATGTTGAGCGCGCCAAACGTTTGCCGGGCAAGCTCTGCGCCCTGCGCGCTAACACAGACGACGGTTGTCTTTGTGCCGCCGCCATCCCACCCCACCACAAAATCGTGCATGACGGTTCCCCTTTCACTTTGGTAGCATTCTGCCCACTATCTGCAAGGTAATCGCTTTACCCGCCATAATCCATCCCTGTGGCCTACTGTTACAGCCGATACATCTGGTAGGGCACACCCTCCCGCTCGGCCGCGTAGCGGCTGCGGCGCATACAGGCAAAGGACGCCTTTAATTCCCGCCGTTCAAACAGCTCGGTAATCCCAAGTTCCTTCGCATCCATTTCAAACGCGTCTATGCGTTCGCTGCGCAGCGGCGCGTCCAGCGGCATACGCACCAGCAGCGCGTACGTAACGCTGAGCCGCTCCCGACGAATCCGTTCGCGGTATACCGCTTCCTCTGCCAGCGCCAGCGCCCGTGCCAGCAGTATATCGGCGCGCGTCAGCACACCCTCATCCAGATAGGCAACCTCAGCGCCATCAAATATCCCCATATGATGCCGCATTGCCGCTTCTTCCAACAGGCGAAGGCATTCCAGCATCGCCTGCGCTGAGGGCGCACCGTAATACCCCGCCATAAACTCCGTCGTCAGGGTTTCCACGTCTGCTTCCACATGCCACAGCAGTTTGCCAAGCAGGTATATTTTTAGCGGCGCAAACGCGCTGGCTTTCCCCGGCGCGTAGTTCCCCTGTTCGAACACGCCCCGCACACCGCATTGCTGAAACAGCCGCAGGTTGGGCTGTAGCACTTGTCGATTGGGAAAAGGCTGCACGTAATTGCTAAAATTGGTCGTATAATCCCAAATGTATAATTGGTCACAGCATTGCGACCAGGCCAGCAAATCTTCCGCAAAGCCGTGCGCACAGGGCGCAAAATGGTGTGCGGTGCCTTGTTCCACATCAATATTGGCAATCGCGTGATCACATTGGCCGATTGGGTGACTAAAACAGCATTCAATGCTGCAAAGCCGTACGATCACATTACCGCGCGGCCGCACTGTAAGCGGCGCTTTGCGGGTGTACAGATAGGCAAAGGTATGAAGCATCACCTGCGGGGATTCTATGGCAATCGCATCCGCAATAGCGTTGACAAACGCGATCATCGTACCTGCCGGGCTTCCCTCCCGTTGATCGGCAGCGCGGCACGCGTCGCATTCACAGGCGCCGTACCAATCATTTTGCGCAACCGAGAAAATGTGGCACTCCGGATTCTCGTTGATCCACGCTCGCACCCCCTCAATACATAGCCTGAGCACATCCGGATTCGTCAGGCAAAGCTGGCTGTGCTCACGCATACGCACACCATTGACCAGGCTAAAGTATTCCGGGTGCGAATCAAACCATCTGTGAGCTGGCACAAGCGTTTCAAAGGTATGGCTGTAATTGTAAAACATCGTCTTACCGCCCATGTGCGGGGTGATCTGCGCACACGCGGAGTTCAAGCGGCATTTGAGCGCAAACCGACCGTCCATCGCGCCGCGCCAGTAAAGCTCGCGATAGGCAAAATCCGGCGAGGATGAAAGCGCCCCCGGGATGAGCGCGGCATCCTTCCGGCAGGGAATCACTTCACAATCCTCCGCAAAAAAACGGCATTGAAACTGCCATTCCAAGAAGGCATAAACGCCGTATGCCACACCGCGCAGGCACGGGCTTTGAATGCGCGTGCCTTCTGGCGTTACCGCAATGTGGAAACCCTCGCCCTCGCCGCCCGTAGCTTCCAGCGTGATGGGGTATCCCTGCTGGCCAGCCCTGCACCCAGCGCAGCGCGACAGGTATGCCGCCAACTCATCCGAAGCGAAAGGCGCGTTTCCACGTAGGCAGATATTCACTGGCCATTGCATGGTGTGCCTCCTCAAACAAGCCGAGGGCTTGGCTTTCGCCAAGCCCTCGCGGAGTATGGGACACTGTTACTTGCCACTGAGCAGCGCGTAAGCCGCCGTGCCCGCATCGATCACTTCCTGCAAACCTTGCGATTTGAGGTTTTCGTACCTGGCAAAGAAATCTTCCACCGAAATCTGCCCGGCGATCGTCTGGTCACGCAGCGTGCAAACGCCGGTCGTGATCATTTCCGCACGATACTCCACATAGGCATCGGTTTCCAGCGTCTTGGGCATCGGGTAGTAGAAACCCTGATTCACAATCGACAGACCATTGTAGAACGAGGCAGAGGGCGCGTCCAGCTCTTCCAGCGTAGTGCCGGAGAACAGGCACTGCATGAACGCGTTGGTCAGCCATTTGCCGCCGAAGGGTTCAAACTCCATGCCAAGCGCGCGATAGCCCACAAAGCCGTTGGCAACCACTTCGGGCTTAAGCACGGCCTGACCATCCACCATATCATAGGTTTCGCCTTCGATACCGTAGTTATAAAGGTTGATGCCTTCTTCGCTGAAGTTCCAGTTAAAGAGCTTCACAATGTCTTCCACCTTGCCGGCATCAGCAGCAGCCTGTGTAATACACCATACGGATGTCACCGCCGCGCGCTCCTGCGTGTGCTGGTCGCCATAGGGGCCGGTGATGGGCGCGGTGCAGACCCAAAGCGCATCTTCCTTGCCAGCTTCCCGGTTGGAATAGCTGGAGAGTTTGGCGCGCTCCGCCCATGTCATGGTAGAACCAACCAGGCCGCTATCCATCACCGTGAAAAGCTCGGCCTGTGTGCGTGTGGGGAACTCGCTGTCGATCAGGCCTTCTTTGTAGAGGTCCTGCGCGGCCTGCAAGAATTCCGCATAGCGGGGATGCTCGTATACCATGGTATAGGTGCCATCCTCCAGCAGGCAGAACTGGGTATCGGCAGAAGCCTTAATACCAAAAGCGTTAAGCAGGCTGGCCATGCTGCGCTCACCGTTCTCACCCTGCTCCAACGCGAGCGGGATTTCATCGGTCGAATCGCCATTGCCGTTCATATCGTTCTCTTTGAAGGCGCGCCACATTGCAACCCATTCATCCCAGCTGGTGGGCGCGGCCATGCCCAGTTGATCCAGCCAATCCTGACGGATCATCACGCTCTGCGAGCCGGGAACGTCCACAACCGTGGGGATGGTGTAGATGTGTCCATCGGCTTGACGCCAGCTGGCCATACGGTCTTCCCCGACTGCCGCGATGATGTTGGGCATCAGGTCAATGTAATCATCCAGCGGTACAATCGCGCCTTCGCTTACCAGGTTCATAACGCCGCTGCCCGCGTTGCCCGCAACGATGATATCCGGCAGCTTGCCCGATGCAAGCGTGGTCGCCAGCTGCGTTGCATAGTTGTCCACCACGCGCCAGTCGATGTTGACCGTCGCGTTGGTCAACGCCTGAATAGCGGGAAAGTAGTAGCAACCGTCAAACTCGGTAGGGTAGTTGTTGAAGTGGATACCCATGCCCGTGATTTCAAGACCGTTTTCGAAGTAGAGGTTCTCACTCTTGGGCAGCTGTCTTGCCGAATCAGCGGTCGCAAACGCCGTGGTAATGGAGAACAGCATGCAGAGCGCCAGGATGGTAGCCAACACTTTTTTCATGAATTTCCCTCCTTGACAATATGTTATCCTCACGGAGCACTCACTCCGCTATAACCGTTTAGCCCTTCACCGAGCCTAACATCAGCCCGCTGATGAAATAACGTTGCACAAAGGGATACAGGATGCACATAGGTATCATGGAAACCACCAGCACGGCGTTGCGCACCTGCTGACCCAGCGCCGCCGCGCCGCCGGTGGTAGCGGTTGAACTCATGCTGATGTTATAGATGGAGGATTCCGCATTGAGCACCATTTCCTTGAGCACCAGCTGCAAGGTATAGTTTTGCTTGCTGGACAGGAACAATAGAGAGTTGAGGTAATCGTTCCAATGCCCCACGATCACCCACAGCGCAACCGTAGCCAACACCGGCTTGCTCAGCGGGATAATCAACTGGAACAGTATCCGAAAATCATTTGCGCCGTCAATGCGCGCGCTTTCCACCACGGATATGGGTATGGAATGGAAGTAACTACGCACAATCACCACATAATAAGCCGTAATCATGCCGTTAAAGATCAAAGACCACAGCGAATCATAAAGGCCAAGCTTCATAATGGTCAGGAACATAGGGATGATACCGCCGGAAAACCACATGGTAAAGAGGATCATATACGTATAGAGTTTCTTTCCGTAAAACTCGCCAAAGGCCATCGGGTAGGCGGCAACGCTAAGCATCACCAGGCTGCTTACGCAACCCACCAGCGCCACAAAAATACTGTTGCCGATCGAGCGCCACAGCTCCGTAGATTGGAAAATCAGATTATACGCCTGCGGATTAAAGCCAATCGGGTAAAAAGTGACTTGTGCGCGCAGCACGGCGTATTCATTGCTTAAAGAGATGGAAAACATGTTCAGCAACGGATACAGGAAGAAGCTCAGTAGCACGATCATGATAAAAAGATTGATGCCGTGGAAGATTTTATCGCCGCGGGAGCTGCGGATGTAATCGCCGTTTTTACGCCGCTTAATCTGCCTTGCGGCCGTTGAGGTTTGCGCCATGGTTTTCCCCTCCTTTGGCTAGAATAGCGATGTTTCGGATGTTCTGCGGCTGATGGTGTTGGCGATGACCACCAGAATCACGCTGCATACGGAGTTGAACAGACCCGCCGCCGTTGCGTAGCCGTAGTTGTGGCTTTCCATGCCCGTTTTGTATACAAAGGTCGGCAGCATCTCGGAAGCGGAAAGGTTCAGCGTGTTTTGCAGCAGGAATATCTTCTCAAAGTTTACGTTGAGCAGGCGCCCAATCTGCATGATCAGCAAAATTACAAACGTGCTGGAAAGCCCCGGGAGCGTAACATGCAAAATCTGCTGCCAGCGGTTTGCCCCGTCAATGCGCGCCGCCTCATAAAGCCCCCGGTCAATCCCCGCCAGCGTGGCCACATAGATAACGGCTTCCCAACCGACCGATTGCCAAAAGCCGGAAATCACATTGATCGACACAAAGTACTCCGGAATGCTCAGGTAGTTGATCGGCGTATGCCCAAACGCCTTGGCCAATGCAGCCAGGCTGCCGTAGCTGGGAGAAATCAGGGTGGTAATCATCGACACCAGCACAACGGTCGAAACAAAATGCGGTAAATAGGAGATGGTCTGCACCAGCTTCATGAACTTTGCGTTGCGCAGTTCGTTGAGCAAAATGGCGAAGATCAGCGGTGCCGGAAACAGAAAAACCAGCGCGCTGAGGTTAAGAATCAGGGTATTGGTGATGTACGTCATCAGATTGGGGTTGGTAAACAACCGGGTAAAATACTTGAGCCCCACAAAGGAAGAACCCTCAAAACCTTTGAGCAGCTTGTAATCATAAAAAGCGCTGCGCAAAAACCACATGGGCAGGTACTTGAACAATACAAAATACAGCACCACCGGCAGCACCATCAGGTAGATATAGCGGCTTCGCCAAATGCGCAGCCCAACCAGTTTACGCACTCTGGCGGAGTTTAAAATGGTACCTTCATTCACCACGCCGACCTTAG
>Ga0334883_1005274_pt1 | contig 11542 bp, 11 predicted proteins | sample GraSluR1_MG_6_FD_207230 | JGI IMG/M metagenome (GOLD analysis project Ga0334883, IMG submission 207230) | Sludge microbial communities from methane-producing bioreactor in Wageningen University, Netherlands - Granular Sludge_09_05-R1 | ecosystem: Engineered > Bioreactor > Anaerobic >... | reverse complement strand
GATGCGGCAACGAAAGACGATCGGGGACGCACCGCACTGGACATCTTGCAGGATTTACATCCTGACAAATACGACCGCTGGATACAGAACACTGTCGTAAAATCAAGAAAAAAGACCCTGAAGCGCGAAGATTCGAAACCGAGCCGTCGGTGCGAGCCCGACTTCGACATATAGGAAGTGATGGATATGAGGCAGGAAGAGCTTAACGCACAGCTGTTAGAGACAGTCAGGGACAGTGATACGGTAAAAGCCGAAGAGCTGCTTAATGCCGGGGCCGAAGTAAACTCAGTGAACTATAGGGGGGGTACCCCGTTAATGCGGGCATGTACATACGGCAGGATGGATATGGTACGGTTTCTCCTGCGAAAAGGGGCCGACCCGAATGCAATAAATATCTGGGGTAATACTGCGCTTTTAACTGCAGCGATGTATGGTTACACAGATATTGTCCGGCTTTTTATAGGAATCGGCGTTGACCGGGAGCAGAAAGATGACAGGGGGATCACGTCTCTTATGCATGCCTGTTATTATGGCTATATGGAGATGACAAAACTGCTTTTAAAATATGGATCAGACCCGAATGCCGCAGATAAATATGGAGACAGTGTGCTGATGTACTTATGCAAAGGGGAAAAGGGGCGTCGGGAAATTATTCCGGATCTGGTCCGGGCGGGAGCAGACCTTAACGCAAAAAACAGTGTAGGGGAAACGCCTCTGATGCAAGCCGCTTTCCGGGGCAATATCGGTATAATGGCGACCCTAATACAGGTCGGAGCGGATGTGAATATGACTGATCCTAAGGGCCTGACAGCATATGATATATTCAAGCAGGCATGGCCTGACAGATATGAAACATGGACAATTGCATTAAAGAAGATGTTAAAAATAAAAAAACTTTACGCTGAGGATTTTCATAAAGACAAAACAGCCTATCCGGATTATGACATATAGGAGATGGCATAATGGAAAAGGAAAAAGCTGAGGATCAAATTGTTTATGCGGCGGAAAACGGACATGTGGAAAAAGTTAAGGAATTGCTTGATGCAGGCATTGACCCCAACGTACAGGACAGATACGGCAATACTCCACTGGCAATAGCCACTGATTACGGACGTATTGAAATTGTCAGAGTCTTGCTTGAAGCGGGGGCCGATCCAAACCTGCAGGACAGGTCTGGTCATACCCCTATTATATATACAGGAAGATTTGGACAGATAGAAATAGCAGAACTGCTCATTGATTACGGAGCCGACCTGAATGCCTGTGACGAGGAAGGAAGAACTGTTATGAATATACTAAAGAAAAATTATCCTGATGAGTATGATCTATGGATGTGTAACGCCGTAGGAAAAGCCAGGAGAGAGACTCTTAAGCGCGAAGACTCTGCACAGAGCCGTGGGCACGAACCCGATTTTGATATATAGGATCGTATAGACAATATCTACTGTATATTAAACTTAAATATCCCTGGTGCACCTCGGTATGCGCCCGGCTTTTATATCTTCAATATATTCCCGCATAAGCCTTATTGAATCTTCAAGAACATAGTTGTAGTCAGGATCCATCCTCAAAGCAAACCAACCGAACAGATATGTCTCAAAGGTGAAAAGCACGTCGCGTATTATTTCTATACTCGGGATAGGGTCCTTGACATTATAGTTCCACTGTTTCATGACTTTTTCGTAATACTCCTTATGTTTGAGCATGGCCTGATAGTTGTCGCGGATGATTTTCTCATGGTGGTTTCTGAGGATCCCGCCCTGCCGCATTTCCTTCAGTATTTCAGGAGGCAGTGGCAGATATTTCATATTGTTGTACATAATGAATTTCGGACGTTCCTGTTTCTGCTGTTTAACTTCTTCTGCCATTACCACCCCTCCTTATTATTTTATATATCTTATTTCTTTTGCGTCCTTGATACTTGCATCTGTATAGGTAGTAATCCCGCCGGTATCCAGTCTTTTGAATACCAGCATAGTACCGCTCTTATTCTTTTTTACGATCTGCTCTACCGCGCATATACAGCCATATTCAAAATACTGATCTACAATAAGGTACTTTGTTCCCTTTGGTATGTTAAGCGGATCCTGAAATATTTTCAGTACCATAGGATCACTTGTTGTAAATTTTAAATTTACATTTTTGCAAAATTCTTCGGGAGAAATATCGGATCCGCTGTCCTTGACCACAGGTCCATATTCCACATGTACTATAGCCCTATGTTTGTGACGTTGTCCATTGCTGTCTGCAGTCTGATTTTCTTTTATTGCCCCGTCTTTTTCGGAACCGGTCACATGGACCACATGTTGTTCATTTCTCATTTCGGAGTTGTCTGGAAATTTAAGTGTGGCTCCGGCAGATATTTTATTAAGTAATGTTTCAATTGAATTTTTCTCTTCCACAGAATTCTTTTCTATATTTTTATTCAGTTTGTTTGACATGCGTTTATTGACCCGTTCTTCTTTCGGGAACCTGGGTTTTTTACCGCTTCTGTTCTGTATTATCTCGTCATCTGCCATTATTTCATCATCGTCGCAGAAAATGTCGTATTTCGCCATTGGTCGTTCCTCCGATAATATATATCTGATATTAACCGCCTTATCTATTGTATTGAGAAAAATAGTGTTAAACAATAATAGTCCAAGAATATTCATAAAAATGTAAATAAATTGATAAGTTAATGAAAACGCTTGTAAACTTATAATAAGCAACATTAAAGAAATATAACCGATAAAACGGGCGTTAAGCCTTTTAATCTATGGAGGGATATATATGGGAAAATTTCGCAGCAGAGATATATATAAGGGAAATCCTGACAAAGGCAGATATCTGCAATCAAATGAATCTTTACCGAACCTGAGAAAAGGACTAAGTATGGTATCTTTTGCGCCGGGTATAAGAGAATATACATTTGCCACACCGGCTATGATCGAGGAAGGGTTTCTTCTGACGGAACCCGGATACGAACATAGAATGTCAGATTATATCCGTGTCGATTATGTGCTGGAACAACCCAAGACATATAAAAATTTCATAAGCGGCGTGTACCAGAAGACCGCACCTGATATTACACAGGAAGACAGAACAGAGATGTTGAGGGTACTGGAAAATATAAACAGGAATTATGCTATCAAAGATATGGCTATGCCCGAAGACATTAAAAATCTTGAAAGGGATCCCGAAGCGTATTCACGCATATGGGATTCCATATACTCTGATCCCGAGAAATACCAAGGGATCAGGGCAGTGCTGCTGAATGCCGAATTCAGGACTTTACGGGGAATGTCTTACAGTATGTTTTCAGATGGTGCAGTACAGATCAGCGAGCTGGAACGAGCATTTGACAGCACGCGTGAGAAGATAAAAAAGCTTGAAATTTCTGAAAAAACCAGATCTGCAATGCTTAAAATACTGGATGGACTGGCTAAGACATGCAGGGAACAGGCGGATCCCATTTCGCACATGATCTTTACACGCCAGTATAATAAGATCATTGAAGCATTGGCTGATCGCAGGGAACTGGGAGCTGAGAAAGGAGTATTTACAGATCTGCTCGGGACCGAAATCAACAAGATATTGTGGCGCAAAGCTATTCCTGAAACAACGTATCTTCACCGGGATGAACTTCGTGAACATTTTAATCACATGAATGAAGGAATGCCTGATGAACTGGTTCAGATCAACGAGACTGTATACCGAACTCTTAACGACTATATCGAAAGAGAGGCACGTGTGATCCATAGCGATGAAACTCCGTATAAAAAACATACAGATGATGAGCTGGACAGTCTCGAGGGAGATGATTCCCCGATGCCAATGCAGATCATATATGCGATGACTGTATCCAATGACGCTGCCGACAGACATGAAGCTAATATAATAATAAGCGACGGAGAATCGTGTTCGTTTGAAAGAATATCGATGGATTCTGACGGAACAATTTCAAGCGCAAGAGCCAACGTCGGTATCAGCGGAGTTATAGCAGATCTTGACGTAGCGGCAGACAGGGATGTCTTCTACGAAGAGAAGGAAACCGAACATATCTCAGAGACAGAACCTGAAAAAGTACCTGCAAAGACACCGGCTCCGGTGTTTGAACCGACCGCTCCAGATATTACTGATCGTTTTGCAGTTGCTGAGCCTGGTGAAATCGAGTTTTTCGATGAAATCTGATAAAAATATATCAGGACAAAAGAAGGGGCGGAATTTCCGCCCCTCTTTTTTATAGTTCCGGACCTGGATCCGTTTCCTGCCTCTTTTTTGCTGTTTTTTCCTGTGCCTTTCTGATTTCTTCCTCCAGTTTGTCCTTGTATTGCGCACGCTTGCCCTGATCCGCCGACCTTAACCAGATACCGTAAGGGGTGTCTCCCCGGCGGTCTTTTATATCAGGATCGGCACCGTTTTTAAGCAGCTTGGTCATTAAGCCGATGGTTCCATGTACCGCGGCATAATGAAGTGCTCCCCAGCCGTTACGCTGAATAGCATTGATATTGGCTCCGCCTTTCAGCAGGGGAGAAATAAGCTTATCATTCCCTAAGCGCAAAGCTTTTGCAAGGGCGAGTTCGCCTTCACTGTTAGTAAGATCAGGGTCTGCCCCATGGTCAAGAAGCATCTGAACCATCTTCGGGTCATTGAACTCTGCGGCCGCGATCAGAGGAAGGTTGGATGCACCGCTGGACACGATACCCTCTGCATTGGGATCAGCTCCGGCTTCAAGAAGTATTTGAAGCATGCCGATATTTCCCTTTGATACCGCCATACTGAGTGTATGTCTGAATGCACCCTCCGGTTTTCCGGCACCAAGATCCAGAATAAAATGCAGTATGTCCGGATCATTCATGTTTACCGCTGCATAAAGCGGATTCGGCGCTCTGCCGGGATCAGCCCAGTTATCCCATTTCCGGGCCAGTTCAGCAAGAAGGGATTTGTCGCGAGACAATATCGCATGGTATGTAAACAGGTAAACAATTTCTTTTGTCACCAGGTCATGGGATATCATATATTGAACTATATGTCTGGCAGACTGCTTGACTTTGGGGTCTATGGCTGCGGACAACGGTGTTATATCATATTTATCTGCGGCAAGCGGATCCATTTTGTGTTCCAACAGCAGCTGCACCAGCTCTGCATTGTCGGCAAATACAGCTTCGGTAAGTGCAGTTCTGTTTATACAGCTTACGGCATTTATATCGATCCCGGCTGCGATAAGTTCCCGGGCTATACGTACTGTTGCCGAGCGGTCGCTTGTTATGTTCTCGGAAACAATATGCAGCGGGGTCCTGCCTGAACTGTCCCTGAGGTTTACGTCAGCTCCTGCGGCAATAAGCAAAGACAGGATATCGCAATATCCTTTATCTGCGGCAATACCGAGAAGGCTGGTCTGGATCTGTTCGTGCTCTGTTGCCACGGTATTGGGATCCGCACCTGTTTTAAGCAACGCAGCCACTTCTTCGGCGTTGCCGTTCAGGCATGCCCGGTAAAGATGTTGCTCAGGTGACCCGCCTTTGGTTTTGTCATAATGTTCCGATACTGTTTTCATAATATAACCTCCTGTCTTATTTTTTTTCTGTTCTCACCTAACTGAGTATATAAACAGGAACGGGAAAGTAGGTATTTACATCTTTTGCCGTTTATTGTGAACTACTCACGAATGAATTCGCGAGCTTCCTGCTTCATCGGAAACAGCGCCTGATACTGCCGGCGTCTTACACTCCCTCTCGCGCCGGTGTCCCGGCGTTCAGCCCGTATACACGGGCGGCAGGCCTGAATTTCCGCAGTTCCTGCGGTATTTTAAATCCTTGCGTTACCCCGCCTTCAGCTCCTCCTGCCTTAGTGCTTCGTTCAGGATGTTGACGGCGGCGTTTATATCCCTGTCGTGGTGCGTACCGCACGCCGGGCAGTTCCACTCCCTGACCTTCAGGTCTTTAACTGCCGGGTTCTTTGTCCCGCAGACGCTGCAGGTCTGGGAGGAGGCAAAGTTTCGCGGCACCTGGACAAACAGCCTGCCGTGACGCTCTGACTTGTACCTGAGCTGCCTTAAGAACTCGCCCCAGGCGGCATCTGCGATCGCTCCCGCAAGCCTGTGGTTCTTCTGCATGTTTGTTACAGACAGAGTCTCCGCTGCAATGACGCCATTGTCCCGTACAAGCTTGGCTGTCGCCTGATGGGCCGCGTCACGCCTTGCGTTTGCAACGTCCCTGTATATGCGCGCTGTCTGCATACGCGCCTTGTTTCTGTTCTTTGAGCCTTTCTGTTTCCGCGCAAATGCCCGCTGCGCCCGCGCGAGCTTCTTCGACATCTGTTTCAGGCGCTTTGGATTCTCTATTACAGTACCGTCAGAGAGAGTGGCAAGGCTGGTGATCCCAAGATCGATCCCAACCGATTTCCCTGTTGTAGGGTATTTCTCGAACTCGACTTCGGTACAGCAGACCGAGACGTAATATTCGCCGCTTGGATCACGCGACACAGTGGCCGACAGGATCCGGCCTTCCGGCTTGCGGTGGACTGATGCCTTTACATGTCCGAGCTTCGGCAGCTTGACGCAGTTGTCGCTTACCTCGATATTGCCTTTTGTAAGGTTGGTACGGTAGGAGCTCCTGCTTCTCTTCCTGCTTTTGTACTTTGGGTACCCGACATGCTTTCCTGTCCTGCAGCCGCGGAAGAAGTTCTGAAACGCTTTGTCGAGGTCCCTTACAGCGTTCTGGAGCGCGAACTTGTCCGCCTCGGCAAGCCATTCGGTGCCCGCGGTGCGCTTAAGCTTCGGGATCCCGTACATATCGGTGTAAGCGGTCGAAGACTCGCCACGTTCCGCCCATGCCGTTTTGCGGGAAGTAAGGAAGTGGTTGTATACCCAGCGCGTGCAGCCGAAGGTTTTAAGAATCTGCCGTTCCTGGGCCTTTGTTGGATATATGCGGTATTTATACGCCTGCTCCATTGTCCTGCCCTCTTGTATATTGATAACTGTGTACTGTAATAATTATATCGGGAAGAATATGGTTAAACAACAAATCTTGTGCTGCTAACTCACGAATAAATTCACGAGAATGCGCAGCACTCTATTCAGCAGGAGGGTTTAATACTGTCCCAGTCCCATCTCGACGCGCTTCATCCTCCATATCACATCGGTACTCTTCAGCTGTGTTTCGAAGATATCACGCACCGCACCGAGGCGGGAATAAAGATCATTCCACCTTATTTCCTCCATAATATGGTCCTTATTGTTTATGGCCACAAGGGATTCAATATCCTTCTGGGTAGCCTTTGTGCCGGTTTCAGCATACTTCTGTTTGATCTTCGTATACTTACTGTTGTCATAGTATTTTCTGACAAGTTCCTTTTTCTGAACTGTTCCGCGGGCTTCGCCCCAAAGCATTGTCGCAGTGGAGTAAAGGGCTGTCAGACATGTAGCTACCTGTGAAAGCTTTTCTATCGACATATCGCCGTAACGTTCTGACTTAACAGACCCCCGGTCAAAAAGTTCTGTCATGAGTACAACAGCTTCCTCCAGTTCTGCGAGACTTGCCGATATAGTTTCATACTTTTTATCTTCCGTGGTTATATTGTTCGCCCCTGTGTTTTCTGTCATGTCTGTTTCCTCCTTAAATACCTTCTGTTATTCCAAACAGCATTTGAGATAATAAAGAATGCCTTTTTTTTCTTTTTTTGTTGTCTTTTCCGTACTGCCTGACACTGTGGTATTTTCAGGCGATTTCTTATAAGTTTCAGGTTTGCCAAGGTCTTCCCGTTTTACATACTCTTCGGATGCGACAATGATCTCGATCATTTCAAATGCCTGTTCTATCAATGTCTTTGAAATGTCAAAGTAAACGGAAGCCAGGATCGGGTCTGTCTGGGTATCCCTGTTTCCGCTCTCGTAAGCCCTCATCGCAGCGCCGAGCGTATGCTTGAACATACACCATATCTCTGCTTCATGCAGTGCTGCATGTGCTCCGAGTATTTCCTCAAATACCTTTATTCTCTGCTCCCTGTAAACTTCCATCATCTTCACGTATTTCCAGTCGGAGGTACGCAGATATGAAGAATAAGCGTGTTCTTCGAGCGACACCAGGTTCGCAGCAAGCCAGAGCCTGTCCTCCAGGGAGTTTATGTTTCCGTTGGTCTTGTCAAGATCCATGTTGTGCAATGCTATTCATCTCCTGTCTTGTTGCCTCAGTATTGCCGATCTGCCTGTTTTTTATATAAGCGATACGGCCCAAAGCAGAGTAAGGATCGTCGTTATCCGAAAAAACGGGATCTTTATACCGTACCTGGCCTTAAGAGCGCATGTCCCAACCGTGCCTGCAAATGCCGTACCGGTCCCGACTGCGCTTCCTGCTGCAAACAAGATCATGGCGGAAGTGCTTTTAAGCTCCGGAATGTTCTGTGCGCCAAATATTATTGCTGTTCCCGCAATAAAGTAAAAAACAGGCCATGCCGTAATAAATGCCGGAAGTATAAGTTCTGCAGTCGCGTATCTTCTCGATATGACCTTTGTCTGGATATACCGGAACGCCAGATACGAAAACCCCGCAAGCCAGAATCCCAGCCTATACAGGTCATTATCAGCAAAGGCGCCTGCTACGCCGAGACCTGCCCCAGCTATGCAGGCCGGGCAGACTGCATGTCCAGCGGACGCCGGCAGAATTATATATATAAACGCTGTTGTCAGAAATATTTTTATCATCGGGATTATTCCAATATTATCCTGTCAATATTTATATTATGCGTAACATAGCAATATTATTCCTATAAGAATATTATACATAATTTTTGGAGGATAAACAAGGTCTATATCTATATGATGGTAATTTAAACAATATCCCGGGATATGCTGTTTAAGACAAAATCATGCGGATCATGCATGAAAACATCTACAGAACAGATGTTTTTTACATAAAATATAAAAACCTCCTTTTTTTGTAAATGAAATTGCCGGCTGATATATTCCCCAGAACAGGAACATATACCTGTTATAAGTTCTTTTTGGGGGTGATCGCCTTCAATTGCTTTTAACAAACAGCAATAAGGGCAGGATATCTTTAAAAGACGTCATGCGGTGCATTAAGGAAACCTTGGAGACTTATGCTTCAGCTGGCGTGATATAAAGTATCCCCCTGCGTATGGGCATCGGAGTTCGGGGAAAGACAGACCGGACAAAAGACAGAACACAGGGAGGAATCAGAAATATGAGGAAACGATATTCAGCAGTATTTGCAGTCGTTCTTTGTGCGCTTATGGTATTCGGCGGAACGGCATTCGCTGCCAATCCATTCATGGATGTGCCGGCGGGCCACTGGGCATATGACGCAGTAGCACAGCTTGCAGCACGCGGTGTAGTATCCGGTTATCCGGACGGGGCCTATAAGGGAGCTCAGCCTGCCACACGCTACGAAATGGCGTCTGTGGTGGCGAGGTCGCTTGCAAAGGTAGACCTTGAAAAGGCATCAAAGCAGGACCTCGAGATGCTCAAGAAGCTCGTTATGGAGTTCAAGGACGAGCTTGACGCACTCGGAGTCAAAGTAGATAAGATCGATAAACGTGTTGCGGCGCTTGAAGACGGAGTGGGCGGATGGAAGATCCGCGGGTCGTTCCGTTTTGACGCAAAGTTCGCAAACAGCGACAGCGATCTATATATGTACAACGGAGCTGCGGGTAAACACGAGTTCAACAAGGAACGTTTCCGTCTCTACCTGACGAAACAGATCGATGAAAAGACAAGCTTTTTTGCCGAGATGCGTACCGGCGGTGACAACGGCAACGACACCGGACGCGGGGATGAAAACGGAGCCCTCTGGACCCGTATGTACGTTGACACGGAACTCCCCTGGAACGTCAACTTCCGCGTTGGCCGTTTCGGGGTCGACTTCGAAGGCGACAAAGGTCTTGTAAACGATTATACGGCCCTCTTCGGAGACTTCCGCACTGACGGTTTCCGTTTCGCGAAGAACTTCGGGACAGTGGACGGAACGCTTGTTGCAGGCCGAAACTTCAGCGACGACAACGTCGATGTTGACTGGCCGGTCTTCTCGGAGTCCCATATGCTCTATGCGCTTGACCTCAACTGGAAGCCCTCCGAGAAGTTCTTTGCAGGACTTACGGGATACTGGCTCCTTGAGGACGATTTTGCCGCAGGAGACTGGGATGTGAACACATATGCCGGATATATGGGCTATGATCTTACCCCGGCGGTGTCACTGAAAGGCATTTACTATATGCAGGACCTTGGGGCAGATACAGCCGGCGGTTTTGAGGACAGTCCCAAAGCATGGAAGGCAGTGCTTGACGTTAAGCAGGACGCCCTGAATTTCACTGATCTCTGGGTGGAATACAGCCAGCAGGACAACAACTTCTGGGGGGCAAACAACGACCGCTACAGCATAGGCGGAAGTTTCTACGATTTTGCTGGCTTTAACCTTGTCAAAGACAACGGAGCATCAAAGTTCCTCTTTGTGAAGGCCGGACAGCAGTGGAACGACAAGTGGGGGACATTCCTCCGCTACACGAACTTTAAGTCTGACACTGCAGGCGTAGACGACGCAGATGGATGGGGCGTCGGAGTGAAGCTCCAGTACAGCCCGGCAGTCGCTTTCGAGCTTGCTTACGATCAGGTCGACCATGGCCAGGGCGTGCTCAACGCGATCGATGGAAAAGAGAGCGTAGTCCGCTTCCGTACCAACGTAAGTTTTTAGTTTTTTCGGCGGAAACGTAAGAAAAGGGCTGCGGTAATTCCGCGGCCCTTTTTGTTTTAAAAACAGTTGTTATGGATCTTTCCAAAATGGAAACAACCACTCGACGGCTATGGGCTTATCAGAGTTCTCCCACTATCTTATCCACGTTGAAGCTTTCCACATCTCTTCCAAGCTGACGATCAAGTGTTTTTCTTGCCATGTTCGTAAGAGTCGGATTATTGTAGTATCTTCTGACAGACCAGTAGACCGTGTCAAGAAGTTTCGTCAGTGTTTCTACATTTTTGGAGTTTTTATCATTTTTTACAATTCTCTCTGAGACCTTAACAACATTTGCCAGAAATCCTATCATGATTTCATCCCTGTCAAAATCTTTTACTGCTTTTTCAAGTACAGACTGCGCTCCGGCTGCCTCCATGACACCGAAATTTATTTTTCCTCCGGAGGTATCCGCATTTTTTGCCATAAAACTGCATATGTCGCTAAGCCTCTGGTTTGAAAGGGCAGGATTAAGCATAAGAACACAGAGTACGAATTCGTCAGGAGAAAGTCCGTTGAAATCATGCAGCATATAAATTGACTTGAGTACTGTGACCTTTTCGTCCGCGTTGAATTTTACGCTGTTCTGCTCCATCTTCTGCAGCAGTTCATATATTTCTTTATTGCTTCCGTTTTTGGACTTTTCAAGTCTATCAGGAAGATTTTCTATTCCCTCAGCGAGCGCATAGGTAGCCTGTCTTGCCGCATGTCTTGCTATAATTTCCCCGGCATTTTCAGCATCATAACTCACGTCAAAATTACCGTTTCTGAATGAAACATCGACCTGTGAGGCAAGTATCCCAAAAACAGCACCTATA
>Ga0334883_1005272_pt1 | contig 11545 bp, 9 predicted proteins | sample GraSluR1_MG_6_FD_207230 | JGI IMG/M metagenome (GOLD analysis project Ga0334883, IMG submission 207230) | Sludge microbial communities from methane-producing bioreactor in Wageningen University, Netherlands - Granular Sludge_09_05-R1 | ecosystem: Engineered > Bioreactor > Anaerobic > Unclassified... | reverse complement strand
CAGCTGCGGACTTTGTGTGGAAATGGCGCCCGAAGTGTTCAGGATGGACGCCGAGGATCTGGCGGAAGTGTACGCGCCAACCGGTGCATCGGAACAAACCATTCAGGAGGCCATGGATGCTTGCCCGGTTTCCTGCTGAGGTCAAGGTTTTCATCTTAAATTCGAAAGAATCATTCTTTTTATCCTGCGGCATCTCCGCCGGCGCCACCAGGACTGGGTTGGCTGTCGTAGCGTCGGTGAAATAAGGAGGGTTTGATCTGTCGCCAAGATTGCCCTGTTTGTTCCGTGAATGGCGTGTTGGCTGGCCTGGGCGTGGCATCCTGGGCGGTGGAGGGCCTCGAAAATGCTGTTTCACCTTGAACGGTGTCTCTGATATGGCTCCACTAGGGACACGTTTTCCCCCTCGGTCCCCCCTTTTAGGTATCGAAAAATACACCTTTGCGCGATGGTAGCATAGCCATTGATGGGGTATTACCTATATACAGATGGGTTTCGGTTGATTTTGTTCTGGCTGTTGATACTCTTTTTATTATTAAAGTAATATTAAAAAATACGATAAATTTTGTTTGCGCAGGCTCTGTCCAAGGAAAAGATGTAGTGGGGGTATTTCCAAAAAAATGTGCTCATTGCTGTTTTCTTGCACTTTTCCTGGAAGCTTTAATTGACTCACGGATCCTGCAAAATATGCCTGGTGCAACAAGGTAGCAACAAAGAAAAGGAGGTGCTAAAAGCTTCGCAGTTCTGAGGGAATCGGATGGCTCAATTCATCGAACAGCAAACAAAGGGGGAAAAATGGCGATAAAAATCGACGTATTAAATCTACCGGGACCAACCCCTAGGGTGGAGGCAATTAAGGAAAGGTTTGTAAAGACCACTCCGGAAATCTGTGTTGAGCGTGCGCAGCTGATCACCGAATCCTACAAGGAAACCGAAGATCTGCCAATGCATCTCCGGAGGGCGAAAGCATTCGAAAAGATCCTGAACGGTATGACCGTTTTTATTCAGGACGACGAATTGGTAGTCGGAAATCAGTGCACCAAGCCGCGCTCTGCCCCGGTATATCCGGAGTTTTCCTGCAAGTGGCTGGAAGCGGAACTGGATCGCTTGGAGAAGCGGACTGGCGACGTATTCTTGATTTCTGAAGACAAGAAGACAGTTCTCCGTGAGCTCTTTCCCTACTGGGACAAGAAGACCACCAACGAGTTGGCAACATCACTTATGACCCCTGATGCTCTTGAGGCTCAAGGGGCTGGTGTTTTCACCGTCGGCAACTACTACTTTAATGGTGTTGGTCACATCTCCGTTGATTACGCCAAGGTTTTGGCTAAAGGCTTGAATGGTATTATTGCCGATGCTAAGGCCGAGCATGCAAAAGCCGACCTTACTAATCCCGACGAACTCAAGAAGATGCATTTCTTGGATGCCGTTATCATTTCCAATGAGGCAGTCATTGCCTTTGCTAGACGTTTCGCAGTGGAAGCCGAGAGACTGGCTGCGAGCGAAAAGAATGAACAACGCAAGGCCGAGCTTTTGGAAATCGCCCGTATCTGCCGCAAGGTTCCGGGGCAACCTGCCGAATCATTTTGGGAAGCGGTCCAGTCCTTCTGGTTCATTCAACTTGTGCTGCAGATAGAGTCCAATGGTCATTCCATATCCCCGATGCGCTTTGATCAGTACATGTACCCCTATCTTCAGCTGGACGCCGATATTACCACGGAGAGGGTTCAGGAACTGCTTGATCTTCTTTACATCAAGTTCAGCGAGATCAACAAGGTCCGGGACGAAGGTTCTACCAAGGCTTTCGGTGGATATCCGATGTTCCAGAACCTGATCGTTGGTGGCGTAGACAGCGAGGGTGAGGACGCTTCCAACGAGCTGTCGTTCATGTGTCTGCATGCGACTGCCAACACCAAGCTCTACCAACCATCCATTTCCATTCGTATTCATAGCAATACTCCTGCTGCCCTGTACACCAAGGCGGCCGAAGTAAGCCGAGTCGGGCTGGGCATGCCCGCATACTACAATGATCGGTTCATCATTCCTGCATTGCTTAGCCGTGGCCTCACCCGTGAAGACGCTCGCGACTACGGCATCATCGGCTGCGTCGAGCCGCAGGTAGCAGGCAAGACTGAAGGGTGGCACGATGCCGCGTTCTTCAACATGGCCAAAGTTCTGGAGTTAGCTCTTAATGATGGTGTCGACGCTCTAACAGGTAAGCAGATTGGTCCCAAGACAGGCGCTTTAACTTCATTCAGCTCGTTTGAAGATGTCATGAAGGCGTATAAAGCGCAGATGGAGCATTTCGTCAAACTGCTTATTATATCCGATAATGCCTGTGACATTGCCCACGGCCAGCGCACTCCGCTACCGTTCCTTTCTTCATTAGTCGATGATTGTATGATCAAGGGCAAGTCGCTCCAGGAAGGGGGCGCACACTACAACTTTACTGGTCCCCAAGGGGTTGGAGTGGGTAATGTCGGCGATTCACTAACTGCCATTAAGAAGCTGGTGTTTGAAGACAAGGCAGTCACCCTGGGTGAACTTCAAAGTGGACTTGCCACCAACTTCGAAGGCGTGGAAATGGAAGGCCTGCGCCAGCTGCTGTTGAATCGTGCGCCCAAGTACGGCAACGATAACGAATACGCTGACATGATCGCACATGAAGGTGCACTTATATACTGCCGGGAAGTGGAAAAATATATGAACCCAAGAGGCGGAAAGTTTCAGCCTGGTCTTTACCCTGTTTCGGCCAACGTGCCACTCGGTACGGTAGTCGGGGCTACTGCCGACGGACGCAAGTCCGGTACCCCGCTGGCTGACGGCGTTTCCCCGGTTTCAGGTGTCGACCAGTCCGGTCCGACCGCGTCTGTAAAGTCAGTTGCCCGTCTTGACCATGTTATTGCATCCAATGGGACTTTGCTGAATATGAAGTTCCACCCGAATGCCCTTAAAGATGATCGTGGCATCCAAAACCTTGTTGGTGTCACCGAAACCTTCTTCAATGGCGGCGGGACCCACATTCAGTACAACGTCATTGGGCGCGATATTCTTGTCGATGCGCAAGAACACCCAGATAACTACCAGGGGATGGTCGTGCGTGTTGCTGGATACAGCGCATTTTTCACTTCGCTCGACAAGGCTATTCAGGATGACATAATTGCACGTACCGAACAGATGTTCTAATGTCAAAATTGAACCTGCGCTGACATCATTAGTTGTGTTGGCGCAGGTTATTTTTCATGTGAATGTAAATTCTATGAATTGATTCAGGCAATGAACGGAGTCTAAACAATGAGCTGGTCACATGAATACCTTCTTTATGATCCAGGTGCCATCTATAGATCTGAACTAACCGGCCTCATTAGTGATTTTCAGCGGTTTTCCATACATGATGGACCAGGTATCCGCACTCTTGTCTTTATGAAAGGTTGTCCTTTACACTGTGCTTGGTGCGCCAACCCCGAAACAATCATACCGCGCCCGGAGATAATGCTCATCCCCCACAACTGTATAGGATGCGGCAAGTGCATTGAAGCGTGCCCTTCAAAGTGTCTTGCTCAAGTGGATCGAATTGTTAGCTTCATTGATCGTGACAAGTGCCTCCTTCCAGAATGCGGCAAATGTCAGCGTGTCTGCTATGCCAATGCCGTCAATATCAGCGGGCGTTATCTCACGGTCGAGGAGGTCATGGACGTAGTGTTGCGTGATAGGGAGTTTTATGACCGTACCGGGGGAGGAGTTACCATTTCTGGCGGCGAACCGTTTGCGCAACCTGTCTTCCTTATGGAATTGGTACGCACGGCAAAGATCCTGAAACTGCACACGGCAATCGAAACATGTGGCCAGGTTAACTGGAATATCTTCAACTCAGTCTTGGAACACTTGGATTATGTTCTTTACGACCTGAAGCACATGGATTCTAACCGGCATCTTCAGGGAACTGGGGTCGACAATCGGATTATTTTGGAAAACGCTAAGCGACTTGGTGCTTCAGGAAAACCTGTCCGTATCCGGCTTCCGTTGATACCCGATTTCAACGATTCCGAGGAGAACGTACGAGCAACTGCGGAATTTATTGCCGAATTTTCTAATCTGGAGGCGCTTGATATACTACCTTATCATCGCATGGGTGAACCTAAATGGGGGCAATTGCATCAGGAATACAAACTCCAAGGAGTTGTGCCTCACAATAAGGAACGGGTTTTCGAGCTTGCCGATATTGCACGGAAGTACGGTATCGAAGTTACCGTCGGTGGGTAGATGGAAATTTGTAAGGACTTTTCCAGGCCCCCATTCGGGTAAGGCCAGGATTTGCCAGACTCTTTTTTATGACGACTGTCAGGACTATTTAAGATAATCACGAAATCTGACATTTTCATAACTGCCTATGTAGGGAATCGATACGCCGTATCGAAAGCTCTACGAGTGGACATAATCCTGCTGGCTTGTCAACTGTCGACTTATGATTAGTTCGAGGTAACAACATCAGTGGGTAACAGGAGGGCCCATGGACAAAAAGAAACTAGTGCATGCGGCAATGATTTTTTCATGAGACGGCACAAAGTTGTTGTTGAAAGGCAGGGGTGATTTAAGTGACGGCGAATAGCTGAGGCCTGTACTTGCGCGCCGGTAGGAAAAGATGATAGGTATTCAGATATATATTTGCAATTATGAGTTAGATGAAAATGATTTAAACTTCACGGACCTATGTTGAATTGTTTTTCCGGTTTGAATTGTTGCTACTTGCAAGGTTTTACAAAGGGTTTTTTAGCTTCGAGGTCGCAATAGGTGGCCTTTTTTATTTTTTCGGTGACGTTTTGAAACACAAGCACAAAAAGCCAAGCGGCTGTTAGAGCTTGCCTGCTGCGAGCTTCACTAATGGTGAGACAATGTCTATAACAATTCCTTTTAGGGTTTTTCTGGTCGACGACCATCCTTTGCTGCGAACAGGACTCCGCTTTACCTTGGACGAAATGACGGACCTCGATCTTATCGGGGAAGCAGCGGATGGTTTTGAAGGTGTCGAAAAAATTCTTCAAAATCCTCCGGATATTGCACTGATAGACATTGATTTGCCTGGCATATCAGGCATCACTGTCATTGGCATGCTGCGTAATAAACTGCCAGGGTTGAAAATCATCGCTCTGTCGTCCTACTCTGAAAAAGGTTACGTTACTGGTGCCATGCAAGCCGGTGCCGATGGCTATCTGCTCAAAGCCATCAGTATTACCGCGCTGGTTGATTTTTTACGGGAATTTGCTCAGGGCAAGCAACCAGTTTCTCCCTACCTGCTGGATTTGGCTGTTGCGCACAAAAATTCTCTAGAAAACGACGAAGACGTTCATATTTCACCTCGAGAAAAACAGGTTTTGAAGTTGCTGGCTGAAGGGAAAAGCAACAAGCAGATAGCTGATGAGATCTTTTTGAGCATAGAAACTGTAAAAACCCATATTAAAAATATTTTTCAAAAACTTGAAGTTAAAAGCCGCATGGAAGCTGTCATTGTCGGCCGGCAGCGAAAGCTCATTGATTAATTTATTGTGGGGCGCAACCATGCAAATCGAATTTTGCAAATAGTATATAAATAATCAAGACTTCATCGGTAACCGGGGGTATGATGAATGCTAGGATTAAGGTATTTCTGGCTGATGATCATCCATTGATTCGTGCAGGGTTATCGATGGCATTTGAAAATGACAGTAAAATTTGTATTATTGGTACAGCAGACAATGGGTTCGACGCAATTGAGAAGATTGAAAAATCAAATCCGGATATCGTTCTAATGGATATTGATATGCCCGGTCTTTCTGGTGTTGCTGCAATAAGTATTTTACGGAAAACGTATCCTGAGATGATTCTCTTTGTGATGTCAACATATAATGATCGAACTTACATAGAAGATTCCAAGACATCTGGAGCTTCAGGGTATATTTTAAAAAATATTAGTATTGAGTCTCTTGCTAGGCTTATTGTTGATGTAATAGATAAAAAGAGGATTATTTCTCCATATGTTTTATATCTTAAACAGTAGCTATACTGATTTCGGGTATGTTATGAATACCGCAAATACAAAAAACAAACTTCTAGACGATACAAGAAAAATTAAAACAACAATTAATTTGTTGGATTTGATCGACAAGAAAACACTTAACGATATACTTGATGCATTTAACGAGGTGTGTGGCATTGGTTCTGTCATTGCGGACACAGAAGGGAGGCCGTTGTCGGGGGAACAAAACTTTACGCGCTTTTGTGCCAAATTTTGTCGTGGTACAGAAAAGGGCAGAAAAAAGTGTTATGCCAGTGATGCTTTTGGTGGTGAAATGTCCCTTAAGCAGCAAGAACCTTATGTTTACAATTGTCTTAATGCCGGCTTGGTTGATTGTGCAACACCCATTATCGTCGAGGGGTACCATCTAGCTAATCTAAATGGAGGACAGGTTTTGGAAGCGCCAATCTCGGATGAGGCTGCGATAGCTCGGGCGCGCGCCATTGGCATTGAAGATATTGATGGTTATTTAAAAGAACTGCGTAAAATCCCTTTTGTTACCAAGCCGCGACTTCAAAAAATTGTTAAATTCATGGCAGTTATTACGCGAACTCTCAGCGACATGGCCATGCAGAAATATCTTTTGGCAAAGCAGTCCACCGAATATTTAAATAAGTTGGTCAATAGCGCTTCGGATTGCATTTTTGCTATTGATCCCAATTTCCGCATAACCATGGTCAACCGGGTATGCCACGAGGTGTTCCACTACGATGATGGGCAGTTATCTGGTGTAGATTTTTGTGATTTGTTAGCGCCTTCAGTCAGGATTTTGGAGTGCAAGAGTAAACTGGACCTGGGTCAGGAAGAAAATTTTCGGATTGAAATGGAGAGTGTCAAGGTCGGCGGAACCAAGTTTCCGGCCCAGGTTTCCATCTCCCGAATTAATGATGAGGATGGTGAAGTTGCCGGGTATGTAGCGATCCTGCGGGACATTACCGAAGAAAAACGCCATGAAAAAATGAAACAGGATCTTGTGGCTATGTTGAGCCATGACATGCGAAATCCTATTTCTGCCATCAATAAGACCCTTGAATTGCTGTCAACTCAGAGGATTGGCGAAATCAACGAAAAGCAGGACTATGTCATTCGTCTCGCGTCAAATACCAATGACCAACTTTGCAGCATGGTCAATTCTTTTCTTGATATTTTCAGAGACGAAAACACAAATTTTAGTCTTAATAAAACTTTTTTTGATTTTAATCAGATTGCTAAGGATTGTGTCGAAGAACTTTCATTGCTGTTTTCTGATAAGAACCTCGATGTAATATTTAAGTCAAAAAATATTAAACTTGAGCTTGAGGGTGACTTGGTCAGGCTGAAGCGCACAATTAATAATCTTATTTCAAATGCAATCAACTACAGTGTATCTGGGGGAAAGATTGTAATTGAATCAAGTCGTATATGGGGAAAAAATAAAAAAATCCTTCAAATCGCTAAGGGACATCAGCTCCGTAATATCAATCCCAAGAAAATGTATCTATGGGCCTCCGTGAAGGATCAAGGGTATGGTGTCCCTGAAAAATACCAAGAAGCCATTTTCGAAAAATTTTTTACAGTTGAAAGCAAGGAAGGGTTGGGCCGAAGAGGCATCGGTCTAGGCCTGGCGTTCTGTAAATTGGTCATTGAAGCTCATGGTGGGGTCATCTTTGCCAAGACTCCTGCCAAGAAGCTCACAAGTCAAAAAACGCCGGGTTGCGAGTTTCATTTCATCCTACCTCTGTCTTGAGAATCGGGATTCCCCAAATGAGTACTCTGGCCGAGATAATGGACTGTTACCTCCGACCCTACTTCATCGGCAGGAGCGCAGCATCAATTTCAGCTCCTGATTGACATTGTTCAGCTGGCGGTTTCTTGCCTGCGATTCGCGGATGACAGTTTGCTGCTGCTGAATCACCCGGTTCTGCTGCTGGAGGATTCGTTGCAGGCTGGCGAAGTCTTGGGTGGCCTTCCTTTGCTTTCTGGCCGCCTGATTCTCGGCCTCTGGCCCAGGTGGCCGCCGGTCCTCGGTGGTCGTCATCTTGCCCGTCCCAAAATCCACGGTCATCTTGCGTGCCGGCCAAGCCGGCGCGGATCCCAACATCATCGATGCCAACAGCGTTGACCCGACGAGTTTTTTCATTGCTTTACTCCCCATCTTGTTGTTCGGACCGAACCGTAAGGTCTTTTTTTTCTGACGATATTGATCCTTTTCAGGCTTGGTTCCAGCTCTGACACCGCCCCCTCGTGTACAATGTTAGAAAAAGAGGCACGCCTATGATTCCCAAACAATAACTTGGCAAAATTTTCGCTCTATTGCCTGATTAGTGGGAAGGTTTGTATGCTCAGGATTCTCGTTTTGGTGGGCGCGTTGGCCATTCTGGCGCTGGTCTGGCTTTCATGGTCCGGTTCGGCCGGGCCGGGCAAGGCCGCCGCTGGCCCAGATTTATTTTGACTGCAGCGATTGTCATGACGGGCTGTTGGCGCTCTGGATGACGGTGATGGTGCTGCTGGTCGGGCCGGCCATGCGGGGCCTGTAGGGGTCTGAAATATCCATGGCGGTGCAGACTTGCGAAGGAGGAAAGGGTCTGGACATTTTCAAGCCGGTGAACCTGGACCCTGCCATGCCTGCCGGCAGATGCGCGTCCAAACAGGAGGCACTCATCAAGGAGAATGAGCATGGCCAAAACACCCTATGTGGACCAGGATGCCTGTATCAGCTGCGGACTTTGTGTGGAAATGGCGCCCGAAGTGTTCAGGATGGACGCCGAGGATCTGGCGGAAGTGTACGCGCCAACCGGTGCATCGGAACAAACCATTCAGGAGGCCATGGATGCTTGCCCCGTATCCTGCATTCATTGGCAGGAATAGATCCGGGCTTTGGATGTCGTGAGAAAAGCAGTCTGCGGGCTCGAGCGCGGCGGTTGCTTCCGCCTCTGCCGGTGGCATAATTCATCAATAACGTATGGATGCCGATCCGAACCACCGGCAGAGGCTGCGTATGTCCCGGAATGAAAAAAAATCCCGCGCGGATCTGGAAAGCGAACTCCGGGATCTACGGCAGGAGGAAGATCAGGCTTTGCGGCAGGTAGCCCTGCTGCAGGGTATGGTACGCCTTTTTCGCGAGACGCCGGAATGCATAAGCGAGGAGGAGGTGGCCCAACTCTGCCTGAGCATGGCCGAGGCGCTGTCGGGCAGTGCCATCAGTTTCCTGGGCGAACTGAATCAGGAGGGGAGTTTCGATACCTTGACTCTCAGTACAGCCGGATGGGCGGCCTGCCCCATGGCTCCGTCCGAGGCTGCGGAACTGCTGCGCAACATGCCGAATCACGGCATCAATCCCATCGGTCTGCGGGAAGGAAAGTCCTGGTTCATCAACGATCCGGCTTCCCACCCGGCTTCCGTCGGCACGCCGCCGGGGCACCCGCCCATCCATTGCTTTCTGGGGGTGCCCCTGCGTTTCATGGGTGGCATCGCCGGCATGGTTGGCCTGGCCAACAAGAAAGGCGGCTATACCCCGGCCGATCAGCAGGAAATGGAAGCCCTGTCCGTCGCCTTTGTCGAAGCGCTCAATCGCCTTCGGGCGGAACGCACCATCCGGGAATTGAACCGGGAATTGCAGCGCAACCTGCAGCAGGCCACCGCCGCCAACAAGGAATTGGAAGCCTTCAGCTATTCGGTTTCCCACGATTTACGGGCGCCGCTGCGGCATATCACCGGCTTTGTGGAGTTGCTCAACAAGCGCGATACGGGTGTCCTGGATGAGAAAAGTCGGCACTACCTGCAGGTGATTTCAGAGGCGGCTCAGAAGATGGGGGCCCTGATCGATGACCTGCTGTCCTTCTCCCGCATGGGCCGGTCAGAGATGATGCAGACCTGGGTCGATCTGAACCAGGCGGTGCGGGAGGCGCTGGCCGATCTGGCGGAAGAGACCAGGGATCGAGAAATCATCTGGGATATCGGTCCGCTGCCGCGGGTCATGGGGGATCGGGCCATGCTGCATCTGGTGCTGGTCAATTACCTCGCCAATGCCCTCAAGTTCAGCCGCTCCCGGAAGCCGGCCCGGATCGAAATCGGGGCCGTCACCGATCATCCCGAGGAGACGCGGATCTTCGTGCGGGACAATGGCGTGGGCTTCGATAATCGCTATGCCGACAAGCTGTTCGGCCTGTTTCAGCGCCTGCATGGCACGGAGGAATTCGAGGGCACCGGCCTCGGGTTGGCCAATGTGCGCCGCATAGTTCACCGCCACGGCGGCCGGACCTGGGCCGAAGGCTCCGTCGACGGCGGGGCCACCTTCTGGTTTTCGCTGCCGAAGTGGGAGGAGGAATAAAAGATGGTTCTCCACTTGAGACGGATTTTGCTGGTCGAGGACAACCCCAACGATGCGGAACTGACATTGGAGGGGCTCACCGATCACAACCTTGCCAACCGTGTGGATTGGGTCCGCGACGGCGCCGAGGCCCTCGATTATCTGTACTGTCGGGGGGCTCATTCCGAACGCCCGGTGGAGAATCCGGCCGTCATTCTGCTGGATCTCAAATTGCCCAAGGTGGACGGTCTCGAGGTGTTGCGAACCATCAAATCCGATGAAAAACTCCGCTCCACCCCGGTGGTGGTCCTGACCTCATCACGCGAGGAGCAGGACATGATCGAAAGTTATCGGCTGGGCGTCAACGCCTATGTGGTCAAGCCGGTCAATTTCCACGACTTCATCGATGCCATCCATGAACTTGGCGCATTTTGGGCGGTTGTCAACGAACCCCCGCCCATGCCTCGTGCCTGAGCGCGGTTCGCCCTGTCCAAGACGTTGCGACAAGGACACTTTTCTGCAACCGACGAGAAGGGCCTCGGGTCCCGGGATCCTTCAGTGAATAGTGAAGCCAGGCAGGAATGCGATGTCCCAACAACTGCGTATTCTGCACCTTGAAGATGATCCGCTGGATGCGGAACTGGTCGAGTCCACGTTGATCGGCGAAGGCTTTGACTGCGACCTGCGCGTGGTGGCGACCCGGGAAGCCTTTGTCGCCGCCCTGGACGCGGGCGGCATCGATGTGATCCTGGCCGATTTTGCCCTGCCGAAATTCGACGGCATGGCAGCCTTGGAAATCGTTCGCCACACCTGCCCCGCCATCCCATTCATCTTCGTTTCCGGGCGACTGGGGGAAGAAACGGCCATCGACTCTTTGCGCAACGGGGCCACCGATTACGTGCTGAAAAACCGCCTCTCCCGTTTGGGACCGGCGGTGCGGCGGGCCTTGGACGAAGCTGTCGAGCGGGAAGAACGGCGCAGGGCGGAGGCGGCCTTGCATGAAAGCGAACGGTGCCGCCTGCAACTCCAGGTGGAACTGCGCTACGCGGCGGAAATTCAGCGCAAGCTGCTGCCGCGGAGTTATCCACAGATACCCGGCTTCGAAGTGGCGGCCCGCTGTCTGCCGGCCCAGCAGGTCGGCGGCGACTTTTTCGACTGGCAGGAAGTCTGCCCCGGGGTCTGGGGCTTCACCCTCGGGGATGTCATGG
>Ga0334883_1005271_pt1 | contig 11545 bp, 10 predicted proteins | sample GraSluR1_MG_6_FD_207230 | JGI IMG/M metagenome (GOLD analysis project Ga0334883, IMG submission 207230) | Sludge microbial communities from methane-producing bioreactor in Wageningen University, Netherlands - Granular Sludge_09_05-R1 | ecosystem: Engineered > Bioreactor > Anaerobic >... | reverse complement strand
TCGTGCAGACCCGGCTGCCCGCAGGTCTCCACCTGCGCTGCACCCTGATGAATCCGCGGACCACGCGGCCCGACCTGGTGGCCCTGCTCGAGCGCCTCCGGCAACTGGCCCGGTGACCTGGGAAGGGCTGGCAGGCCTGGTCTCCACGGCCCGCAAGGACTTGGGGCGGCCTCGGGTCTTTCCGCCTGAGGCCCTCGAGCGAGCCCAGGAGCTTCGAGACCAGGACCCTGGGCGGACAGCTCAGCTCGGGAGGCAGCACCTCCGTCACCGCCTGATCCAGGCAACTCTGGTCCACCAGGTTCTTGCTCTCCAGGGCAGCCGCCATCAGGCAGTGCCACGCAAGCCGGTTGATCTGCCGGGCCCGGCCGTGGGTCAGCCGGTAGATCCCCCGGGAGACGTCACGCGGGAACAGGGCCCGGTCGCACCCGGCGCACTTCAGGTGGGCCGCCAGGTAGGGTTCGATTTCCTGCTCCTGCACGTTCTTCAGGTGGAAGCAGAACTGCGGGCGGCTGCGAACCTCCGCCAGACGGCTCTGGCGCAGCGGAGCCAGCAATTCCTGGCGCGAGCCCAGCAACCACAGGCAGAATGGCACTTTCGAGCCCATCTCGAAGTGGGTCAGGGTCTTGGAGCCCCAGCCAGGCTCGGGTGTCCAGGGCCTGGGCATCATCCACGATCACCACGGGGACCACGTTCTGCTCATAGCTGCGCAGCAGGGCCTTCTGCACCAGGGCCATGGACCGGGCCACGTTGTTGAACGGGATCTTCTCGCCCAACTGGTCCAGCAGGCCCTCCACGACGGGCCGCAGGGGATTCGAGTTCTCGATCGCGGCGAGGTCGAGCACCCGGCAGGAGCTGGAAGCCAACTGAGAGGTCACGGTCCGCACCAGCGCAGTCTCGCCTGCACCGAAGTCCCCGGTCACCAGGGCCATACCCCGGTCCCGGGCAGGGGGTCGGAGGCCTGGGAAGCGGCCGAAGGGCGTCCAGGGCCCTCTGAACCCAGGCATCGACCCGCAGGTCTGCCAGACGGGCAACCCAGCGGCGCGCGAATCGCTCTCCCTCACCATTGGCTCCTGGAACCCGGGCGACAGGGAGGCCCTTCACCACGTAGGTCTCCACGGCCGCCTCCACCGCCAGGGCTACGGTTCGGACCCAGGGGAGCAGGCACCAGGCCTGGGTCGGGATCCAACCGTGGTCCAGGCAGTAGAACCGGAGGATCGGGATCGGGGCGAGAGGGTCACCGTTGGAATCGCGCACATCCGTGCGAACCCGCTGGCCGCGGCGCTGGGGCCGCCGGCGGCACCCTTGGACCGGGCAACGCGGCCTGGGCACCTCGTCCTTCAGAAGTTGGTCTACATAGTCCAGGTACCTCTTGACGGCCGCGTGTTCCTCCGCCACGCTGGGGTGGGGGTGGTGCGGCCTAGAGTTGACACCTGATCTTCACCAACCCCCACCGAGGGAGCAAGGGTCACCTTGCTCCCTCACCTGCTTAACCGGGGGAAGCGATCAAGACTACCGGCCACCGACTCTGGTCAGAATCGGCTCACGAGAGGCCCTAAAGCGTGGGCGTCAGCAATCAAGACTACCGGCCACCGACTCTGGTCAGAATCGGCTCACGAGAGGCCTTAAAGCGTGGGCGTCAGCAGGTGGACTCGGGCGAGCGGGTCGTGAAGAACCCAGGAGAATCTTCATGACCGGGAGGCTCCCATGAACCCGATCTCCGGACTGAACCAGGTCCCTGCGCTTCCGGCGCCCACTGCTCCCAGCGCGCCGCCGGCCCAGGGCGAGGCCCCCCAGGACGGGGTCGAGATCGGGGGCGAGCGCTCCTTCGGACATTCCCTGGCCCGCGGCGTCTTCGGGGTGGCCGGAGGCGTCGGGGGCGCCTTTGCCGGTTTCGCCGGAGGCACCGTCCGCCACGCGGGCGACCGTTCCGTCCAGGTTCCCGGCAAGATCACCGGCGCGGCCCGCCTGGTCGGAGCCGGCCTGGGCCTGCTCCGCGGCGTGATGGTCGGACTGGGCCAGGGCCCGGTCGGCCTGGCCCTGGGCCTCGTGGTCGGCCCCGTGCTGGGCGCGATGGCCGGTGGTGGCGTGGTCGGAGCCGCCGAGGCCGGAGTGGACGCCCTCAAGGGAGGCTTCAAAGGCGCAGCCAGCGGCGCCCGCAAGGGCATCGACGGGGGTCAGGCCCTGGCGGACCGCTTGTTCGGCCCCAAGGATCCCGGACAGGGCAAGCCTCCCCAGACGCCTCCTTCGGGAACCTGAACTCCGCCGTCCAGGTGAAAAGAAGGCCCCGCGATGGGGTCTTCTGCATTTCCGGGCGCGGGGGTTGAGCTGGAGGTGAAGCCTTCCCTCACCCAGCCAGTCGGGTCTCGCCGCGGGCCGTGCCGATCCGGAGCGGCAGGCCCAGGGCGCCGCAGACAGCCACGACGGTGCTCAGGCGCGGATCCGTGTCGCCGGCTTCCAGACGGCTGATGGCAGAGCGCGGGAGGCCGAGTTCCCGCGCGAGGTCGGCCTGCGACCAGCCATGCTCGGCGCGGGCCTTCACGACAGCGGCGATGAAGTCGTAGCGGGGGCGCAGTCGGTCGTATTCGGCAGCGGCGCCCGGACGTTGTTCCAGCAACTGCTGCATGATCGGGTCGGGGTGCGCGGTCATGGCATCCTCCTGCGAGCTCGAGCGATATCCCGCTCCTGAGTATCCTTCCGGCCGTAGGTCAGGAACAGCACCCGCTCGATGCCGTCCTGGCTCCGAAGTATCGTGAAGTAGAGCCGTAGTCCCCCGTGCGCCGAGACGCGGAGTTCGGAGAGGCTTCCCCCGATCTGGCGCACGTGCGGCAAGCCCAGCGCGCGCCCGACATGCAGGAGCAGGGCCGTCTCGGCCGCGATCTTGGCGAGCGCGGCGTCGGGGAGTCTGGTGGTCCACTTGACGAACTCTGCCGGGTCATAATGCTCGGCCTCCATGGCCTCATGGTAACGTATTCGTTACCACCAGACAAGTCCAGAGCACCGCCCCGAAAGCCCGAGGGGGCATCCTGGAAGTTGGGACGGTCCGGATTCTAGTGTCGTGGGGGTGCCTCCGGCAACAGGATCCAATTCGACCCGAGTGCAGTGGATATCCGAGTCTGGTCGACTCTTCAACCTCACAAAGGAGATGATCAGGATAGCTCCCGAGGTTCAAGTCAACCCGGAACTGTGGGGTTTCCTCACATGATCGCGGGCGTCACCGCCGCCGTGATGCCCGATCACAACTATGATCTGCTCCGAGAGCGCTACGCCGAGGGGCCCTACGACGTGCTCATCCAGAAGGACAAGGACAACTGGAAGCGCTACAAGAAGGAGCACAAGATCGGAGAGCTCGACTGGAAGACGTGGACGTCAATATCCAAGAGGAAGTCTGAGAGGGAGCTGTGGAAACTGTCTCGAGAAGACCTCGCGGCGCTGGCTGGCATCTCAAGCCGCAGCATTGAACACGTCCGCAACCCCCGCCGCCACGACCGCTCCATCGCCATCGCCCACGACCTAGGAGGATTTCGCGGAAGCGAAGTCCCCACCAGTTGGGGAAGCCGCGCCGGCAGGAGCCACACCCCGCAGGCACCCGCACTGCTACCAACGAGCCCGCCTCCAGCAAGACCAACCCCGGCGCCCGGCCTAGCAGCAGCGCCGCCCGTGGCAAGCCGCGCCAGCGGCGAACTGGACGCCCCCGCCCGCGCCATCCTCGCCGCCCTCCAGTCCTCCCTCGCGCCATTCGGCCGGCGCGACCTCCTGGCCGCGACCGGCCTGCCTGAGACCGCCTGGCTCCCCAGCATCGCCGGGCTGAAGGATCAGGGTTTGGTCGAGCAAATTGGCTAGAAGCGCGGGGCTAACGTCATCACGTTTTGCGGTTGCCAAGCCTACCTCCCCCGCACTGGAGCACCGCGTTGAGCAAGTCGAAGAGAGATTCCAATAATGCATCTGCGTCCAGGTCCTGTTGGACTCGGATCGTCAGCACCGCGTTGAGAGGCACCGCGTTGAGAGAGTCAAGGAAGGATCCTAAACGACAGGCTCCCCTCGACCTCCTCGAACCCGGCCGTTGGCTGCCCCAGCTTCAGGAACTACTTGAGGGGCACAAGGGATTCTTGTTTGATCACCGCGATCCCCAGCCGTCTGGCAAGCCGCTCCTGATGCTCTACAAGTCGAAGAGGGAGGCATGGATGGGGACCCCGCTATCCATAGCTTTCCTCAATGACCTGCACAAGATGCTCGAAAAGCCGCTGCGGGGTGGCTACGTAGACATCTACCACCGAGTCTACCAACCACACTTCCATACCTGCTCAAGTTTCGTCGACCGCGTGCTCCAGGGCTGGGCTGGGCTCCGTCCGGACGGAGCCCAGCCTCCTCCTGCCAAACTCGTGAGCGTCATGGTGGACCTTGCGAAACAGAAGATCGCCGAGGAAGAATACGACACCTGGGTCCGCGACCAAGCCGGGCTCACCGGGAGGGGACAAGAGCCGCAAACCTTAGTGGCTCTGCAGGCCACGGACTGGGAATTCCTGCCCTCCGGCTGGTGGGGTGACCAGAACTCACTGCATCGGAAGAACATCTTGTCTGGCCTTCCTCCCAAAGAAGCCAAAATGGTCCAGGAGCGGCTCGACTTCCTGGTAGCACAGAGACCGGAGGCCTGGTGGCGAGGCCTGAAGCTCGGTGGACGGCAGTATCACGTGGCCGAGTTCCCCCACCTGGCCGTGGCCGAGTGCGCCCTGGAGGGGAACGCAATCTACTACCTGCACAAGAATCGCGGCGACTGGCGATTCGTGTTTACCCGGTCCAAGAGCCAGGCATTGGCCCTCGGAGCTTTCCGGATCATCCACGATCCAGAGGGGTCGTGGCGTTCGACGTTGCGACGCGTCATCCGACGGTGAAGGAGGCTCATCGATGCGATTGTCAAGCACCTACCTTCCGATAATCTCCGGACAGGTGCTGGGGCGGCTTCTCCGTCGGGTGTCTGAACATTGGCCCGTGTCAGCCGCCCGACACTCAGCCAAGCAGCCAGGACGTGCCTCGGCGCCTCGGGGGCGGTTTGGTCGCGAGGGGTCGGAGTTGCGATCAGCGCATTGTTCTGGGCAGCAACTCACACCACCTGGCCCAGGTCGAGAATGAGGATCAGCACGACAAAGCGGTATGACCTCTGGTGCTCACGAACAAATCAGAGGCCAGAGCTGCCAAACCCGGGACCAGGGAACCCCGAGCCGTCCTCAGGAGTGGTAGGCCAGCCCCGCCGCGCCGGGGCCCACGTGGGTTCCGATCACGGCCCCGATCTCGGTGCGCAGGATCTCGAAGTCGCCGGGGATCTTCTCGCGGACCTTCTGCTCGAGACGGTCTGCGGCCTGGGGCGCCGCCCCGTGGATCACGAACATCCGGCGGAGGGGCTTGAGCCGATGGTCCTCGGCGGCCATGTCCACGATGCGGTTCAGGGCCTGCTCGAACCCGAAGGCCTTGGCCAGGACGCACACCGTGTGGTCTTCGAACGAGAGGATGGGCCGAATCTTGAGAAGCCCGCCCAGCAGCGCCTGGGCCCGGCCGATCCGGCCTCCCTTGGCCAGGTGGTCCAGGGTCTCGACGGTGAAGCGCAGCTTCAGGTCATGGCGGACCTGCTTGACGCGCGCCTCGATCCCGTCCAGGTCCTGCCCCTCCTGGGCCGCGTCCCGGGCCGCCATGGCCAGCAGCCCCAGGCCGGCGGTCACCGAGTCGGAGTCCCAGACCCGCACGCGCGAGCCCTCCTCCCCCATCAGGCGCACGGCCTGGGTGGCCGAGTTGAAGGTCCCCGAGAGCGTCGAGGCCAGGTGCAGCGAGAAGACAGGTCCCGGAATCTGGCGATAGATCTGCAGGAAGTCTTCGGGCGTGGGCTGCGAGGTGCCGGGATGGTGCGGAGAGGTGGCCAGCTTCTGGAAGAAGTCGGCGTTGCTCAGGGTGACGCCATCCCGGAAGGATTCGGTCCCGAAAAGCACATACAGCGGGACGACGTGCAGTCCCAGCCGCGCGACCAGGTCCGAAGGCAGGTCGCAGGTGGAATCGGTCAGGATGGTGACGTTCAAGGGCTACTCCAGGGTGATCAGCGCGGGGTGATGGGGCTGCCCTCCCCAGAGGAACTCGACGCGGGCTGCCGGGTGCAGGCGGCCGATCTCCAGCAGCAGGGTCTCGATCTCATCCGGGTCGCAATCCTCCCCGGCCACCAGGACCAGCCGGGAGAAGTCCTGACGGGGGGGCGCCTGAAGCAGGCTCAGCACGGCCTGCGAGAAGGTCGCGTCCACCCCGGCCAGGCGGCCTCCCCACAAGGCCAGGTAGTCTCCGTTGCGGACCTGGAATCCCTGGACCGCGGCGTCCTTGACGGCCCGGGTGACCTCGCCGTGGCAAAGATCCTTCAAGCGCTCTTCCAGGGCTTCCGGAGCAGCCTGGTGGCTGAGCAGGGCCACGGCCTGCGAAGGACAACGCGTGTCCAGGACGCGCACGGGCACCTCGGCCAGGCGCGCCGCCTGACACGCAGCGGCGGTGCAGTTGGAGTTGTTGGGCAGGACCAGGACCTCCTCCCCGCGACCGGCCACCTTCTGGATGGCGTCGAGGATCTCGCGGGTGCTGGGGTTGAGGGTCTGCCCGCCGGGGACCACCTCCAACCCCCAGGCCTGGAAGTAGGCCTCCAGGCCTTCGCCCGAGGCGATGGAGACCATGGGGGGCAGACCCCGGGCGGCCACCAGGCGCGCCTCGGGAGGTTCGATCAACTGCAGCTCGCCCTGGAACTCGGCGCTGGTGGATTCGTGGAGGGCCGGCGAGATGCCCCGTTCGAGGTCCTCGCGGCGGCGCTGGTTCTGCTGGCGCATGTCCTCCACCTTGCGGCGGAAGCTGCGTGAACCGGGCGTAACCAGGGCCTGGATGCGATCGGGATCGTTGGTGTGGATGTGGACTTTCAGCAGATCGCAGGTGCGGGCCAGGACCAGCGAGTCTCCCAATTCCTCCAGGACCGGCCGCAGGGCCTCGGGTTCCAGGTCGGTCCCCTCGACCAGGAACTCGGTGCAGTAGCGGAAGGTGATCTCCGACTCCAGCGCCTGGCGGGCCGGCAGGGCGGCTGGGATCAGCTCCTCTGGAGAAGCCAGTTGCTGGCCCTGGGTGACCTTGAGCATCCCCTCCAGCATGTAGACCAGCCCCAGGCCGCCGGCGTCGACCACCCCGGCCTCCTTCAAAACGGCCAGCTCGTCCCGGCTGGAGAGCAGGACCTCCCGGGCGTGGGTCGCCAGCGTGGCGAAGAAGTCGGAGAGCTCGCGGCTTCCCCGAGCGACCTGGCGGGCCCGCCCGGCCACCTCCCGGATGACCGTCAGGATCGTCCCTTCGCGAGGTTGCGCCACGGCACCATAGGCGGCCGAGGAAGAAGCCTCCAGGGCCTGGGCCAGGCTGGCCGTATCCGCGCGCTCGCAGGTGGAAAGACCCTGGGCGAAGCCGTGCAGGATCTGCGAGAGGATGACCCCTGAGTTGCCCCGGGCCCCCATCAGGGCACCTCGGGCTGCCGCCAGGGCCACTTCGCCGACCTGCTCGGGGGCTCGTCGGGCCAGCAGCGGCGAGAGCGCGCCGCGCATGGTCAAGGAGAGGTTGGTTCCGGTATCGCCGTCGGGAACCGGGAAGACGTTCAGTTCATTGAGGACGCCGCGGTGCAGGGAAAGCCAGCGCCCCCCGGCCACCAGCAGGCGCTTGAGCAGCTTTCCGTCACAATGCGTGGTTTCCAAGCAGAAACTCCCGGCCTGGGGGGCTAGCTCCGAGCCGCTACGCCAACCGGGCCCTGGCGGAAAGGGTGGGGGCCGGCGTCATGGCCGGCCCCGGACATCCCTCCCTGACCTTCCCAAATTGCTTGACGCAGTGATTGATGAGCGATGCGACCCCCGCAGGGGACAGTTGCTCTCGAGCCTTCCGGGCCCGAACCAATCGAGTCGGATCAGGGATGAGGACCAACTTGATGGTAGCACCCTCCTCCCCGACGCGCAAGACGAAGAAGCGTTCGCTGCTTCCCGGGTCGGATTCCCTGCCGGGAGGTTTCCCGCCTCGACCGAAATAGTGTATATCGAGATGGGAGCCGCCTCATCCCTGAAGCAGGCGGCCCGACGCAGCCGTCAGCCGGGTCTCCGGACAGCCGGTCTGCTCGGAACCTGACCGCCGGAGGCGGGATGCAGCGAAGCGAGGTGGCCCAGGCCCTGGCCGAGGCCTTCTGGAACGGGTGGGTCCCCACGGACCTGGCCCAGGACTACCTGGAAGCCCTGGAGATGAGCGCCATGGGCCCGCCCGCCTATGAGGAGCTGAGGGGCCTGGTCGCCGAGTGGGAGCTGCGGGCCATCTCGGTTGGGGCCCTGACGGCCCAGGTCTCCAGCCTGGGCGAGAGTTTCCAGACGGCGGCCGCGCGGGCCAACCAGGTGGCCGAGCCCGACGATCTGACCACCCGCTACCTGCTCAACGCCCTGCGCGAGGCCTTGCGGGCCATCTCGCTGGCATGCAGCGCCATCATCCTGTCCGTCCAGGCCATGCACGGTGGAGCCCTGCAAGGCGCCCTGGAGAGCGCCCGGATGGCGGCCGGAGTCCTGCAGGACATCTATGCGGGAACCCACTTCGAAGAGGGCGACTGAGCCGAAGGTCCTCGCGCGAACTGCGGGGGCCGCCCCATCCCGGACGAAGTCCCCGAGAAGGTCCCGGGGAGCCTGAAGCGGAATGGCCGCCCAGGCTTGCGGACCCGGCAGGCACGAACCGATCCCGACGAGGCACCATGCGCCCCCTCTCCCTCCGACAACTCACCCTGACCGGCCTGCTGGCGGCCCTGGCGATGGCGCTGGGCGCCACGGGCCTGGGCTTCATCCCGGTGCCGACCCCGGGCCAGGCCCTCACGCTCATGCCGATTCCCGTGATCCTGGCCGGACTCATCGCCGGACCGGTCTCCGGCGCCCTGGTGGGAGGCCTCTTCGGATGCTTCTGCCTGCTGCGCGGCTTTGCCCCGCCGGACCCCCTGGTCCAGGTGCTGCCCCGACTGCTGGTCGGGGTGGTGGCCTGGGGGATCTACGTCCGCGTCCTGGCCTGGCGACCGACGGCCTGGCGGGCAGCGGCCGCCACCGCGACCATCCTGGCCAGCCTCTTCCACAGCACCATGGTCCTGGGCCTGGTCGCCTGGATGGGCTACTTCCCGACCCAGGCGGCCTGGCTCACCTGGGTCCTCCACGGGCCGCTGGAGGCGGGAATCGCCGTCATCGTGACCGTTCCCGCGCTCACGGCTGCGCGGGCCTTGAAGGTCAGCCTGATTCCGGCCGGACTGACTTCCCCCGAGCGGCCCTGCTGAGCCACGGGGTCCCCCCCCAGCGCTGGTTGCCGAGAGGGTTCCCGGCAACCAGCGCCCTGCCCTGGGGGGGAGGATTCAGCCCTTGACCAGCCTGCAGCCCAGGGCGATCGAGTAGAGCTTGGACTCCTCCGAATCCGCCCGACTGGTCAGCACGCAGGGTGCCGAGGTGCCGATCACCGCGCCGGCCAGGCGGCCACCAGCCAGGTAGGTCGCGGCCTTGTAGAAGGCGTTGGCCGCCTCGATGTTGGGGAAGACCAGCACGTCCGCCGCCCCCTCCACCGGAGAAACCAGCCCCTTGATCGCGCAGGCCTCCGGGGAGATCGCCACATCCAGGGCCAGCGGGCCGTCCACGATGGCTCCGGCGAGCTGGCCGCGGTCCCCCATCTTGGCCAGGATGGCCGCATCGGTGGTGGCGCTCATCCGATCGCTCACCTTCTCGGTGGCCGCCAGGATGGCCACCCGAGGCTTGTCAATCCCGAAGCTCCTGGCCGCCGCGATGGCGCAGTTGGCGATCTTGACCTTGGTCGGCAGGTCCGGCGCCGGGATGATGGCCACGTCGCTGACGAAGAGCAGCTTGCCATGCAGCCTCTGGAATTCGGGCATGTCCAGCACGGTCACGTGGGTCAGGACCGACCCTTTGGGAAGCAGACCCTTCTCCTTGTCCAGGATCAGCCGCATGTACTTGTCGGTGCTGATCAGACCCTTCATCAGGACGTCGGCCTGACCCGAGACCACCAGGTCCCGAGCCCGCACGCCGGCCTTGGAATCATCGGGTTCGTCCAGGATGGTGAAGGTCTCGGGATCGATCCCGAAGTCGGCGCACAGGGGCTCGATGCGCCGGCGGTCGCCCACCAGGAGGATCCGGGCGATCCCTTCCCGGGCCGCCCGCGCGGCCGCCTGGATCGAGTGGGGGTCGTGCCCGGCGGCGATGGCGACCTTGCGCGGAGGCTCCCCTTTGAGACTCTCCAGCAGTTGGTCCAGGGTGCGGATGGGTTCCATGTTGTTGACTCCTTCTTGTCTTGAGGTCAGATCCTCAGGTGGGGGGATAGGTGCGCGCCTGTTCACGACCGGACAGGACCCGCAAGGCCCCCTTGACCAGGGCCGCCATCTCGTTCTCGCCGGGATAGACGGTCACGCCGCATCCGAAAGCGGCCAGATACTGGCGCAGCTTCTCCACCAGCAGACGGGAGCGGGCCATCCCCCCGGTCAGCAGCACCTGATCGACCGCTTCGCCGTCAAAAGCCGGCAGGAGGGAGGTGATCTCCTTGGCGATCCGGTAGACCATGGCCTCGAACGCCGCCCCGGCTTCCGGGTCGCCCGCCTCGACGCGGCGTTCCACCTCGCGCATGTCGGCCGTGCCCAGGAGGTCGATCATGCCGCCTCGCCCCTTGTTCAGGAGTTTGAGATCCTGGTGGGAGTACCGGCCGCTGAAGCACATGGCCAGCAACTGCCCCACGGGAAGCGACCCGGAGCGCTGGGGCGAGAAGGGGCCCTCTCCGTCCAGGGCGTTGTTCACATCGATGTAGCAGCCCTTCTTGTGCGCCCCCACCGAGATGCCGCCGCCCATGTGGCAGACCACCAGGTTCAAGCGCTCGTAGAAGGTCTCGTGCTCCTCGGCATAGCGCCGGGCGGTGGCGAACTGGTTCAGGGCGTGGCTGATGGCCCGGCGGCGCAGGGTCTTGACCCCGGTGATGCGGACCCTCTCGGGCAGCTCATCGACCACCACGGGGTCCACGATGAAGGCCGGCCTGTCGGTCCCGGCCACCAGCTCGGCGGCGATCATCGCCCCCAGGTTGGAGGCGTGTTCGCCCCAGCGGGCCTCCCGCAGTTCCTCCAGCATCTGGGAACCCACCAGGTAGGTCCCGTGTGGAATGGGTGCCAGCATTCCGCCCCGGGCCGCCACGGCGTCCAGGTTCCCAAGCCCCAGGCCGTGCTCGGAGAGCGTCCCCAGGATGGCGTCCCGGCGGAAGCGGAACTGCTCGCTCAAGGGACGGCCCTCGAAGGGCAGCAGCTCCTCGGCGGAATGCTGAAGCTCGCGCGTGAAGAGTTCCTCCTCGCCGTGATACACGCTGATCTTGGTCGAGGTGGAGCCCGGGTTGACGGCCAGGACGCGAGCCCGGGGGAAGAAGGTCTCGCGCGGCGTGCGCTTCCAGTCGGCGCAGCGGTGCATCCGCAGAACCGCCGCCTTGACCGAGAGGCGCACGTCCTCCGGGCTGC
>Ga0334883_1005266_pt1 | contig 11556 bp, 13 predicted proteins | sample GraSluR1_MG_6_FD_207230 | JGI IMG/M metagenome (GOLD analysis project Ga0334883, IMG submission 207230) | Sludge microbial communities from methane-producing bioreactor in Wageningen University, Netherlands - Granular Sludge_09_05-R1 | ecosystem: Engineered > Bioreactor > Anaerobic >... | reverse complement strand
CGGCGTGAACTTGGCGCAGCTGCTCGCCTGAGACGTTCCGCAGGGAAGGGTACCTGGGTTGAGTGAGTACCTCCCTGCCTCCCTCTCAGGTGCCAATATGCTCCACCAATACTCGAACAATCACCAATTGGGCCTTGGCGGGGACCAGTGGATGGCAGTGGTTGTCAATGACCGGGATCTGGGAGAGGTCCATGTCGGGCGCTCCTTGTAGCTGAGATATCGGCGTGAAACAGGCGGAGTATAGCCCCATGTGTACGGACGCGCCAACGCTTGACAGGCCACCCCCTCCTCCGTATAGTCATGGGCAAAAGCCACCTGAGGAGAGCCCTGTGCTCCAGCGGGTGGCTGTCCTGTCCACGGAAAGCGAGGGTCTGGCGCCATGAACGAAGCTGACCTGTTCCTGCGTTTCGGGAGCGCCCTGGCCATTGGTCTGTTGGTGGGCTTGCAGCGCGAGCACGACCAGGGCGAGCGCCGCGAAAAGCTATTCGCCGGCGTGCGCACCTTTCCCCTGCTGGCCCTGGCAGGCGTCACCGCCGCTCTGATCGGCGATCTGACCGCCAGCCCCTGGCCGCTGGTGGCGGTGCTCGTCGGCCTGAGCACCCTGATCGCCGTGGCCTACCAGGCCAATACGCGCCTGGGCCGCCTGGGCTTGACCACCGAGACCGCCGCCCTGCTCACGCTCCTGGCGGGCGTGCTCTGCTACTATGCGCATTACGAGGTGGCCGCCGCCCTGGCCGTCGCCATCACCTGGCTCTTGTCCCTCAAGGTCGAGATGCACGGCCTGGCCGCGCGCATGACGCGCCAGGACCTCTTTGCGGTGCTCAAGTTCGCCGTCATCACCCTGATCATTTTGCCGGTGCTGCCCAATGTGAACTATGGCCCCGAGCCGCTGGATGTCCTCAACCCCTACCGCATCTGGTTGATGGTGGTGTTCATCTCGGGCATCAGCTTTTTGGGATATGTGCTCATCAAGGCGCTGGGGCCGCGCCGGGGGATTGGGCTCAGCGGCTTGCTGGGCGGGCTGGTCTCCAGTACGGCGGTGACCCTGAGCTTTAGCGAGCGCAGCCGCGACCAGGCCGGGCTGGCCAACCCCCTGGCCCTGGCCATCACCATTTCGTGGACCACCATGTATTTGCGGGTGTTGGCGGTGGTGGCGGTGCTGAATATGGCCCTGGCCAGCCTGCTCTGGCTGCCGATGCTGGCCTCCACGCTGGTGGGGCTGGCCTACTGCGGTTACCTCTATTTGCGGCAGCGCACCGATGAGACCGGCGATGTCCAGTTCGCCAACCCGTTCGAGCTGCGGCCCGCCTTGCAGTTTGGGTTGCTCTATGCCGTGATCCTGGTGGTCTCCAAGGGCGCCCAGGTGAGCCTGGGGGATGCGGGCGTCTACATCTCTGGCATCGCGGCGGGCCTGGTGGATCTGAATGCCATCACCCTCTCTATGGCCGAGCTGAGCCTGGGCGGCGCCGTGGTGAGCCTGGGGGCGGCGGCTCGCGCCCTGGTGTTGGCCGCCGTCGCCAACACCGCCGTCAAGGGCGGCATCGTGCTGACCATGGGCTCGCGCGGGCTGCGCCGGGCGCTCTGGCCGGGGCTGCTGCTCATGGCGGCCACGGGCATCGGCGTGGTGCTGCTGGTGACCTGATCGCAGCCCCGCCGGCCGCATGCAGACCGAGATCTGGCGCAGCCACAACACGCTGCGGGTGGAACGCGCCCAGCCACACCTGACCGGTGTGGCCAAGATCCAGGCGCTGCACGTCGAGCGACGGATGCCAAACCAGGGCCACTAGGAGCGGCGCCCGGATTACCCCGCGCTGCGCCCTTGGCCCTTTTGCTGCGCACTCTTCGCATCAGTTCAGAACTAGGGGGAATGAGGCCAATACGTCGGGGACGGCGGCGAAGAACCTTGGGGCGCGGGCGTCTCGCCCGCCTTGTAAGGGCGCGGCATGCCGCGCCCTTACAATAAAACCATAGAAAGACGCGCTAAACACGTATGTACAAAGCTGACGCTTGACGCATGTATGCGCCCACAGCGTCCATAGCCGAGGACATGTGCTCACCAATTGCTGGATATTGGCATCAACGTCCTGGTCAACTAGGAACTCGTCCCCTCGAATCTGAACTGATACCACTCTTCTTGGCTCCCCCCTCCCGTTTGACAAACCCTTCCCCCGGCTGCATCATCACTTGGTTGTCGTTATCATTCGCCTCAGGAGGCTCCCGTGACCGTCGAAACCCAGTATATTGGCCCCGATGCTGTGGGCGCGCTGGTGCGCTATGCCCAGGATCAGGAGCTACGCCGTTTTACCCTTGTCGCCGACGACCGCACCTGGCCCATCTTGGGCCAGGCCGCTTACGATGCCCTGGTCGCCGATGGCGCCGATGTGCGCGTGGCCCATCTTGCCGGAAAGGAGGTGGTCGCTGATGGCGAGCGTGTGCTCGAGATCCTGCTGCCCGGCGATGAGAGCGACCGCACGTTCCTCGCCGTGGGCGCCGGCACCATCACCGATCTGACGCGTTTCGTCAGCCACCGGCTGGCGCGCCCGTTCATCTCGTTGCCCACGGCGCCCTCGGTGGACGCCTACACCTCGGCCAACGCGCCGATGGTGGTGGATCGCTTCAAGCGCACCCTGGATGCCCAGGAGCCTATCGCCGTATTCGCCGATCTGGACGTGCTCTGCGCCGCGCCGCGTGCCATGATCGCTGCGGGCGTTGGAGATGTGTTGGGCAAGTATACCTCTCTGGCCGATTGGCGCCTAGGGGCGCTGCTCTCGGATGACGTCATTGATGATGGCGTGGTCGCCGCCATGTATGCCGCGCTCCATGCCGTTGCCAGCCGCGTCGAGGCCATCGGGCAAGGCGAGCCCTCAGCCATCGCCGCGCTGATGCAGGCCCTGTTGGATTCCGGCACGGCCATGGCCCGCTGGCACAACTCGCGCCCCGCCTCGGGCTCAGAACACCACATCTCTCACTTCTGGGAGATGAGTCTGCTCCAACAGGGGCGCCCCGCCGTGCTTCACGGAGCCAAGGTCGGCGTGGGCACGCTGCTGATCGCGCGCTCTTATGCGCGCCTGCGCACGTTCTCGCGCGACGAGGTCGCTGCCAGGTTGGCCCACGCCCCGGCGCATGGCCTCGACGAGATCCGCACCCGCATCCGCGCCGGCTATGGCCCGCTGGCCGACCAAGTCATCGCCGAGCACACCAACGCCTTTTCCCATTTGCCAGAGCTGCGGGAGCGCCTGCATCGGCGCATGATCGAGAATTGGGAAGGGGTACAGGCTATCGCGGCAGACGTTCCCGATCCAGAAGAGATCGCCGGCCAGTTGCGGGCTGCCGGCGCGCCCACCACGCCCGCAGAGCTGGGCTTTTCTGTGCTGGAAACCGACGACGCCCTGCGCTATGCTCACTATATGCGTAGCCGCTTCACCGTGCGTTGGGTAGAGCTGTCTCTGGGATTGCTCTAACCGAAAGGAGATCACGCCATGCCGACCGTCGCCGCCATCTATACCGCGCTGAATATCGTGGACCCCATCAAGGCCCTCTTTGCCGAGCTGCTGCCCGATGCGCGCCTGATCAATATCGCCGACGACAGCCTGATCCAAGAGGTGATCGCCGCTGGCGGGGTCACCCCGGCGGTCACGCGCCGTCTGGTGGCCTATTACCAGGCCGCGGCCCAGGCGGGTGCCGATCTCATTTTCAACACCTGCTCCTCGGTGGGCGAGGTGGCGCTGCTGGGCCAGCAGTTCGTGGATGTGCCCATCGTCCAGATTGACCACGCCATGGCCGGGGCTGCCGTGCAGCAAGGCGCCGCCATCGGCGTACTGGCCACCCTGCCCACCACCCTGGGACCCACCGTGCGCCTGGTGCAGCGCAAGGCCGCCGAGGCGGGCCGCGATGTGGCCGTCCACGAGGGGCTGGCAGCGGGCGCGTTCCAGGCGTTGTTGGCGGGCCAGGCTGCCGAGCACGACCGGCGCATCATGGCCGCCGCCGAGGTGCTGGCCGACCAGGTGGAGCTGTTCGTGCTGGCCCAGGCCAGCATGGGCCGCCTGCAGGATGTCCTGGCCGCCGCCACAGGCAAACCGGTGCTCACCAGCCCGCGCCTGGGGGTGCTCTCGGTGGCGCGGCGCTTGGAGGAACTGGCGTTGTGATCCCGCGCTGGCATGGCCGCCGCCGATATCGTGGCGGCGGCGCCAGCGGCGCGAAAACGTTCGAACGAGTGAACGTAACGTTGGAACGTTGACACGAGAAAGGGTCGCCAATGGTGGATGCCATCTTGCGAGCGGGCGTCGTCTGGGTACTCTGGCTACAGCAGTTCAGCCCTGCGCTGGACGGCCTGATGGTGGCCCTGACGTTGCCGGGCGAAGTAGTGTTCTACCTCGCCCTTTTCCCGTTGCTCTACTGGTGCGTGGATCGGCGCCTGGCTGCGCGCCTGACGCTGCTGTGCATCCTCTCGCTGAACCTCAACGCCTGGGCCAAAGAGATCGTCGCCCAGCCGCGCCCCTACCAGTACGATCCCCGGGTCAAGCCGCTGCGCGAGGCGGCGGGGGGCGGCCTGCCCAGCGGCCACACCCAGAACACCGTGGCCGTCTGGGGCTACCTGGCGGCCTGGGCCCGCCGCCCCTGGATCACGGCCCTGTTCGTTGCCTTGTTGGTGTTGGTGCCCCTCTCGCGCCTCTACCTGGGGGCGCACTTTCCCAGCGATCTGGTGGGCGGCTACCTGCTGGGAGCGCTGTTGCTCTGGCTGGCCTGGCGCGCCGAGGCGCCCGCCGCCCGCGCTTGGGGCCGCTTGCCCCTGGGCGTGCGCCTGGCCCTGGCCGCAACGCTGCCGCCCCTGATCTTGCTGGCCATGCCGCCCCTGCATGAGCGCATTCTGGATGGCGCGCTGCTGCTGGCCGGGGCGGGCGCGGGCGTCGTCCTGGCGGAGCGCTGGGTCCCCGAGGCGCGTGGCGGCGCCCTCTGGCGGCGGGGCCTGCGCCTGTTGGTGGGCCTGCTGACCACCCTGGCGTTCTATCTGGCGCTGGAAGCCCTGGCCCGCGTTGTGGGCTGGTCGGGCCTGGCTGGCGCGGCTCTGTACGCCCCCCTGGGCTTGTGGGGCGCATTGGGCGCGCCCTGGCTGTTCGGGCGCTTGGGGCTGACGGGGGGCGCGCCATGCTCGTGATCCTGGATTTCGACGGCACCCTGACCATCGAGGAGGCCCAGGCGCCCATGCTGGCGCGGCGGGCGATCCAAACCCTGGCCCGCGAGGTGCTCCAACTCCCCGTGGGCCAGGTGGTGGCCGCCTATCGGCGGGCGCGGGGCCGCATCTTGGCCGCGCCCCAGCGCTATGGCTGGTGGGTCAACGGCCTGCTGGCGGGCTATGCCGATGAGGGCGCCTTTCAGTGCAATACCTCGACCCTGCTCGAGATGCTGGGCCGCGAGCCGGGCTATGCCCAGGCGGTGGCGGCCCGCTTTCCCCAGGCCGAGTATGATCCGGTGGTGGATTGCACCAACTGGCTCTTTCACCGCCACACCGCCGAACTGGCCCCCGCCTTTCGCGAGACGGCGCGCCCCCTGCTGGAGGCGTTGCTGGCCCACCCCCGGCGCACGCCCGTGGTGCTCACCAATTCGTTGGGCGACAAGGTGGCGCGCCAGATCGAGACCCTGGGGCTGGGCGCGCCCATCGAGATCCTGGGGGATACGCGCCAGTACGATATGGACCCGCACTGGCCGGTTACTTTCGAGGACCCCGAGCGAGGGCCGGTGCAGGTCTGGCAGGCGGCCCCGGAGCGGCCCATTGACCTGCGCCGCCCGGCCTACCATGCGGCGCTGCTGGCGGCCCGCCGGCGTGATCCCGCCCTGGCCGTGGTGGCCGATACCCTCTCCCTGCCCGGCGCGCTGCCCCTGATGATGGGCATCCCCTTTTTCCTGGCGCGCACCTGCTACACCCCCACCTGGTGCATCCAGGCCGTGGAGGCGCATCCCCTGGGCCGTTTGCTGGGCTCGCTGGATGAGTTAGGCCCCGCGTTGGATGAGCTAGAGAGATAGGGGCCGCAGTCTCAGGGCAGCAAGCCGCTCAAGTGGCGGAGCGCCTCGCGCCCCTCGCGCACAAAGCCGTGATAGGCGGCCTGGCTGCCCCACACGATGGCGCTCACGGCGTACACCACCCGCGTCACGAGTAGCTGCTGCTCCTCTTGGGGCGTCAGCTCCCACCCATAGCCGCGCAAGAGGGCCTGCACCAGGTTGGGCTGGGTGAGCCATTGCCAGTCCGGGTAGCGGGCCAGGTCGGAAACCCGCACATCCCAGCGCGAGAACTCGAAATCAATCACCCCCACCCATGCCCCCGCCGGGCTGACGATCCAGTTGACCGGGATATAGTCGCGGTGGCAAGGGACCGGGCGCTCGCCTGCGAAAGCGGGCAACAACGCCCTGGCGCGCTCTATCACCGCCAACTCGTCCGCCGTGAGATAGCTGTTCTCGATGCCACACTGGGCCTCGCGCTCCAACTCGCAAGAGACATAGGCCACGGCATCGGTGATCTCGGGCCCGGCCGGGCTGCCATCGCGTTGGCATGCCCCGAAAAAGCGCCCCTGGGCCTGGTTGTGCAGCACGGCCAGTACATGGCCCGCCGTCTCCCAGACTTGTTCCTGCTGGGACATCGAGAGTCCCGCCCGGCCCAAGGATATGCCGGGTAGGGCGCTCAACAGCAAGGCAGAGGGGTACGCCTTGCGCGCGGCGACCAGCGTGGGCGCATGGGGAGCGATGGCCTGCGTCCACTGCTCATAGGCGTGAACCTCAGCCTCAAACCCCTCCTGCTCCTCATAGATCTTGAGATATAGCCGCTCCCTGCCTCTTCTGATGCGAATTACAGTCGTTCGCCCATGGAAACGCGGGTCGCGCTCATCGGCGTCGTACGGGCCTATGCGCTCGTCGCACCAGGCCAAGGCTTGTTGCATCTTGGACAACTCCTCGGTCATCCTATGGCCTCCTCCTCGCTTATTCTGTCGCCTCTATCACCAGCACGTCCTGGGGGCCGTAGATGTGCTGGCTGACCAGAGCCGTCCAGCGGCCATCGGCGCTCGCCAGGGCGTCGCCCGCCAGCAACAGGGGGCGGGTCGTCGCTTCGTATTGGGCCGGGCGCACAAAAGAGGCGCGCACCAGCGCCAGCGCCTCGCTCGTAGAGAGCGCCGCGTGATCCCAAGCCAGAGGCAATGCGTCGGCGCCCTGCGGCGCGGCCTCCTGGCCCGGCGCATAGGCCATGAGCGCTGTCGTATCCCCGCACGTGGCGCGATAGTACACCCGGTCCCCCTGCCAGCCCAGCAACGCATAGCTGCAGGGGCGCTCCTCGGCGGCAACTTGGGCCGCCTTGACGATCCCTGCCAGCGGCCCGGGCCGGGTGATGGCGAGGGCGCGCCAGCCGGGCGCAGCGCTCAGGGCGGGCCGGTAGCGCCAGGCCAGCGGCAACAGCGCGATCAGGGCGATGGCGCCGATGCAGAGCACTTGCGCAAGGCGGCGCCATGGCCGCAGCCACAGGGCAACGAGGGCCAGACCGAGGCCCGCCACGCTGATGGCGACATAAGGGGCCAGCCTGGCGAATATCCCTCGCGCCATGAGCCCAAAAGGCGCATAGAGGGCGAGGATCCAGACGCCACCGGTTGCGCTGGGCGAGAGCCTGCTCAGGATCGCCCCAAGCGCGAACCAGCCATAGACCACGACAAAGGGCGCGGCGCACAGGGCCACGCCTGCCAGCGCCAGATTCCCCGCGCGCTGGCGTGTATCGGTGCTTTCCAAAACGGCCATGTGATGGTCTCCTTGTACAGATGGCGGCGTCCGCCTCTACGGGCCGACGATCGGCCCCAGGCGGATCGCCCGTTCGCCATCCTCTGGACGCTCCAGGATGGCGGCGCGTTCCAGCTCCGGCCAGGAGTACATGCCCACCTGGGCGTATAGCTCGCGCGCATCGGGCGGCGCTTCCAGCTCGGCCCGCACCACCAGGGCTACCAGCTCGGCGCTGCGGCGGGCGGGATTCTGTTGGGCGTCAGGTGGGTCTGGGTACACGGCTGCCTCGGCATGGGTGAATGGTGGGCCGCTGGGCGCCCAGAGTCTAGCGGGGGGCGGCGAGCGGGTCAAGCCTCCAGGGACGGGGTTGTCTGCTGGCAGTACCCTGGGTAAAATCGCAGCATCATCGCTATGACGCAGAGGAGGAACCCATGCCCCAAGTCGCCATCTCCGAGCTAGAGCTGCACTATACCGAACAAGGGACGGGCGATGTGCTGCTGCTCCTGCCCGACAACATCCTGGCCGCCAGCGCCTATCAGGACGAGATCGCCTACTTGTCGCAACGTTTTCGCGTCATCGCCCTGGATTATCCGGCGCGGGGCGGTTCTTCACGCCACGATCCCTACCCGGACGAACACGCCTACGATCTATGGGGCTATTGGGCCGACCTGGCGTGTCACCTGCTACAAGAGCTGGGCGTAACGGCCTGCCACATCCTCGGTTCCCAGGGCGGTGCGTTGGCGGCCCTACACGTGGCAGGCAAGCAGGCCCAGCAGCACGGCCTGACGTCCCTGAGCGTCGTGGCCGACAGTTTTCTGCCCGATATGGACGCCCGCAGCCTGCACCGCATGCTGGACACCCGCGAGCACTATTACCGGCGACAACACCGCAACCTGGCTCAACAACATGGCGATGACTGGCGCGCCGTGGTGGATGCCGATACGGCGTTTCTGCGCGGCATGGCCGAGCGTGGGGGTTATGCGATGCCCGTGGCCACGCTGAACGGCATCTCTTGCCCTGTGCTCCTCACAGGCTGTCTGACGGACCCGCGCACGCCGGGAATGGCCGCCCAGTATGCGCGCTTGGCTGAGCAGATCCCCATCTGCTCCGTCTATTTGGTCGCCACCGCCGGGCATCCCTACATCGAGTATCCTTTGCTCAAGAGCAACACGGCCCTCTGGCGCGCCCAGGCCGGGCTCTTTTGGGATGGGGTGTTGCTGGAAAAGGCTGCCCCCTAGTAGCCTTGGCCCGGCGGCCAGCCATGCCACACGACCTGCTTGCCCCGGAAACGGGCTTCCATCACCTCCAGCGCGGTGGGGTTGTTGTCCACCAGGATGCAGTCGCGCCCCAGCTCGTAGGCCGATTCGCCCAGGGTGCCGCTGCCCGCGAAAAAGTCGCACAGTGCGTCGCCCGGGCGCGAGTGCACCCGCACGATGCGATCAATGATCCCGCGCGGCTTTTGGGTGGGGTAGCCCGTCTTTTCGCGGCCGTTGGGGCTGACGATGGTATGCCACCAGGTATCGGTGGGCGTCTTGCCGCGCGCCGCCTTTTCCGCGCCCACCAGCCCGGGCGCCATGTAGGGGATGCGGTCACATTCCTCCAGGTCGAACTGGTAATCGCCAGGGTCCTTGGCATACCAAAAGATCGTATCATGCTTGGCGGGCCAGCGGCTGCGGGTGCGCGCCCCATAGTCATACGCCCAGATGATCTCGTTCATAAAGCACGCGCGCCCGAACAGGGCGTCCAGCAGCACCTTGCAGTAGTGCGCCTCGCGATAGTCAATGTGGAAGAATAGGCTGCCGTTGCGCTGCAAGATGCGGCGCGCCTCGACAAGCCGGGGCTCCAGAAACCCCAAATAGTCGTCGAACAGATCCCCGAACGATTTGCTTCCGATCTGGACCGTGCGGTAACGCCGCCCCTGAAAGCCCGTGCGGTCCCCCTGGGCGTCCCGCACGGTCTCGATCTGGGTCCTGGTCTGCTCGCGTCCAGTGTTGAAGGGGGGATCAATGTAGATCAGGGCGACGCTCTCTGAAGGCAGCGAGCGCAGCACGGGCAGGTTGTCGCCATAGTAGACGGTGATGGTGGGCATGGTGTATCCTCGATCTCTCCGGCGCCTAGCGTCTGCGACTCTTGTGGCGAGGCTTGCCCAACAGCCGTTCGCGCAGGCGCGCCGCCAGGTCGGGCCGGCGCTCGGCCAGCCAGAGCAGCGCCAGCGTCAACAGGCCCAGGGCCATCAGCCACACCCGGCCCGCGCCTCCGCTATAGACCAGCCGCACCGTGTGCTGCCCGGGCGGCAGCCGCACCCCCACATAGCTGGGCATCAACATCACGGTCTCGGCACGCTCGCCATTGACATACGCTCGCCAGCCCGGGTGGTAGGTGACTTTGAGCATCAGCCAGCTTTCGCGCTCGACCTCGACCTCCGCCTCATACCGGTTGCTGCCCACGGTCTCGGAGAGGATCTCGCCGCGATAGCCGCCCGGCGTCGTCGCCATAAGGGGGATCTCGGCGGGGGCCTCGTCGAGGGGATAGAGGGCGGGGTAGCCTAGGGGGGCAGCCCCTAACGCTATGGTGGGATGCTGCTTGGCGCGCAGCAGGTCACTGTTGAGCCAGGTAGATGCTGCCGCATAGAAATCGCCCGTGCGCCCCACAAAGGCCATGTCGGAATCCACCAGGTCGAAATAACCGCCGGAGGGCACCTCATAGAGGCGAAAGCGCCCATAGTCTCCCAGGGGGGTATAGAAAGCAGGTACGGTCCAGCCCTGAGGGGTGATGACATAACGCACGTTAAAGAGCTGATACTGCTCCAGTTTGCCATCATCAAAGAGCATCGAGAGATCGGCGTTGAGGGAAAGGGCATGGTAGAGAAAGCCCAACATCTCCAGTCTCTCGCCGTTGAGGTAGGCGTAAAGGGGCACGGCGCCGATCTTGATCTCGCCACCCCAGCGGGCGGGCAGCCCGGCATACACCCGCCCTGGCCCCCGCTCTCGGATCGCTCCCATCAGGGCATCGAGGTCTTGGCGTTCGGCCTGCGCCGCTGCCGCGCTCTCGTGCATCCAGGCGACGTTCTGCTGGAAATAGGCTATGCGTTCCTGGTAGACGGGGAACAGAAGCAGCAGCGTCAGGGCCGCCGGGGCCAGCAGAAAGAGCCGGTTGGCCCTGGCCAGGGCCCAGCGCCAGGGCCAGGCCAGCCCCACCCCCATCAGGTAGAGCCCGCCCAGGTGTAGCGCCATGATGCGGCGGTGAAAATCTATGGCGGCGCCCATGGGCAACCGGTCCAAGAGCGCGCCCCAGGTGGGGCTGCCAAAAAAGAGCAGCAGCCAGAATAGCGACATGGCGGCCAAGGTGCGAAGGTGTGCTTGGCGCCAGCGCCAGGCGCAGTAGCCCAAGCCCAAACCCGCGAGCAGCGTCAGTGATGGGAAGCGGCCCGCATCGAACAGCCCGCCCTTTGCCAGGCTACTCAACACCCAACCTGCGCCCGCAGCATCGTGCTCCCACGGCAGCTCTAGGACGGAGGGATTCGTATAAGCGCGATCTTGCAGAAAAGGGATCATAAAGTAGGCCGAAACGAGGCTGGCCAACGCCAAGATGATACACATGCGCCAGGCCCGGGGCATGAGCGTATTTTCGCGCGATGCCGTTCTCTGGCCTTTCGGGCGCCAAGCTCCGATACAGACAGTGATTGTTCGAGTATTGGTGGAGCATATTGGCACCTGAGAGGGAGGCAGGGAGGTACTCACTCAACCCAGGTACCCTTCCCTGCGGAACGTCTCAGGCGAGCAGCTGCGCCAAGTTCACGCCGCC
>Ga0334883_1005262_pt1 | contig 11562 bp, 10 predicted proteins | sample GraSluR1_MG_6_FD_207230 | JGI IMG/M metagenome (GOLD analysis project Ga0334883, IMG submission 207230) | Sludge microbial communities from methane-producing bioreactor in Wageningen University, Netherlands - Granular Sludge_09_05-R1 | ecosystem: Engineered > Bioreactor > Anaerobic >... | reverse complement strand
TCACGACCTATGGTATTATGCCCACAATCAAACTTCTCTCGGATCCTTATTAACAATTTCCCTCATAATAGCCAATCTTTGTAGAAATAAGGCGTTTTAGGATTATTGGATGACCCCATCCCGGAGAGCTGAGAGGAAAAATCGAGAGGAACTCGAAGGAGAGGATCACAAAATTTTGCTGTAATTAAAGAATGGCAGCCCTGGCGGCCCGGGTCCGGAGACCCGACGCCCGAAAGGAGAGTACAGGGCTTCGTTCGCCAGAAATTGAGCCGCCGATCGAGGGGCTAGTGGCCGTGACAGCACTTGTGGGTGTGCTTGTGATGGTCGGCGTCGTGGACGTGCTCATGGGTGTGGACCTTCCCATCGTGATCGTGGGAATGGGCATGCTTATCTCCAGTATGGCAACACATTCGATTCTCACCTCCTTGGTTCTATACTGCACTATATCCTTCTCTTGGCTCCGGCTATAAAGTCCTTTTTGTGACCAATTTCCGGAAAAAGATCCCATTTTGTGGGGAGAAAAGAGCGATATTTGTAGCCATTATGAGGATCTTCGGAGATATTAATTTTACTTAACCTCGTTAGATCGAATAATGAGTATTAAAAGAGTCCAATTTTTAAGAGATATTAATAGAAACGGTTCTGGCGGCTCCGGGGCTTGGGATCTCGGGCCAGAGCCGCCATCGGGGCGATTGGGACAAAGATCCCCGGACCCGAGCCTCTTTTTCCCGGGGCAGCCCATCGCGCACGCCCCCGGCCGACTTCTCCTAAATGCTGCAATTGATCACCCTCTGGACATAAACGGCCCCGTCTCCGAGGAGGGGGCTGCTCCAACCGGGCTCGAATAAGCCATCATCACAACGGCGGCCAGGTCGGTAGCAATAAATGTCGCAGACCTAAAAAACGTACCAATGGGCGCGGTTCCGCTGCTCCGCCATCCCTGCAAGAACGCCCCTGGCGGCCGAGGCCGCCTGCTCCCCGACCCCCAGCAGCGGAACGGTCCAACAGCCCTTTATACAGATGTAACTATCCGGTCTTCAGTCACCACGCCTGCAAGGAGAAGACCCTCGCCCTCCCCCGCATCTCCACGGCGATCTTGTTCTCCCGCCCCAGCCATCCCAGGGCGCCGTAGACATCCTCCCGCCTGAGGGAGGTGGCCTTCATGATCTCGGTGATGGTGCTCGGCCCGTTCTCGTTCAGGGCGTCCCAGACGAGCCCCGCCTTGGAGCCAAATATCGATTCGACCGTCGTCTCCGTCATCTCACTTCACCCTCCACTATAGTGCTGGCATCTTTTGAGAGAAATGAGATATATATGTTATCGACCCCAGGATGAACCGATATCCTCAGGGACAAAATCCCAGAACCTGAGATCGAAGGCTGAGATCGAACGGGGCAAACCTTAAATTCTTTGGGTCGGGTTAAAACCCCTCCGAGCAAAGAAGGCCGTTTCTGGTCAGACGGCAACAGCCTGGTGGGGAAACTTCCATGAGCGACGAAGAATTGGGAGAGAGGGGAGAGAAAGAAGAAAAGGAAGAGATGATCCGAGAGGAGGACGAATTCGGCAACGTCATAATCTACCCCGCCTGGTCTAAGAAGAACGCCCCCAAGGAGAGGCAGGATAAGTGGGACGTCCCCATCTACCTGTGAGACGATCGCCAAAGGGAGCTCCGCCCTCCCCCGACTTCCCTCCCCGGAGGGCCCTGACGTACTCCTCCCTGGATACCCTCTTCGCCCTCCTCATGGCATCCTTCTTCTCCTCGCCCCGATCCCCCCGCCAGCCGAGGTTTCCGCAAGCCTTCGAGCTCGCCGCAGAAGTTGCAGAGACCGAGGCCCTTCTCCGGAGCTCAAGAACCGGATGGGTCAGCAGGAGGGCCCCCAACCCTATCGCATCCGGAGAATAGGGCTTACCTCTCCATCCACTCCAGCCCCTCGACGACCTGATTCATCTCCTCCCGATCCGGTGGCCTTTCGAGTCGTAGTTCATCGACCGCTCCCAGCCGGCAGCCCGCGCGACGGCGTCGAAGGCGGGCCTCAGGACCTCCTCGGCGTCGTAGTCGAAGCCCTCGATCATGATCTCGGGGACGAGGAGGGCGTCCCGGTCGATCTCGACCTCCCCGGGGGCGTCGGAGCCCTCGGCCCTGAGGGTGCACCCCTTCACCCCCAGGAGGGTGAGGGTGGTGAAGATGGGAGGGTCGACGCCTAGGAATTCCAGGAACCGGGCGTACCGGGGGAGGGCCTCCAGGAGCGCCTCCTCGTACCGGACGCCCGGGATCTCTCTACCTACGCCTCCGAGGATGACGGAGTCGACGGCCTCGACGATCCCGCTCTCGTAGACCTGGACGTAGGAGCCCCGGTCGTCGTAGGTGAGGAGGCCGTCGAAGTTGTACCGCCAGCCGGAGAAGAGCCCCGTCAGGGGGAGGGGGAGGGCCCCCTTCCCGCTCCTGTACCTCTGTACTATGGAGGAGACGTCGAACCTGGCGGCAGGCTCGAAGGCCCCCAGAGGGATGACGGAGAAGACCATCTTCGGCCCCGGCCCGACGGCCGCCGGAGTCTCCCCCGCGACGACCCTCCCCAGGGCCTCGGCCCGGAAGCTCCTCATCCTCTCGGCGGCGGACCCCGAGAGGGAGAAGGCGGTCCTGATCTCGAAGACGTCGAGGGGATACTTTCCAGCTGAGTTTCGAGAGTAGAACTTGGAGGATCCCTTGGTGATCATGTGGGGGGAGGCCCAGCTCTTGGGGATCCGGACGACGATGACGAAACGTTTCCCCTTCAGGGGGACGGCCCTCATGGATATCCCGGGGATCCGGGGGGCGATCCCCGTCTGGACCATGCTGTCGAGGCGGAGGATCTCCTGGTCGGGGTCGATCCCGGGGAGCCCCGGGATCCTCACGGGGACGCCGTTCTCCTCGGCGACCCCGTAGACGAGGTGCCCCCCGGAGGCGTTGGCAAACGAGGTGACGTCCCGGAGAAACTCCCTCTTCTCCAGGTCCGAGGGGCCGGGAAGCCGCCTCTTGTAGTCGATGACCTTGCTCTCCGGGACCTCGTCGTCTAAAAGGGCCCTGATGTCCGACTCCTCCAGGAGGTCGAGGGGCTTATCTTCGAGGGTCATGGCACCATCTTCAAAATATCCTCCGGAGGATTTAGCGGTTGCGGATATAAAGGGGATAGGGATATCGGGAGCTTGCGGATATCGAGGGGTTGCGGATATCAGTGGGTTAGGATATGGCGGTCGGACGGACCGGGGTCGCCGGAGATGAAGAGATCTCTATTAGATGGGGGCATCCGGCGGGCCGTTTCCAGCTGTTCGTTTCAGGCTGTTTATAGTTCTGAGGCGACGATATACTTTTCAATCTTCAGGACCGTCTCCTATTGACAGGGGATGCCGATATGAAACTTAAGCCGATTTTTGTATTATTGATCATCGCGGCTCTGGCGGGCCTGGTCGCCGCAAACCAGGTGGACGATGCCATAGCTTACCTGAAGGACCCGGAATGGGGGCTGCGGGCCGGCGGGGCAGCAAGCCTCGGAAATCTGGGCGACCCCCGGGCGATCGACCCCCTCATCGAGGCCCTATCCGATGAGGTCTCCATGGTCCGACTCCATGCAGCAAGCTCTCTAGTCAAGCTCGGCAGGCCCGAATATCTGGACCGGGTGATCCTGGCCCTCGAGGACGAGGACAAATGGGTCCGGGGGTGGGCTGCGACCCATCTTGGGGATATCGGAGATCCGAGGGCTATCGTCCCCCTCAGAGAAGCCCTCCGGGATGAGGACCCGTGGGTCAGGTCGAAGGCCTCCGACGCCCTGGGAAAGATAATTGAAGCTACCGGCGATGATGAAGGGGCTGAAGAAGAAAAAGAAGAGGAAAAAGATGGGGCGTCAGAAGAAGATGACGAGCTATCCCGCCTCTTATACGATCTGGAGCACGGCGATCCCGGGGAGAAGGTGGCTGCCGCCCTCTCTCTGGGAGAGATGGGCGATGCGAGGGCCGTCGGACCCCTCATCGAAGCCCTCAAGGACGGCGAATGGGAGGTCCGGGGGGCTGCGGTGATCGCCCTGGCCGGCATCGGAGACCATAGAGCGGTCGATCCCGTCATCGGCGCTCTTCTGGACGAGGACCCGGCCGTCCGGACCCTGGCGGCAGCCGCCCTGGGAAGGCTCGCTGATCCGAGGGGTTTCGAGCCTCTCACTGACGCCCTCGGAGATGGCGATCCTGCCGTCAGGGCCGCGGCCGTCCGCGCCCTTGTCGAGATCGATTCTGAGAAGGCGATGGGCCGTCTAATAGCCGCTCTCGGGGATGAGGACGCCACCGTCCGGGTCATCGCCGCCGCCCTCCTGGGAGAGATAAGAGGGGCCGGGGCCGTCGATCACCTTGCCGAGGCCCTCGGAGATGGGAACTGGTCCGTCAGGGCGATGGCGGCAGAGGCCCTGGGAAGGATCGAAGATCCGAGGGCGGTCGGCCCCCTGATAGCCGCTCTAGGAGATGAGAACGCCACTGTCCGGCTGATCGCGGCAACGGTCCTCGGCGGATCGGGTGCATCGGAGGCTATCGATCCTCTCATCGAGGCTCTGAAGGACGGAGAGCCCGCCGTCAGAGCGGCAGCGGTATACGCCCTCGGCGAGATGGGGGATGATCCGAGAGCCATCGACGGCCTCATCTCATCTCTCAAAGACGACGATCCTGCCCTTCGGATATATGGAGCCACGATCCTCGGGGGCCTGGGAGATGAGAGGGCTGTCAGCCCGCTGATCGATCTTCTCAAAGACGACGAGCCGGCGGTGAGGGCGATGGCGGGGGTCGCCCTCGGGGATATCGGGAGCGAGAAGGCGGCGGGCCCCCTGATAGACCTCCTCGAAGATGAGGCGCCGGAGGTGAGAGCCGGGGCCGCCCAAGCCCTGGCGACCGTCGGGGACGAGAGGGCGACAAGACCTCTCATCGAGGCCCTGGGGGACGAGGAAGCGAGCGTCAGGAGCTGGGCGTCCCTCGCCCTCGGATCCATCGGCGGCCCTGAGGCGGTCGATCCCTTGATCGCCGCCCTAGGCGACGAGGATGAGGGGGTGAGGACCGTGGCGGCCGCGGCCCTGGCCGAGATAGGCGGCGATGCCGTCGATCCCCTCATAAAAGCTCTCGAGGAAGAGGACCCATCCGTCCAGATCTGGGCTGCCTGGGCTCTGGGGGAGATCGGCGACCCGAAGGCCGTCGATCCGCTTATAGAGGCTCTGAAGAACGAAGATCAGGCAGTGAGGCTGATGGCCGTCGTCGGACTCGCGGGGTTCGACGACGATAGAAGGGCGGAGCCGCTCATCGCCGCCCTAGCCGATGAGGACGAGGTGGTGAGGTTTGCGGCGGCCGCTGCCCTGGCCGAGATAGGAGACCCGAGGGCAGAAGAGCCCCTGAAGAGGGCGCTGGAGGACGAGGACCCCGATGTCCGCAGGAAGGCGGCGGAGGCGCTCGATAGGCTGGAGGGGGTTTAGGTCTCGAAAGGAAGGCTCTTTGCGGGATTATCGGTGACCTGGATGAAGAGCAACGGGGTGATAGATGAGATGAAGACGAGGATCCACCAGCCGGATTTCGACGTAGGTCAGTTCGAAGGCTTCGTCCTCGGCGGGGACGTCGGAGGGACGAACACCAACATCGCCGTCGCCGGGGTGAGGTACGGAATGGCCACCCTCCTCTACTCCGCCCACTTCAAGAGCCGAAGGCTCACCTCCCTCGCACCGGCGATCCGGGAGGCCCTCGATTATGGCCGGGTGAAATACGGGATCGAGGTCTTCCGGGGCGTCGTCGGGGTCGCGGGTCCCGTCACCGACCGGAGAAGGGCGAAGCCTACGAACCTCCCCTGGACCGTGGACGCCGAGGAGATGAGGAGGGAGTTCGGCTTTGAGGAGTTCAGGATAGAGAACGACTTTATGATCATCGGCCGGGGGATCGAATCCCTGAAGGAGCCCGACCTCTTCTCTGCGAAGGGGGGCGATCCGGCCTTCGGCGACGGACGGGCGGTGATCGGCGCCGGGACGGGCCTCGGCAAGGCGATCCTGGTCTATGACGGCGAAAGATACAGACCTGTCCCGAGCGAAGGGGGGCACGCGGACTTTCCGGTCCGAGATCAGTTCGATCTGGACTTGACAGACCATATCCGGGGCGGGAGAGATACCCCCGCCAGCTACGAGGACCTCCTCTCGGGGCGGGGGATCGAGGGGATCTACGATTTTTTAAAGGGGAGGCGCGGTCGGACGGATCTGACCGCCGAGATCGAGGGGGCCGAGGATAAGGCCGCCGCCATCTCGAAGCAGAGGAAGACCGACCCCCTCTGCCGCGAGACCTTCGCCGTCTACGCGAGGTGCTTCGGCAGGTGCGCTAAAAACTTCGTCCTGGAGGCGGTCGCCACCGGCGGCCTCTACATCGCCGGGGGGATCGCCGCTAAAAATAGAGAGGTCTTTGCGTCGACAGAGTTCTCCACCGAGTTTCTGAACGCCGAGAAGCAGCGCCACCTTCTGGAGAGGACGCCGGTTAGTGTCATCACGAACTATGACGTGAGCCTATACGGGGCCTGCAACGCTGCTGTTCACCCATCTGATTGATTTTTCGGTCGATCTCAATTCTGGTCCCAGGCTCTTCAGGCCACCCCCTTGCAGAGCTCCCCCCGCTCCAGGTCCTCCTTGAAATAGTCCCGGGGGGTCTTGAGGCCCAGGAGGAGGCCGAGCTTCCTTTTTGCGTAGAAGGGGACGAGCCGTAGCGTCTCCCTCAGGAACCACTTCGGGTAGAGCCTCTTGATCTTGTTGTACCGAAACCACGAGAGGTCGTAGTACTTCGCGTTCATCTCCCACGTGATGTACTGGACTTCTTCGGCGGTGAGATATTTTGTATTCAGGTTGGCGTGGAGGCCGTCGTAGAACCGGTAGTCGTCGCAGGCGATGAGCCCCATCGCCTCTAGCTCCACCGCCATCTCCGTCTTGGGGTAGGGGGTGCTGATGTAGAAGATCGGTATGTCGACTTTGAGCTTTCGAGCCAGCTCGAAGTTCGACCAGAGGTCCTCGGCGTCATCCTCGGGGTTTCCTCCGATCAGCCCCGCGGAGACGATGATCTCGTTATCGTGCATGTACTCGATCGCCTTGTCGGCGTTGTCGGACATCTTCCCCTTCCCCAAAAACCGCAGGTTCTCGCGGCTGGTGTTCTCGATCCCGAGGAAGACCCCGTCAAAGCCGGCGGCGGCCATCTTCTCGACGAGCCTCCGGCTCGAGCCTATCCCCCGGGCCGAGGCCTGGACCTTGTACTTGAGGTGGGAGAGGCCGGCCTCGACGATGGCGTCGCAGAGCCGCTCCATCCTTTTGACGTCCAGGGTCATGTTGTCGTCGGGAAAGAAGATCGACTTCGCCCCGTGGGCCTCGGCGTCCCGGATGTCCTCCAGGATTCGATGGAAGGGGTACCTGCGGAAGGATCGGCCGTACATCTGCTGGATGGAGCAGAACTTGCAGCCGTTGGTGCACCCCCGGCTCGTCTCGACGGAGTCGATTGGTATGCCGAAGCTCTGAAATCCCTTGGTGATCAGCCGACAGTCGCGGTTGGGTAGCTCAATCTCCGAGACATCCAGGACGGGGCGGGGGGGGTTATGGACCATCTTATCCCCCCTCCAGTAAGAGAGGCCCCGGACGCCGGCGAGGTCGCGGCCATCTTCGATGGCTTCGATCAGCTCCCGGAAGGTCGCCTCCCCCTCCCCCCGGACGATGTAGTCGGCGAGCCGCCCCTCGGGGCTTGCCGCGATCTCTTCGTAGCTGAGGGTCGGGTGGTAGCCGCCGAAGACCGTGGCAGCGCCGCTCTCCTTCGCCATTTTGGCCAGGGGGAGGATGGCGTGGTACTGAAAGCTCATGCAGCTTAAGCCGACGAGGTCGTAGCCGTTCCTCAAGATCCCTTCGAGATACTCCCTCGGCCTCTTCACTCCGTGGAGGTCGGCGACGTCGACGGTGCAGAGGTCGTCGACGTTTCCGGCGATGGAGACGAGGCCGTAGTTCGGGATCCGCGCGATCCGGTCGAAGTCGGGCTGGACGACCGGCGAGGACAGCAGTAGTACCTTCATGTTACCGTCTCGCCCCCGGCTCCAAGAACCACGGCTTCTCGGGGTGGAAGTCGAACCTGTTCGCCCGGGAGACGTAGGATGCAACCTCCTTCATCCCGTCGATCCCGGCGTACCGGTAGGCGTTCCTCCAGACCCGGTAGGAGGTCCGCAGGGGCGTCAGCCGGTTGTAGACGCGCTTGAGGGACCAGCTGAGGATCTCCTCCATCTCCGCTGGGGGGATGTTCGGATGGTTCCAGACGAGGTGCTTCATGTCGAACTTGTGCCAGTCCTCCTCGAAGATCCCAAACTGTTCGTCGAGCTCATCCCAGAGCCTCGTCTGGGGAAGCGGCGTCATGATGCAGATCTGGGTTATGTCGAGCTTTAGCCTCGCGAGGCTCTGGATGTCCCTTTTGAGGGACTCCTTTGTGTCGTCGGGAAACCCGATCATGTAGTAGCCGACGGTCCCCAGGCCATACTTCTGCAGAAGACGGACCGTCTCCAGGACGTCCTCGGTACCCTCCTTCTTGTTGATGTCGTCGAGCTTCTCCTGGTGGAGGTTCTCGATCCCGATGGCCGCCCCCGCAAACCCCTTCACCATCCGGGGCTTTCTCCCCGTCGCCGGGTCGGGCCGAGTCCTCATCTCGACCCATTCGGGTATTTTCTTCCTCAGATAGTCGGCCCGGGCCATGCACCCCCAGACCATCCCGCGCTCGTCGAGGAGCTCGACGACCCGGTCGGCGTGGCGGCGGTTGGCGCCGAAGTTCTCGTCCTCGATCAGGACGACGTTGATCTCGTGCTCCTTGTAGTAGGAGATGACCCGCTCCAGGCTCTCCAGGGGGACGGGATGGGGCCGGTTGCAGAACTTGGGGGTCTGGCAGAACTTGCAGCCGACGCCGCAGCCCCTCGTCGTGAACATGATCCCGTAGATGTTCAGCTTCTTCTTGAAGGGGGTTGCCAGATACTCGATCAGCGGAGGATGGAGAACCTGATTCTGCTCGATCTTGCGGCCGAAGTAGGGGGCGACCGCCCCCTCGGCGTACCCCTCGAAGATCCGGTCGAATCTGTCCTGAATCTGGGGCGTCAAAGCGCCGTAGTTTCCTGCCCACAGCTCCCCTACAGTCCCGGAGGCCCGGGCCGCCTCGACCATCTCCAGGATCTCGCAGGTCTCGTTCAAGTAGAAGGAGAAGCCGACGACGTCCCAGCCCTCGGCGAGCCGCTTCTTATACTCCTCGAAGGTCGGGTACTCCAGGATCTCGATCTCGGGGATGTTCTGCTTGAGGAAGCGCAGGCCAAAGGACTGGAGCCGGGGCCAGCGGAACCGAAACCACTTCGACCGGGCGTTGGAGCCTATGTAGTCGTAGGGCTCGGGGTCGTTCTTGAAGACGGTGGTGAAGAGGACCTTGGGGGGCATACTCGCCAATTCCCCGCCGATCGAAGATTAAGGTTACGACTCCGGTCCAGACCTCGCCAGATGATCCGAGGGCCCAAGGCCTACGCAAACCTATAAACCCCCTCCCACCCTCACCCCCTTCCATGGACGCTCCAGCCATCGCCGCTCGCGGCCTTACGATGCGGTTCAACGGCTTCGCGGCCGTCGACGGGGTCGACCTCGAAATCGAGCGGGGCGAGCTCTTCGGCCTCCTCGGCCCCAACGGCGCGGGAAAGAGCACCATCATCAAGATGCTGACGACGATGCTCCGCCCCTCGGCCGGAGAGGCCGCCGTCTGGGGCTACGATATAAAAAGAGAGAGGGACGCCGTCCGAAGCTCCATCGGCGTCGTCTTCCAGGACCCCTCCGTCGACAGCCAGCTCTCGGGGAGGGAGAACCTGGACTTTCACGGCCGGATGTACGGGATGGACCGAAAGACCCGGACTGATAGGATCGCCGAGGTATTGGAGCTCGTCGACCTGACCGAGAAGGCCAATGTGCTGATGGAGGACTACTCCGGGGGGATGCAGAGGAGGCTGGAGATCGCCCGGGGTCTGATGCACCACCCTGCCGTCCTCTTCTTGGACGAGCCGACGCTGGGTTTGGACGCCCAGACCAGGAGGTACATCTGGCGCTACATCGAGAGGATGAACCAGGAGGAGGGGGTCACCGTCGTCCTGACGACTCATTATATGGAAGAGGCAGACCACCTCTGCGAGAGGGTCGCCATCATCGACCGGGGGAGGATCGTAGCGTTGGACAGCCCGGAGAGGCTCAAAGACCTCATCGGCGCCGACATCGTCACCCTGGAGGTGGACGACTCCGCAACCGACGAGCAGGTCGGAGCCTTATCGGATCTCGAAGGGGTTGAGGCCGCCGACCGGGCGGGCTCGACCCTGCGGCTCAGCGTCGACAGGTCCGAGGCCCGGATCCCCGAGATCGTCCTCTCGGCCAGCCGGGCCGGGCTTCTGATCCGGTCGGTCACCATGCACGAGCCGACCCTGGAGGACGTCTTTCTCAAGTTCACCGGCAAGAAGATCCGGGAGGCGGAGTCGGCCGGCGCCGGTCGGATGGCGGCGGTCCAGAGCAGGATGAGGACGAGGAGGCACTGATAACGTGGAGAGGCTGATAAGGAGGAGGATCTGATGAGGGGGAGGCGATGATATGATCTCGATCAACATCTACGCCATCTACAGCCTGTGGCTGCGGGAGATGATCCGCTTCTTCAGGCTCAAGAGCCGGGTCTTCGGCTCCCTGGCCCCGCCCTTCTTCTTCCTCGCCTTCCTCGGCTTCGGCTTCCGGTCGGCGGCAATGCCTGCGATCCCCGAGGGCGTAGACTACATCAGCTTCCTCGCCCCCGGGATCATAGGGATGACGCTCCTCTTCTCCTCCACCTTCGGGGGGCTCTCCATGCTCTGGGACCGGGAGTTCGGCTTCCTCCGGGAGATCATGGTCGCCCCGGTGTCCAGGCTCTCCATCGTCATCGGGAGGACCGCGGGCGGCGTCACCACCGCCGTTTTGCAGGGGCTCATAATCCTCGTCCCCGGCGTCGCCATGGGCCTGGAGATCTCCGGCCTTCCGGGCCTTCTCCTCGCCCTCGTCTTCATGGTCCTCATCGCCACCACCTTCAACAGCCTCGGCCTCGCCTTCGCCTCCAGGATGAAGGACATGTCCGGCTTCTCATTGATCATGAACTTCATGGTCTTCCCGCTCTTCCTCCTCTCCGGCGCCCTATTTCCGATATCAAACCTCCCTCCGTGGCTTCGGACCCTCTCCTACCTCGACCCCCTCACCTACGGCGTCGACGGCCTCCGGGGGTCCCTCGTCGGCGCGAGCTCCTTTTCCCTCGCCTTCGACCTCGCGATCCTGACGGCGTGCAGCATAGCGGCCCTGGGGCTCGGAGCCTACCTATTCGAGAGGAGCGACGTGGAGTGACGGCGGCCACGCCCCTTCCGCGGGGAGGGCAGACCCGCCGCCATCCTGGAAAACCATTTAACCCGGGGGGCTGAGGGGGGGGCATGCTCTCCGTCCTCCTATGGGGACTGATCTTCGTCGGGAGCCTCGCCGTCCTGGTGAAGGC
>Ga0334883_1005258_pt1 | contig 11568 bp, 11 predicted proteins | sample GraSluR1_MG_6_FD_207230 | JGI IMG/M metagenome (GOLD analysis project Ga0334883, IMG submission 207230) | Sludge microbial communities from methane-producing bioreactor in Wageningen University, Netherlands - Granular Sludge_09_05-R1 | ecosystem: Engineered > Bioreactor > Anaerobic >... | reverse complement strand
CAGTCATCATCGGTTTTGAAGCGCCCAGCAAACTCTAAAAGGTCTTGTCCTTGAAATAAATTCATAGAATCATTGATTTTATTGGAATCAAATATAGCACAAAATATGTAACTATCTACTGACCTCTAAAAAGAGAATTAATTCCTTATTTAGAGCGATTTCAAATGCAATCATTCCAAGATTATATTCTTCATTTAAAGATGAATTTATACACCTTTAAACGATATGCATATTTTTACACCTCGAAAAAATGAGTAGTTTTGCCCCATGAAAATTTAAGCTATGGATAAACCACCGCGTCAAACGAAACACGAATTATTTTTAAATTATAAAATCTGGCTTTCCGGCCTAACAGGAAACGGCAGGATTAGTGATACCACTTTTGCATTGCTTGCCAAAATAAAGGAGCTGGGCTCCATCAAACTGGCTGCACAAGCCTGCGATATTAGTTACCGTAAGGCCTGGGGAGATATTGAAGAAGCCGAAAAAATGTTGGAGTATCAGTTGATCGACAAGCAACGCGGCGGAAAAGACGGCGGACATTCGCAACTCACCCCTGCATGCCTCAAACTTTTGGAAGCCTATGACGCACTTCACCAGAAATTTGACGATAGCGTGGAAGCTGCCTTTGAAGATTTTAGAAAAGCCATGCTTACAAAACCAACATCCGAATGAAATTGAGGAACATATTGCTGCTGTTAGCAACTGTTTTTATCATTCAGGCTTGCCAAAACGAAAGCGGGCAGGCACTCGTGATTTTTCACGCCGGAAGTTTGAGCTATCCACTCAAAAAACTCACTGAAGACTATCAACAATCACATCCTGAACAACAGTTTCAGCTGGAACCTGCCGGCTCGCTCAACACCATCAGAAAAGTAACAGACCTGAACCGGCAAGCTGATATGATTGCCTCCGCTGATTATAAGCTGATCAGCGAAATGCTCATCCCAAAGCATACCGCCTACAACATCGCTTTTGCTGCAAACAGCATTGTGCTTGCCTACACTGATCAATCGGCCTACGCAAATGAAATATCCAGCGAAAACTGGATTGAAATTTTACAAAAAGATGAGATAAAAATTGGTGCTTCCGATCCCAATGCTGACCCTTGCGGATACAGAACCCGACTCACTTTGCAACTGGCCGGTAAACTAAAAGAAATCCCAAATCTGACTAATCTCATCCTCGAAGAAGGGCGCTATTATGAACGTCCGAAAGAAACCGATCTGATTGCCTTGCTGGAAACCCAAACCATTGACTACTTTTTTATTTATGAAAGTATTGCCAAACAACATCACTTTAAAACTGTTGTGTTCTCAGATTCGATTAATCTCAGTCAGCCCCTGCTCAACGATTGGTACAAACAGGCAAGTATTAAAGTTAGAGGTAGCAGTCCGGCAGATAGTTTATTGATTCGTGGAGAAGCCATCGTTTACGGCATTACCGTTTTGGATGAAAGTCTATCCAATCAAGCTGCATGGGACTTTGTAGCTTATTTGCTTGATCCTGCACAAGGAACAAAAATAATCGAAGCCGCTGGTCAGCGCGCACTGGTGCCGGCTTTTATCAATACAACCCACATGCTTCCTGAAAAAATTAAACCCTTAGTAACCATAAAAGAAAATCTATAAAAACAAAAACTATGAAACAGATTTGCCCGACATGCGACATCAAGCCTGCCCTCGAAAGGCTGGGTATCAAAGCCATAAACCACGGAGCCAGCACAGGTGCCGAATGGATTGAAACATCCGGAGAACAACTCAACAGCTATGCATCTTGCGATGGCGAGTTGATTGCCAGCGTAAGGCAAGGCACCTGGGACGACTATCAAACCATCATGGAAAAAGCTCAGGAGGCTTTCAAATACTGGCGTATGGTTCCGGCTCCCAAAAGAGGAGAAATCGTACGACAAATGGGTCTGGAGTTTCGGCGACACAAAGAAGATTTGGGCAGGCTGGTAAGCTATGAGATGGGAAAGATTTATCAGGAAGGATTGGGCGAAGTGCAGGAAATGATTGACATTGCTGATTTTTCTCTGGGAATTTCGCGTCAGCTATATGGCTACACCATGCACAGCGAACGTGAACGACATCGCATGTACGATCAATATCATCCATTGGGTGTTGTTGGCGTGATTACTGCCTTTAACTTTCCGGTTGCCGTTTGGGCCTGGAATACTATGATCGCACTGGTAACGGGAAATGTTGTACTTTGGAAACCTTCATCAAAAGTGCCGCTATGTGCTGTGGCTATCCATAATATCATTGCCGATGTACTCAAACGCAACGAAGTGCCCGAAGGCGTTACCAACTTGATCATCGGTAGTTCAAAACATATTGGCGACAACTTCCTTTCGGATAAACGTGTACCGCTGATTTCGTGCACCGGTAGCACTGCTGTTGGCCGTCGCGTGGGCCGTATTGTAGGCGAACGTCTGGGAAGAACACTACTGGAACTTGGAGGCAACAATGCTATCATTATCTCCGAAAAAGCTGATCAGGATATGGCATTGCGTGCTACTGTGTTTGGCGCAGTGGGCACAGCCGGACAACGTTGCACCTCTACAAGACGCTTGATCATTCACGAATCCATTTATGATGGTTTTGTCGAGAAGTTAAAAAATGCCTACAGCCAGATTCGCATTGGCTGCCCACTTGATCCGGATGTGCTGGTGGGGCCGCTGATCGACAAAGGTTCGGTTGAAGCTTTTAAATATGCGCTCGAACAAATCGTTAGCGAAGGCGGGAAAATCATTTATGGGGGCGAAGTACTCCAAGGGAAAGGCTATGAATCAGGATGCTATGTTGTTCCTGTTTTGGCCGAAGCCGAAAATCACTATCATATTGTTCAGGAAGAGACCTTTGCACCTATTTTGTACCTGATGAAATACAAAACTATGGATGAGGCAATTGCCATGCACAATGGCGTGTCACAAGGCTTGTCGTCAGCTATTTTCAGCACGGATATGCGCGAAACGGAAAGATTTTTATCCCATGAAGGATCCGATTGCGGCATTGCCAATGTAAATATCGGCACTTCAGGAGCAGAAATTGGAGGTGCTTTTGGAGGCGAAAAAGACACGGGTGGAGGACGCGAATCCGGCTCAGATGCCTGGAAAACTTATATGCGCCGACAAACCAACACAATCAACTTCAGCGATGAGCTTCCCTTTGCACAGGGAATTAAATTCGTTTTGTAAATCAATCAATTGAACACCTATTAAGGAGCAGCATTTTAAAGAGTGCTGCTTTTTTTGTATCGTTTTCGGAAATTTCCTTTGTTATTATTTAGGAGAAACTGTTACTGACTTCAATTACTTGCTACTTTTACGCTCTTATAGAGAAAGTAAAAATGGCACTTAAACTAAAAACCAAATTGTTAGCCGGATTTATGTTGCTGGTTAGCTTGCTCATCGTTGCCGGGTCAGTTTCGATACTGGAATTCATGAAATTAAGCACATCATTCACTACGATTCTTGAAAATAATTATAAATCAATCGAGGCATCAAAAACCATGCTGGAAGCACTCGAGCGAGAAGATAGCGGAATTTTGCTGCTGCTGCTAGGCGAATGGGAAGAAGGAAGAAAAATTTTACACGAATCGGACAAGGTGTTCATGGAGGCCTTCACTGTTGCGAAAAAAAACATCACCGAAGCTAATGAAGATGAGCTAATTGCTGATATCCAACGTAAATACCTTCATTACAAAGAAAAATGGGCCCGACCCATTGTTGACACCTTTAAAGAAGGTAATATTGATTGGTATCAAAGCAATGCCCATCAGGAATTTATCCAGCTCAAAACAAGTATCAACCAATTGATGTCCATCAATCAGGAAAGCTTGTATGAGAAAGCAACCTTGTTAAAAGACAACGGGCATCGTGCCGTTATGCCTAGCATTATTTCAATTATTGGGGCCATTTTGTTTTCACTTTTACTAAATTTTTACCTGAATCAACAATTTATCTTTCCACTTAAGAAGCTGATAAAAGCTGTAAAAAGCTTAAATCAGGGAGATTTTCAGGTGCAATCATCCAATAAAAATAAAGATGAAATCTTTCAATTAGAGCTTGAAATCAATCAGATGCTGAAGCGTATCGCACGAAAAAATGATTCCCGCTAAATATGAAACAAGATGAGACTCGAAGTTATATTTAAGATTTTGGGCGTCGTTTTGCTCTTTAATGCGGCTTTTCTTTTTATTGCCCTGGTGATAGCCTACAGCAATCAGGAATCATCTCTGATTCCGTTGTTGTTCACCACTTTGACATGCATCATTTTTGGGCTTTTCCCGATGGTTTTTTCCGGTAAGCACGAAGCTTTATCTTTTGCCGAAGGAATTACGGTTGTTGTTTCGGGCTGGGTAATCACCTGTGTGATAGGCATGTTACCCTACCTGATGTGGGGCGGCGAGTTTAACTTGATTGATGCCTGGTTTGAGAGTGTTTCGGGTTACACCACAACCGGATCTACCATCTTAAATGATATCGAAGCCTTACCAAAAAGCCTTTTATTTTGGCGCAGTGCCACACACTGGATTGGTGGTGTGGGCATCATCATCTTTGTATTGCTTATCCTGCCACATGCCCGTAATGCCAGAATTACGCTGCTCAATACGGAAATGAGCGAGCTTTCGAAATCGAATTTTCATTACAAAGCCAGAACTACCATTCAAATCCTTATCGTGGTGTATGTTGGCTTAACGCTTGTCGAAACCCTTCTATTGAGACTAGCCGGCATGAACTGGTTTGATGCTATTAATCATGCCTTTGCCACTATTGCAACAGGTGGATTTTCGACCAAAAATAGCAGCATTGCTTATTTCGAAAATGTATGGATCGAAGTTATTATCATGGTATTTATGTTGCTTTCGGGCATTCATTTCGGTTTAATTTTCGGAACAATAACCGGAAGTCGCTACAATATATTTCGCTCTAAAGTGGTGAGAAGCTATGTTGTGATCATGTTTCTTGGAATAATGCTGGTAGCTTTAAAATTGGTTATCAACGACTTTTACTCCTGGAGCGAATCATTACGTTTTGCTTCATTTCAGGTGATTTCTGTTGGCACAACAACGGGTTTTGCCACTGTTGACACTGCCATCTGGCCTGTTTTTACACAAATGGTGATAATCTATTTTACGATCCAATGTGCTATGGCCGGATCAACATCAGGAGGATTGAAATTTGATCGTGTTTATCTTTTTATCAAATCTGTAAAAAAGCAGATCCAGCTCATCAAGCATCCGGCAGGTGTTTTTGCTATCAAAATGGAAAACAAAACGATAAGCGACAGCCTGGAGCGACAAACGATGCTCTTTGTTGTGCTTTATGTTTTCACTTTCTTTATCACAACTTTGCTGCTTACAACAATGGATATTGATTTAACAACTGCCTTTTCGGCTTCTATTGCAACCCTCGGAAATGTTGGCCCCGGATTTGGAAACGTAAGTTCTTTAGGCAATTTTGACGGCTTGCCTAATCTGGCAAAATTTATCTTAAGCCTCAATATGCTGCTTGGTCGTCTCGAAATTTACAGTGTGATCGCCTTATTTACAATTCGCAAATAATATTGAAAGCTTTTTAAAATACCTTTGCCCGCTGATTTAAAACCACCTAAAACATATGCAACAATACCCGGGTGAATTAGCTGCTTTGCTGGTTGCTGTCTTTTGGACTATCACTGCGCTCTCGTTCGAAATGGCCAGCAAACGCGTTGGCTCATTGGCTGTTAACATCATTCGCCTGGCCTTCGCTTTGGTGTTTCTGAGTGTTTTTGGCATTGTTTTTAGAGGATTACCCATGCCGACAGATGCCGGAAGTCATCAATGGATCTGGTTGAGCTTGTCGGGATTGGTAGGTTTTGTGTTCGGTGATTATTTTCTTTTTCACAGCTACCGCCTGATCAGCTCACGGATTGCCATGCTGATTATGACTTTTGTGCCACCGGTTACTGCCTTGCTCGGCTTTTTCTTTTTAAACGAACGTATGAGCTGGATGCATCTGGCTGGTATGACGCTTACCGTTAGTGGCATCGCCATCACTATATTCAGTCGCGAAAAAGGAAAAAAAATTCAGCTGAAATACCCCATCAAAGGATTATTTTACGCCTTCCTTGGCGTGCTGGGGCAGGCTGGTGGTTTAGTTTTAAGCAAATACGGCATGCAGGATTATGATGCTTTTGCATCTACCCAGATCAGGATCATCGCTGGTTTTGTAGGTTTTGCCCTGATTATTCTCATTTGGGGAAAAATGCCGCTTATTGTCACAGCATTCAAAAACACCAAAGCCTTGTGGGGCATTACTTCAGGCTCATTTTTTGGGCCGTTTCTTGGTGTTTCTTTCTCGCTGGTTGCCATCCAATACACCTCAACCGGAATTGCAGCTACCCTGATGGCCATCGTACCTATTTTAATTATTCTTCCAGCCGCTATCTTCTTCAAACAGAAAGTTGGTATGCTTGATTATATCGGCGCATTGGTGAGTGTTTTTGGTGTTGCGCTGTTTTTTGTGTAAGCCCTTCCCCAGCTAAAACTGGCCGGTTACTTTCCCATTTTGTATCAAAACCCAAATACCCTAACTTTGGGCTGAAAAAAACGGGAATATCCCAATGTTATAAATCAAAACTTCTTCAGGATGAAAAAATTTATCATTTGCGCTGTGCTTCTGTTAGCTTTCGTTAGCATTCAGGCACAAGACAAAAAAGACAACGAGAAGGTCTATCAGTTTGAAATGCTCACCGAAGTGCCACACACCGACGTAAGAAGCCAGGATCGGTCGGGAACATGCTGGAGCTTTGCCGGAACAGCTTTTGTAGAAGCTGAAATTCTGCGGATAAAAAACATAAAGCTCGACCTTTCGGAAATGTTCAACGTAAGGTATGTCTATCACAACAAAGCAGAAAAACTTGTAAGGCTGCATGGCAACCTGAACATGAGCCCCGGCGGCGGTTTCAGTGATGTGCTGGGTGTGGTGGAACAATTCGGTATGATTCCTGAAAAGGACTATTCCGGAATGGTAATTGACGAAGACAAGCATATTCACGGCGAAATGGATGCAGTTTTTGAAGCCTATACAAGTGCTGTGATGAAGAACAAAAACAGAAAACTAACACCTGTTTGGCTTAATGGCTTCGATTGCCTGCTCGATACGTATCTGGGCAGCGTGCCCAATGAGTTTACCTTTGACGGCAAAAGCTATTCTCCAAAAAGCTTTGCAGAATTCTCAGGTTTTCAGCCGGCAGAATATATCGAGCTGGGTTCTTACACACATCATCCTTATCACGAGGAATTTATACTCGAAATTCCGGACAACTGGATGTGGAGTGAAATAACAAACCTTCCACTTGACGAAATGATGAGCACCATCGATCATGCCCTTAAAAAAGGTTATGTGGTTGGCTGGGATGCCGATGTAAGCGACAAAGGTTTTTCATGGAAAAACGGTGTTGCCATTGTGCCCGAAGACGAGCCTTCAAAATTTATGGGTGCTACCAAAGATAGTCTGGCTGATTTAAGCAGCAAAGACAGAGAGAAAGCACTTTATGCGTTCGAACAAATACTGCAGGAAAAAGAAATCACACCTGAATTGCGTCAAACTGCTTTTGACAATTACGAAACCACTGACGATCACCTGATGCTTCTTGTTGGCATCGCCAAAGATCAAAACGGAAACAAATATTACAAGGTGAAAAACTCCTGGGGCACCGAAGATCATGTTTATGAAGGTTATTTCTTTGCTTCAGAGGCTTTTGTAGCCTACAAAACCATCAGCATTCTGGTGCATAAAAATGCTGTGCCAAAAGCTGTGAAAACTGCGATAGGTTTATAAACTTACACTGTTGTCCGGTAAAAATAACGTAAGAACGCTCAATCGCTTTAATTATGCCGTCCCTAAGGGACTTGGGATAATCAGGGGTAACCTTTTATTCTACCCATATTTTGTCCCTAACGGGACAGTCCCGTTAGGGACAAAATATGGGTAGTCAGTGATTTACAATTTAAGAAAAAGTCCCGTAGGGACGACATAATATTTTTACCGGACAACAGTGATAAACTTAGTAAAAATTAAGGTGGTTTTTCGTAACATTGCATACGGAAAACCACTTTTTTTATGGTTACAAAATACAGCTGGCTTCGGCTGGTTTTCATTTTTTTTAGCGGTATTGTGCTGCTGTTTGTTTTGGCACCGCTCCTTCGATTGATTCTGGCTCCCGGCCTCAGCGGATTGATTGAAGCTGCTTCTGATCAACAAGTTAGCCAAAGTATTTTTCGCACTTTAGGAATCGCGATGAGTACTACCGTGATAGCAGGATTTATAACTGTTCCTTTTGCCTGGCTTATGGCGCGTAGTCGCTTTAAATTGAAATCCGTTATCAACGCCATTATTGATTTGCCTGTGATGATCCCGCATTCGGCTGCTGGTATTGCACTGCTAGGCATTATCAATCGCGAAAGCGTGCTTGGCCAGTGGGCTTCCTCTATCGGCATCAGTTTTATTGATCAGCCTGCAGGTATCGCCATTGCGATGGCTTTTGTGAGTCTTCCATTTTTATATAATGCCTCGCGCGATGCTTTTGAAGCTCAAACCGGACTCTACGAAAAAGCAGCTTTAAATCTGGGAGCCAGTCAGTGGCAGACTTTTTATCTGGTTAGCCTGCCCATGGCTGCCAAAGGAATTTTAAGCGGTTATGTGATGATGTTTGGCAGGGCCATGAGCGAGTTTGGTGCCATTGTAATTATTGCCTATCACCCCATGGTAACTCCGGTGATGATTTTCGATCGCTTCAATGCTTTCGGCTTAAAGTCTGCACAAGGCATTGCTGCACTTTTTGTTCTCATCAGCCTGATCGTTTTTATCAGTTTGAGGTTACTGGCTAAACGACAATCCGATGCTCGAAATTAAAGACTTACACAAAAAACTAGGTAGTTTCGAGCTGAAGGCCATTGATTTAAAGATTCAGCAAGGCGATTATTGTGTTTTGCTGGGCCCCAGCGGATCAGGTAAAACCCTGTTACTCGAATTAATTTGCGGTTTTCAAAGGGCTGACCAGGGCGAAATATGGCTGGCAGGCAAAAACATATCAAAGCTCCCGATCCAGCAACGCGGTACTTCGATGGTTTTTCAAAAGCCCGTACTTTTCCCGCATCTTTCGGTAAAATCCAACATGGCTTTTGCCCTACAAATCAACAAGATTGGCAGGAAAAAGATAAATAACAAAGTTGAGGAGCTGGCACATCAATTCCAATTAACACATTTGTTGGATCGCAAGCCCGGTCAGCTTTCTGGCGGTGAAGCACAGCGCGTTATGCTTGCCAGAGCACTTGCTGCAGAGCCATCGCTGTTACTACTTGATGAACCCCTTTCGAGCCTGGACGTGCTGCTGCGCTATGATTTACGGAAATTACTTAAAGAGTTAAATAATAAGGGGACAACCATTTTGCACGTAACCCATGATTATGAAGAAGCTTTAAGAATGGCCAAAACCATCGGTATCATGCAATCGGGCAAACTGATACAGTGGGGCAGTCCGCAGGATGTTTTCCGAAATCCGGCTTCCACTTTTGCAGCTGAGTTATCAGGGCTCAAAAACTTTTTTGAAGCTGAATTACTTCCAGAAACAGCAAATGGCTTGCGAAAAGTATTGGTGCATGGAGTTTTACTTTTCACCCAAAGTGAACTGGACGCCGGCTTAGGTAAATTGGTGATTGACGAAAATCAAATTATTCTAAGTAAAGATATGCCCCATACGAGTGCCCAAAATAATTTGAAAGGCCATGTAAAACAATTCCAAATGACCTCTTATGGTTTCGAAATTGAGATAGATTGCGGAATTAACCTTATTGCCTACATTACGGAGTATTCGTTCGAAAGGCTGGCTCTGACTGTTGAATCTGAAGTTTATGTCAGTTTTAAAACATCCGCTGTCCGATATTTTACCACATAATTCAACTGGTGATTGAACACTCTTAATAAAACCTTGTTTAAAAGGTTTATGAAATTTCAATAACCCAACTTCTATGCTTTACAACATACTCCTCAAAAGTCATTCAGGTTTAAGGTGGCTGCTACTTTTCATGTTTATTGCAGCCCTGGTACAATTAGGCCGAAAAGCTTTTGGTAAAGCTGATATTAATGTGAAAAAGATCAGTCTTTATACCTTGATATTAGCTCATATCCAATTGCTGCTTGGTTTGGCTTTATATTTTATTAGTCCTAAGGTTATCTTTGATGCCGCCGCGATGAAAGACAGCATCCTCAGATTTTATTTGGTGGAACATATTAGTTTAATGTTCATTGCAATAATCATTTTAACTATCGGTTACAGCAAATCCAAGGCATTATTTGCACTTCCGGGCGGAGCTAAGAAAGCATTTTATTATTACTTTATCAGCCTCATACTGATACTTGTATCCATTCCGTGGCCGTTCAGAATTCCAGTGGCTGGTTGGTTTTAAAAATGAATTAATTTCCAGAAAGAATAGCAGTTCCCAAAGAGCTGCTATTTTTTTTTGTAGGAAAATAAATAATGCGCTGCTAACCTACAGTAATCAGGGTATATTTTCCTGCCCAAAAAACATGTATTTTTGTCCGTAATATGACAGACAACTGGACTTAATCATTCTTTAAGCATTAAAAATATGGAACAACATTATTCCTTCATCAAAAGTTTACTAATCCTTATCACCGTTGGAATTTGGGTAATTGTCCTTCAAAATGCAGGTATCATTCCGCGCCTCAACCCTATGGCAATTTATGCTGAGGAAGCTGTAAATGTGAAAGGCGAGGTGGATGTTGTTAACACTGTTTTTATCAAGGGCAGCGTTGATGCAAACCTCGAAAGTATAAATGGTTACAGCAAGTTTTACAAAGATCCGCGAACGGGTGAGTTTTACGTAATTCCGACAACGGATCCTTATGAATAAAAAACCGTGAGCCATTCATACCCGACCGGCGAATTCTTGTACTCCGTATTTCGTCAAATAAAAATATTTGTGATTACGGGGCTTTTACTTTTTTTGGTGAATCCTTTACCTGCTGAGGGTCAAATCTATGTGTCGGATAGTTTAATTGCCAGGCTTGTAATGCTTGAGGACAATTTGGAAAAAGTGCAAACCTTAAATGCACTGGCCCTGCATTATAGCGAAGCCTTTCCTGAAAAAGCATTGTATTACAGCAAAAAAGCACTAGCACTAGCCAACCAGATTCAAAGCGTTAAGGCCTGTGCCATTTCGAATAAGGTGATGGGTGAGCTCTTTGAAATTCAGCATAACTATCAACCCACAATTAATTATTACCTGATCAGCATCAAGCACTATCAAAAGCTTGAAGATGAGCCGGAGCTGGCTCGACTATACAATAAGCTGGGCTGGATCTATATCACCAACCACTTCGATTACGATCAGGGGCTTCATTACTTCACCAAAGCATTGGAATATGCCAGAAACAGTAAAGCCGAGGAAGAGCAGGCAACAGCACTGAACTCAATCGGTGGGATCTTTTATTACCAGGCAGATTACAAAACAGCACTACATTACTTTAATGAATCACTTAAAACAAGGCAAAAGTTA
>Ga0334883_1005254_pt1 | contig 11574 bp, 6 predicted proteins | sample GraSluR1_MG_6_FD_207230 | JGI IMG/M metagenome (GOLD analysis project Ga0334883, IMG submission 207230) | Sludge microbial communities from methane-producing bioreactor in Wageningen University, Netherlands - Granular Sludge_09_05-R1 | ecosystem: Engineered > Bioreactor > Anaerobic > Unclassified... | reverse complement strand
ACGCCGGTTTTTTTTCAAGGACAATTCCATGCGTCGAACGATTTTTGAACCTGTATCTACCCCTTTTGATTTTGCTGCGGCTGAACACGATACCATTCGTTATTGGCAAGAAAACCAGATCTATCACAAAAGTCTGGAGCAACGTCGTGATGGTGCCCCCTTTGTTTTTTATGAAGGCCCTCCGACAGCTAATGGTATGCCACATCCTGGACATTGCCTTACACGAACCATCAAAGACATATTTCCACGGTACAAAACCATGCAGGGATATTTCTGCGAACGTAAAGCAGGTTGGGACACGCATGGACTCCCTGTTGAAATCGAAGTTTGTAAAGAGCTGGGCATTATCGACGGTGGCAAGGAAGCCATTGAAACTTATGGTGTAGAAAAGTTCAACCGTACCTGTATTGAGTCTGTTTTTCGCTATCAAAAAGAATGGGAAGAACTGACCAATCGTATTGGATTCTGGGTAGACCTGGAAGACGCTTATGTCACGTACCATCAAAGTTATGTCGAAAGTGTCTGGTGGGCATTGAAGCAGCTTTTTGATCGGGGACTGTTGTACCAGGGGCATAAGGTAGTCTGGTGGTGGGCTCAAGGCGGTACTGCGTTGTCCGCGGGTGAAGTTGGTGAAGGATACCGAGACACCGATGACCCCGCGATTACGGTTCGATTGAAACTTGATAAAGAAAGTACCCGGGCCCTGGGGCTGAGTCACGCACCCGCTTACCTGCTGGTCTGGACAACAACACCCTGGACACTTCTTAGTAATTGTGCCGTGGCAGTAGGCCCGGATTTGGAATATGGCATTGTCAAGACCACCCAACCCGGTGGGACACATGAATTTTATATCCTGGCCGCAGATGTTACGGACAAGGCGGCTGATCTCTCTGAAAAATACTTCAATAGTGAAGTGGAAATTCTTCGTGTCGTCAAAGGTAGCGATCTGCTGGGGCTGCAATATGAACCTTTGTTCCAGTTTGACGCGCCACGCAAGCTGGAAGGGGATGCACCTTCTGACAAACACTGGGTACTGATCTCAGGGGACTTTGTCAGTCTTGAACAAGGCACCGGTCTGGTACACATTGCCCCCGCTTTTGGTGAAGACGATTACCGGGTTTGCAAGGAAAATAACGTAGGATTTCTATGTTATGTCAAGCCCGATGGCACTTTTGATTCCCGTGTTACCCTGGTCGACCCCTTCGATCAATCGCCTATTGCCGGGCAATTCTGCAAAGACGCGGACAAAGCAATCATTCGCTTGCTTAAAGAAGCCAAAGCGATCATTCGCCAGGATCAATACCGGCACCCCTACCCATTCTGTCCACGTGCAGAAAACGACCCACTAATACAGTACGCACGGAAAAGCTGGTTTATTCGTACCTCTGATTTTGTTGAGGATTTCCTGACAAACAACCGGGAACTTTCCTGGCAACCGGAGCATATCCGGGATGGCCGCTTCGGGAATTTCCTGGAAAATAATGTCGATTGGGCGTTGTCGCGCGAGCGCTATTGGGGTACTCCCCTGCCGGTCTGGATTTGTGAGCAGACCGGGCATATGGAGTGTGTGTCCACCTACGATGCATTGATGGCCAAACCCGATGTACAGGGCATGGAAGTCTGGAACCAGGCCAAAGCTGAGAATCCGGCGTTAAATGACAACCTGAAGATACACAAGCCCTACATTGACGCTATTCACTACCAGAGTCCGAAGCATCCGGAATCCCGTATGCGGCGGGTGACAGAAGTGATCGATGTCTGGTTCGATGCTGGATGCATGCCGTTTGCCCAATGGGGCTATCCCCACCTGCCCGGCTCTGATGCCCAGTTACAGGAACGCTTTCCCGCAGACTTCATCAGTGAAGCCATTGACCAGACCCGGGGCTGGTTCTACGCGCTGCTTGCCATCAGTACCCTGGTTTTCGGTAAGGAAAAGGCTGGTTGGCCGATACCCTTTAAAAATTGTATCTGCTTGGGGCATATTCTCGGTGAAGACGGACTGAAACTTTCGAAGCGGTTGAAAAATTACGCGGACCCCAAAGTTGTTTTCGAAAAATACAGCGCGGATGCCTTGCGTTGGAGCTTTATATCAAAGAATCCCCCAACCAACAGCAGCCGTCTTTCCGAACGCATCGTCGAAGAGTCGCAACGTGAACTGCTCATCCGCTGGTTCAATGTCTATAGTTTTTTTGTGATATACGCCAACCTGGATGGCTTTGATCCCGGACAGGCACCGGAAGCATTTTTTGATGGCATAAGCGGCAACTCGGAAAACAGCGGCACATCCATGTCACAAGCTGCTGCCGATACGGAGGCGACGTATGTTGCAGCAGATGAACGTTCAGAACTGGACCGTTGGATTCTGCATGAATTAAATCGCACGACCCTGGAAATTACCGATAGCATGGACACGTACGAGACGTATCCCGCAGCCAAAGCGATAACCGATTTTGTCGATGCACTCTCCAACTGGTATGTGCGTCGCAGCCGGGCACGATTCTGGGCATCCGAGTGGAGTCAGGACAAGGCAAACGCCTATTGGACTTTGTATGAGTGCCTGCTCAAGCTGGCACGACTCGCGGCACCGTTTGTTCCATTCTTCAGTGAAGTGACCTGGCGGAATCTGGTCAAACCGTTGTCTGGCGTGGTGGACAGTGTCCATCTGGCATCGTATCCTGTCGCAGACAAAGCATGCATCAATTACACTTTGCTGGACGAAATGGCCGCGACCAGAGAAGCAGTAACTCTTGGATTGAATGCGCGACGCATCGAAAATATCAAAGTACGACAACCATTGCAACGCTGTGATCTCATTGTGGCCAACATAACGCAACGAGATGGTCTTGAACGCCATCGCAATCTCATCATGGAAGAACTGAACATCAAGGAACTGCATTTCAGTGACACGCCTGAAGCCTTTGTCAGTTATGATGTCCGTCCGAATTTCAAGGTCTTGGGACCACGCTTCGGAAAACAGGTACAGACCATCAAGAAACTTTTAAGCGAAGGTGATGGGGCCGCATTGTATACCCAGTTGCAGGAAGGCCATGTGACCCTTGAACTGGAAGGCAATACCATCCAGTTAAGTCCAGATGAAATCGATGTGCGCCTGATTGCCAAAGAAGGTTTTACAGCAGCCCAAGGCCATCATATGGTGGCTGTTCTCTCAACAGAAATAACAGAAGCATTACGCAATGAAGGACTCTGCCGCGAAATAATCCGCAGTCTTCAAGACATCCGAAAGGAGCAGGGCCTGGCCTATGATGCGCGAATTGCTGTGGTATACCAGACCGAGGCCAATGAGCTGCAGCAAGTCATGGCGTCCTTTGCGGAAACGATCGCCAATGAAGTGCTGGCAGTAAGCTTACAGCAGGATGCTTCTGTGGCAACCGGCAAAGATGACCAGCACAAAGTAGTAAAAATTGACGATAACAACATTTCCTTTTCTATAAAGGAAATTTCTTAGACTTTGATATTTGACTTGAGTGCATGTTCCTGAACAACACACGGGGTCGGTTATAAATTATCTTCATGCCCGACCCCGTTTTTATTATGTTGTTGCCTGCTTATGTTTTGTTATTCATCTACGGTATGTCTATGCCACTCAAGGCCCAAGCCATCATACCTTTAGGTTCGTTGGGTGTGTCACCATGAAGATACAAATATCCTATGGGAAAGCCGAACACCACATGTCCCGGTTTCATGAGTCCAAAAGGTTTCCCGTCACCATCCTGCAAGACAGCCGTGTACTCACCTTCTGCTTTCATTGTACGCAGGTCCAGCGGCGCCACGGGGCAGTCTGCGTGCAGCAGATTGAATCGGGCATAATCCTCCACATGATGTTCCTGGGCACGGCGACCTTTCAGCTCCGGCACAAACGGCATGTCTTCAATGAGAGGTAGACCCAAAGCATCAATCCGTGCGCTGACAGAATCCGGCATCAGTTCTCTTGGAGAGAACGCCAAGACCAGGGCACGGTAACCGGACAGGTCTTCTTCCAGGTTGTCTTCACATATGATACGAACAGGCACATCCATATCACGCAGCATTTTATAGACCCCAAATTGGGCATGGTGCAACCACTCAGTGGGTTCACGATAAAGGTAATTTGCCCATTTAGATAAAAACAGCAACACAGTATTTTCTTCATCCCAGGCAGGTTGACGTGGTGCAACAGGCAAATCCGATTGCCACAGCGCAATAAGATCATTCACAATGCGTATCTTGCTGGGTGTTACTTCCTTAATATAGGCCAAATTGGCCATTTTCAATCCAGCACCTGCGAGTGCCGCATCCCGGCCTATCGCCATCAATTGCGCGTCACTGTATCCCAGCCTGGCAAGATTCTGCATTTGATCAAACTCAAATTCAGAGGGCAGCTTCGTGATGCCCCGAAAAGACGCCACTGCTGCTGCAGCGTGCCAGGAAGGGTCTTTTCCATGCCAGAAGAAGTCCCAGGAGTGAACTACCTGATCTGCCTGACGGCTCAGACCCCAGTAATCCTGATTTGACATGTGCGCACTCTGACGTCGGTAACCTTCACCCAGTGGTGCTGAAATCAAAGCATCGGGGTTTGCCTTGTAAATGGCTTCGGCAAATCGTGCGTTTGCCAGATGCCAGCAATATTCACGAAAAGCGATCCAGGCACGCGATTCCGGATTCAAATCCGGCAAACCTTGTGTATCTGCTGGAACTTCCGGGTACTCAGACAAGGGGGTGTCCTGATCGACCACGGCGAGTAACCAGTCTGGTCGGGGTGATTGATGTATCGCCTCATGCCACAAGGCCATTGCCGCATCATCATAACTCCACCAATCAGCAAATTTCAGTTCGGCATGAATACCGATGAAGGCATTGTGATAGACTGGCCAACCCTTCGTTACTTCTGCGATGGCTGTACAGACCGGGCCAAAATGATTCCAGAAATTTTCTGACACAATGGAGGGCTGCCCCTGATGTACGACTTCACCTTCAAAATTTTTCCAGAGTTCACTGTCGTACCAGTCTGGTTTTGCTCCGGCATAATAACTGTTGATACGCAGACGCATGGGCATGTCATATTTTTTGCATACCTCAAGACGCGCTTCCAACCAGGAAGTATCAATTTCCCCAGGATTCGGTTCCATAACGCGCCAGGGTACACTTATCTCTATCAGATTCCCGCCAATTGATTTGAAATCCTTAACCCATACTTCAAATATTTCAATATCTTGACACGGCTCAGTCCAGTCCCAAATATCGATAGATATCTCTTTTCTGTCCATATCCATTTCCCCTGAAAACAGTATTGCGACCAAGATCAATCCGGCTATACCTGTCATGATGCTTTATCTCCCAACGTTATTTTTGTTTATATATTTGCCCAAATACTATTCATCATGGACTATCGGTACCACTCAGCAATCATGATTTTCTGGAACTGTCCCGTATGGTAAGCTCCGGTTGTAATATGGATGATTGTACTGGTACTTCTGGTTCTCGCATGCGTCGCAATAAAAATTGCCATGCCAGTTTACACATCTGTGGAATTGGCAAAGATATGGTGCTGAGCGGATGTTCGAGGTATTCTATTTCCTCCAGACCATCGCAACCTACCAGGGCAACATCATGGGGAACCTGAACACCATGCGTAAGCAAGGCCCGGTAGGCACCAATGGCGTGTTCATCATTAAAAGCCATTATGGCATCAAACTGTAACGATTTACCTATCGATTCAGTCACGATCTCCATTGCGTTTTTTCTGTGATCTTCGACTGTCTGCAAAATGATTGTTTCCAGTCCAGCTTGTTTCACAACATCACAATAGGCCCGATACCTGTCTTGCTCAATATTTATGTACCACTCAGGCCCCAGGAAGGCGATTTTTCTGCATCCTTCCGCCAACAAATGATTCATCGCCTGCACTACAGGTTGGTACAAATCAATGCGCACATGGTCCACCGAAGTGTCGCAATATACCCCCATGTTGACCAGCGGTAACACCGAATCCTGATACTGTGTCCTCGCATGATTAACCCAGAGAATGCTGTCGAGAATAATCAGGCCATCAGCAGGCCAGTCGGCGGTAAAATTATACGTATCTACCTCCAGGCTACGATAATGCAGATTACGTAGCAGCATGTCATACGATGATTTCACCAGACGTTGCTCCAAATGGTAAAGCACGGTATTGGCATAGGGAGTAGTCAAACTCCCCATCCAAACCGAGACCACCTGACTGCGTCCAGTGGACAGTGCCTGTGCCATACGGCTGGGGCGATAACCAACTTCATTGAGCTGGCGCAATACCCGCTCGCGTGTTTTCTGGTTGATGTCCGGAGCGTCATTCAACGCACGCCATATGGTACCTTTCGAAATACCCAGGCATTTAGCAACTTCCTGAATTGTCATATTATCCTGCCCCTCCCACCAGTGACCGCTGCCAATCCAACATACTGTAACCGGAACCATTGCCAGTAAATTTCGTGACCGGTCCCGACTTTATATCAGTACACATACCTCGTATCCAAGATAATGCCAAAGCAACGTATGCGATTGCAATATTCTTACTTACGACAAGAGAAATTTTGACAAGGCATAAATCAAACTGAATTGTACCTGGAGCATGGCAGGGATATTAGGATAAACAAATATAGAAATCGGACTGGAAAACAATGCTGGAAATGTCGGAGAATACTAAGCATGAATATAAATGCCAGTATCATCGATCAACGTGTGGTTGGAATCGCAGAAGAATATTCCGATTGTCTACCACAAACAAGCGACATCAACCAGAAAAAAGCAGCAGCATTCGTGTTGTTGTGCATGTCTACCAGTCTGGAAATGCCTTTAGAAGAATCCGCAGAGCACATTACAGAAGGGGGTAATGATGCCGGTGTAGACGGAATCCATATTGGCGAAGTTGAAGATGGTGAGTTTCTAGTAACCATTTTTCAATGTAAGTACAAGATTATGGATTTGAGTGGCAAATCAAATTTTCCCGAAAACGGTGTACAAAAAGCTGTCAATACAGTTCAAGTGCTCTTTGATCCGTCCAGAAACGTAACCTTAAATCCAAAAATTGCACCTAAAATAGAGGAAATTCGCTCGCTGATACGTGACGCATTCATCCCGACGGTTCGCGTGATGTTGTGCAACAATGGTGATTCATGGAATGAGCAGGCAGAATCGTGGATTACACAGGCAAAAAAAGACTATGCTGATAAAGTAAGTTTTATACATTTTAACCACGATTCAATGATCAACATACTGCAACGCAGTAAACGCGTTGATGCCACATTGGCGATGAGTGGTCAGGCGATAGTTGAAGATATGAACTACATGCGCGTTTTAATCGGACGCGTATCGGTTCAGGAAATCTACAGACTGTTCAATGAACATGGTAACACAATGTTAGAGCGTAACATCCGTCGTTACCTTGGACTCCATACAAACCGGGTTAATTCAGCAATTCATGAAACACTTGTGAATCCGGACAAATCAGACAAATTTTATTTTTTCAACAATGGCATTACTGTGGTGTGCGACAAATTTGATTACAATGCCTTTCAGCAAACTGATTTCAAAGTTCAACTCAAAAACATGCAAATAATTAATGGAGGTCAAACCTGCAAAACTATTCAGGAAACATTAGACAATAACATGTTTGGAACTGCGGGGAAATCCGCGTATGTAATGATACGTATCTATCAGCTTTCTGACACTTATAACGAAATCGTACAAGAAATTACCTATGCTACGAACAGTCAGAACCCGGTAGACTTGCGTGATTTACGATCCAATGACGAAACACAAAAATTGCTTGCTCTGGGAATGTCTGAACTTGGGTATACCTATAAAAGTCAGCGGGAAGTTGGAACAAGTACAACTGATATTATACCGAGCACATCGGTAGCAGAATCCGTTATGGCAATATGGCGACAAAAGCCTCACCAGGCTAAGTTTCTGCGAAGGGAACATTTTGGAAAACTTTATGGAGAAATATTTAACGATTTAAATGCTTCGCAAGCGGTTCTGGCAGTTCTTATATTTCGGTTCGCTGATAAAGTCAGAAAACGACCTAATATCGCCTTAAAAACAGATTTTCTGGCCTATTCTACACATTATATTGCCATGCTGATTGGACGTAACCTTATAAATGAGTTGAATCTTCGATTTGAAGAAATTACACACAGAAATTTTAAGATGATTCAAAGCAAGTTTGTTGAAAATCAGGAGCAGTTGCATCAGCAGGCACTCCAGGAAATCGATCAGGCATTGAAAGCCTGTTATGGAAATCGAAAAATATCATTGCAACAACTTTCTGCAACCTTCCGCAGAGGTGATTTACTTGAAATGCTGGATGTTGATGATTGATTTACCAGAAACCAGTCTCTATCTGCTCACAAATAGATTACTAGTCCCCTTTATATTCAGTTCAACCTGCCAAATTGAATGCGATATGTCATTCAAAAAAAGTACTTTTGGTTTGAAAATAGGGTACAAATTTCTGATAAAAACCTACAAGTTTAAGAGAAAAACCACGTTTGATTGATTTTTTATTTTCAATTCTTTATTATATTGACAGAATCGCGCTTGGCCAGCGCAGTTTCAATAGAATAATAATTTTCATTGAACTCTTTACGTAAGATTCGGTAAATTTGAAAAGCGATTTTCCTGATCTAGCTTAAATCTCTGCTTCGATTCACGATAAAACATCAAAATCACAGATTGAAGTACAATCGTATACACAGAACAAGTCGTTCCGGGGGATGCAATAGCAACAATCAATAGGCAATTGCAGTGCAAAGGCCGACGTAGTACGCCGGAATCGTCTTAACCATACAAGTCATAATACCTTTGGGGGAACATGCATGGCTGAAATTGCACCACAATTGTTAAGCGGTAATGAGGCCATTGCGATGGCCGCACTGGATGCGGGAATAACCTTGGGTGTTGGTTATCCCGGCACACCTTCCACTGAGATACTCGAAAATCTGTCGCGTATTGGTGGCGAAGCGCAATGGGCACCAAATGAGAAAGTCGCACTTGAAGTTGGAATTGGTGTGGCCTATGCCGGTGGACGCGCACTGGTAACCATGAAGCATGTCGGGGTGAATGTCGCCGCAGACCCCTTGTTTACGGTTGCCTATACGGGGGTTAGCGGTGCTTTGGTCGTTATCTCTGCCGATGACCCCGGAATGCATTCCAGCCAGAATGAACAAGACAACCGGCGATATGCTGTGGCAGCCGGTATTCCCATGCTGGAGCCTTCAGATTCACAAGAAGCATATGATTATATGCTTGAGGCATTTGAACTTTCTGAAACCTTTAATATCACTGTCCTTTTCCGGCTGACCACGCGGGTCTGTCACTCAAAAAGTATTGTACGATCTCGCCCCAAACCCCTCCGACAGGCTCATTTTGAACGCGATATCAAGGGTCGCGTCATGATACCCGGATATGCGCGCCCGGCACATCGGCGCATGCGTGAAAAGTTGAAGCAGATCGCCGTCGCTCCACTAATGGACAGATTGACCTTTGAGACAGGCAATCCGGAAAGCAAAAAGGGCATCATTACTTCAGGAATCACCTATCAACATGTTGTAGAAAGCATGCCCGATGCCAGAATCCTGAAGCTGGGAATAACCTATCCCCTGCCCCTGGAACGGATTCAGCAGTTTGTGGAATCCGTTGAGGAGTGTTTGGTAGTTGAAGAAGGTGATCCGTGCCTGGAGGAAGCATTTAAATTCGCAAACATACCGGTTGAAGGTAAGCCGGAAGACTTCCGATTTGGTGAATTAACAGTTGATCGGGTACAGCAAATAATCACCAGAAATTACAAAGAAATTCCACCGCCACCGCCAGGGAAACCTCCCCAGCTCTGTGCTCGCTGTCCACACCGTATCGCATTCAGTATTTTGTCACGCCTTGACTGTATCGTTGCAGGGGACATCGGTTGCTATACCCTTGGTGTCATGCCCCCCTTTGAAGCAATGGATACCTGCGTGTGCATGGGGGCAAGCATTGGTGTGGGACTGGGGTTACGGCATGCCTTGCCAACAGATGAAGCACGCCGGGTGGTAAGCGTTATAGGTGACAGCACATTCGCCCACACGGGAATTAATGGATTGGTTGAAATGGCGTATAACCCGCCAACAACCGGCCATGTTGTTCTAATCCTCGACAATCTGACAACAGCCATGACTGGCACCCAGGAACACCCGGGCACTGGTCGCAGACTGGACCATTCAGCTACACGCCAACTGGATTTTGAGGCATTGAGCCGTGCGGTAGGTATCCAGCGTGTACATACCATCGATCCGACAGAAGATGCAGAAGCATATGAACGACTTATCAAAGATTCACTTGAATCAGGTGAACTTGTGGTGATTATTGCTCGCAAACCTTGTATCTTAACCGAGAAGCGGATTGCCAGGCTGGAGGCAGAAGCATGTCTTGCGGAGCAACCCAATAATGATTGAGGCAGGAGTCACGAACGTCGTAATCGCCGGACTAGGCGGTCAGGGAGTAGTGAAAGCTTCGGACATCCTGTCGCAAGCCGCATTTGCTGCCGGCCTTGATGTGAAAAAGAGTGAAATTCACGGCATGAGCCAGCGCGGTGGCTCGGTCAGCAGTGATGTGCGATTTGGTGAGAGAGTGTTCAGCCCCATGATACCACGTGGTCAAGCTGATTTCCTTATTATTATGGAAGAAACGCAAGTTACACCAAACATACACCATATTCGACCTGGTGGTGTTCTGATCACCCCAGATCATATTCCCTATATCCTTGAAGTGGAAGATGAAGAGCAAGCCATATTACTACAACGCACGTTAAATGTTGCGATGATCGGTGTATTGAGCAGCTATATACCTAATATAATGTCGGAGCATTGGCTGGAAGCCATTCACAATAATGTTCCGAACGGTTACTTCGAAATAAATCGTAAAGTATTTCTGCTGGCACAGGCGGTGGAGCAGGTTATGTCACGATTGGTGACGACGACGAGCAGCATTGGGGGTATACCCAAACCTGCCCTGCGGTAAATTAAAAAATTTGGGGGAGAGAATTCAATGACCCAGTCGTCTGGTACTACGGGCTCAGTGTTAAGTGTGGGAACATTTCAGGCAATCAGCGCTCCAGACTATATCCCGAAAAAACAGCTCCAGGAGCTGCAATTATCTCGGTTACAACAAATCGTCACACATGCTTATCAAAACGTTGCATTGTACCGAGAACGCATGGATGCCAAAGGTATCACTCCTGTTGATATCCAATCCCTGGATGACATTGTCCACTTGCCATTTACGTTAAAGTCTGACTTGCGTGATACCTATCCCTACGGGCTGTTTGCCGTGCCCCTGGAAGAAGTGGTTCGTGTACATGCATCCAGTGGCACTACAGGAAAACCGATTGTAGTCGCCTACACACAGGCGGATTTGGAAGTGTGGTCCAATGTGATGGTACGCACCTTCGCTGCCTGTGGTCTGAACCGGGGTGACATAATCCAGAATGCCTATGGATATGGACTTTTTACGGGTGGCTTGGGCGCTCATTATGGCGCAGAAGCCCTGGGGGCAACGGTCATACCA
>Ga0334883_1005252_pt1 | contig 11580 bp, 10 predicted proteins | sample GraSluR1_MG_6_FD_207230 | JGI IMG/M metagenome (GOLD analysis project Ga0334883, IMG submission 207230) | Sludge microbial communities from methane-producing bioreactor in Wageningen University, Netherlands - Granular Sludge_09_05-R1 | ecosystem: Engineered > Bioreactor > Anaerobic >... | reverse complement strand
CTACCAAAATGCCATTAATAAATGAAAAAGGTGAGGTAACTGGCACATTCGGAATTTCACGTGACATTACAAAAATTAAAGAACTGGAATTGGAGATTCTCGAAAGAAATAAAAAACTGCAGGCACAACAAGAAGAATTAGAGGTAATTAACGAACAGCTGAAGCAACAACAGGAAGAATTAAAGACTAGGCACGAAGAGCTGAAAACCCAGGAAGAAGAGCTGAGAGTGGCAAACGAGGAATTGAAATCGCAGGAAGAAGAATTAAGGGTGGCCAACGAAGAGCTTGCCGAACAAACCCAAATTTTAACGGAAAGCGAAAAAAACCTTCATACCCAGCAGGAAAAACTGAAGGAAGTAAACAACGAACTAAGGCTGGCCAGTCAGTACAAATCGGAATTTCTGGCCAACATGTCGCATGAGTTACGTACTCCGCTCAACAGTTTGCTTATTCTGTCGAAATTGCTCAGCGAGAACAAAAAAGGGAACCTGAATGACGACCAGTTGAAATCAGTAAATATCATTTACAAGAGTGGGAAAGACCTGCTCGAACTGATTAACGAAATACTCGACCTGTCGAAAATTGAGGCCGGAAAAATGACCTACAACTTCAGTCACATTGCCATTGATGAGATAAAAACCGATATTGTTCAGAATTTCAAACCGGTGGCCGAAAACAAAGGACTGAACCTGGCAGTAAAACTTTCAGAAAACCTTCCTCCTGTTATTTACTCCGACAAGCAGCGCCTGATGCAGATTTTAAAGAACCTGATATCAAATGCCCTGAAATTTACGTCGAAAGGGCATGTGAACATCCGCTTTGACCGGCCATCTGATGAGGTTAACCTTTTAAATGCTGAATTAAACAGCAAAAACACATTCTACATTGCCGTGGAAGACACAGGGGTTGGAATTCCTCCTGAAAAAGTAAATGACATTTTTGAAGCATTCCAGCAGGCCGACGGCAGCATTTCACGAAAATATGGCGGTACCGGTCTTGGACTTTCCATCTCAAAACAACTGATTCAGGCTTTGGGGGGCGAAATTCATGTTGAAAGTTCAGAAGGGAAGGGTTCAATGTTTACGGTTTACCTGCCTCTCGACGAAAACATGGTGGGCACAGGGCACCAGCAACCGCAGAAAATAAATAATTCATTGAAAGAGACACATCAAAAACCAAAGTCGCAGGATAAGAAAGAACATGAGGAAAACCAAAAAACAGAATTGCCTTTTTTTATTGACGACGACCGTTATTTTAAACCCGATCAGCTCCTGGTACTTATTATTCACAATGAAAAAGGAAAAGCCCAAAAACTGCTTGACCTCTGCCACAAAAGAAATTTCAACGGCATTGTGGCTTCAGACATAAACGATGGGATATCCCTGGCAACAAAATTTACACCCCAGGCCATTATAATATCCGATGGATTGCGCGATTCGCAAGACCTTAAAAAACTGAAAGAAAATAAATTCACGAGGCAGTTACCGCTGCATCTGGTTTCAAGAATTGAAGATTCGGTGCTCGACAACATCGAAGACCTGGCAACACCCGAATCGGAAAGTTTTCAGAATATCTCGAACAACATTGAAAACAAACTCGACAATGAATTCAACCAGATTTTGGTGGTTGAAGACGATCCTGTTACCCGCGAAGCGATTCACCTCCTTTTCGAGAAAAAAGACCTGGTGCTACATGAGGCAAAAACCGGACGGCAGGCCTATGATATGATCTCTGCCAAACCTTTCGACTGCGTAATTCTCGACCTTGGATTGCCCGACTTCTCGGGAAACGAACTGCTAAAAAAGCTAAAAGAAGATCGAATACCCATTCCCAATATTATTATACATACGGCAAGGGAACTTTCAGGACAAGAACTTCGCGAATTGCAAAAGTTTTCAGAATCTATTGTTATAAAAGGCCTCAAATCGGACGAAAGGCTGATGGACGAAGTGACTCTGTTTTTGCACCAGGTAGCCAAAAAAACATCCAAATCGAAGGCAGCTGTACCCGACATCTCCGATGATGACACGTTTAAAGGCAAAAAAGTGCTGGTGGTTGACGACGATATTCGAAATGTATTTGCCATTGCCCAGATTCTGGAAGAACGAGAAATTGAGGTTTTGGAGGCAGAAAACGGAGCGGCTGCATTGGAAATGTTAAAAAACAACCCCGGCACCGACCTTGTTTTAATGGACATTATGATGCCTGTAATGGACGGCTACGAAGCAATGCAGAAAATAAGAAGCAACCCCGAAACAGAGAACATACCCATCATTACCCTTTCGGCAAAAGCTATGAAGGAAGATTACCAAAAAGCCATCGACAGCGGAGCCAACGATTATATATCGAAACCGGTAGATGTGCACAAATTATTATCGTTGCTAAAAATATGGTTATACAAATAAGCATATGGAAAAACCAAAAATACTTATCGTTGACGACCGGGAAGAAAACCTGGTCAGCCTCGAATTGCTGCTGGGTGACTTTGATGTAACTTTTGTCAGGGCTAATTCAGGAATGGAAGCTCTGCGCGTAACCCAGAAAGAAGATTTTGCACTGGCCATACTCGATGTTCAGATGCCGGGAATGGACGGCTACGAAACTTTGTCGCTTATGCGAAAAAGAAAAAGAACAATGTACCTGCCTGTTATTTTTGTTTCGGCCATCCATCAAAGCGAAGTGCACATTATAAAAGGCATTGAAACAGGGGCGGTCGATTTCATACCAAAACCCATCGTTCCTGAAATACTAACCGGAAAGGTCAGAGTCTTTCTCGATTTGTATTTGCATCAGCAGGAATTACAAATACTTCTGAACACCATTGAAAAGAACAACAAAGAACTTGAGGTTCAGAAAAACAAAGCAGAAGAAGCCACCCGGGCTAAATCCATCTTCCTGGCCAACATGTCGCACGAAATAAGAACACCCCTGAACGGGATAATAGGAATTTCGAAAATGCTGGAAGAAACAGAGCTGAAATCAGATCAAAAAGAACTGGTTGAAATCATAACTACATCGGGCGAAAACCTCCTGAGTATCATTAACGATATTTTGGATTTTTCAAAAATCGAATCGGGCCAAATTCAACTTGAAAACATCGAATTCAAACTCTCGAAAATCACAAGCAACATTGTTAAATTACTGAAATTCAAAGCCGATACCAAATCCATCAAACTGGTTACCGAAATCGATAAAAAAGCACCCGACCAGCTTCTTGGAGATCCTTTCCGGTTAAATCAAATACTAACCAACCTGGTAAACAACGCCATTAAATTCACAGAGGAAGGAAGCGTAACCATGAAAATTGAGCTTCTGGAGAAAAAAAACGATGCGGTTAAACTCATTTTCAGGATAATAGATACCGGCATTGGCATTTCTGAGGAAGGACAAAAAAAACTGTTCAAAGAGTTTTCGCAAACCGAGAGCAGTACTACCCGTAAATACGGAGGAACCGGATTAGGCCTTGCCATTTGCAGAAACCTTACATCGCTTATGAAAGGGGAAATCGGGGTGGAGAGCCAGCCGGGAGAAGGTTCGGAATTCTGGGTTAAATTAGACTTTGACTACACCCCCGGACAGGAAAAAGAAGAAGAACAGCAGGTGGAAAAGGTGGATATTCCAAAAGATATAAAAATATTATATGCTGAAGACAATTTGGTTAACCAGCGGATAACAAAAGTAATTCTCCAAAAAATGGGAATCACCTGCGATATTGCCGGCGACGGGAAAAAAGCGTATGAAATGTATAAAACCAACGGTTACCAGCTAATTCTGATGGATATGCAGATGCCCGAGTGGGACGGAATCGACGCTACTGTAAAAATACGTGGTTATGAAAAAAACCGCAAAACCAAACATCCGGCATATATTGTTGCAGTAACAGCCAATACGTTTGCCGAAGACAAGAAAAAATGCATGCAGGCAGGAATGAATGATTTTATTAGTAAACCTTTTAAACTGGGCGAATTAAAAAAAATAATCGAGCATGTCGTCAAAAACAATAACGAATAACATAGTGGTCGATCAGGATGGCATGGAAACCCCTGACATTGAAATGAACCTATTGCTGCAGGCCGTTTACATGAAGTATGGGTACGATTTCAGGAACTACAGCAAGGCCCACCTGAAGCGACGCATTCATCAGCGGTTACAAATGAGCGGGATGGAAACCATTTCGGAACTGCAGAACAAAGTGTTGTGGGATAAAACCTTTTTTCGCACCTTTTTGCAGGATTTGTCCATCAATGTAACCGAAATGTTCCGCGACCCCGAATTCTACCTTACTTTCAGAAAAAAAGTGGTTTCGGACCTTAAAACATACGCCCACATAAAAGTATGGCATGCAGGATGCTCCACCGGTGAAGAAGTTTATTCGCTGGCCATTTTACTGAAAGAAGAGGGGCTTCTCGGTAAAACCCGGATTTATGCAACCGATATTAATAAAGGTGTGCTGGAAATTGCCAGGCAGGGAATTTACAGCAAAAAAGAGATGGAGCTATATGCCCGCAATTACTCCGAAGCAGGTGGGACGGGAAAGCTTTCAGACTATTACACCTCCAAGTACGGGTCAGTACTTTTCGACAAATCGCTCTCAAAAAACATTGTATTTGCCGATCACAACCTGGTAACCGACAGTGTTTTTGCAGAGGTAAACCTGATCTTTTGCCGGAATGTATTGATATACTTCGATAAAACGCTTCAAAACAAAGTACTCCATCTTTTTAACAACAGCCTTTCAAAAAGAGGATATTTATGCCTGGGAACCAAAGAAAGCCTGAAGTTTACCGATTTGGAAAACAGTTTCGCATCTATCGACAAGAAGCTGAAAATTTATAAAAAACTGCATATTTAATACACATGAAAGCAATTGTTGTTGGTGCATCTTACGGAGGAATGGAAGCTATTAAGACACTGCTCTCTGCATTGCCTGAAAATTTCAGGGTGCCGGTAATTGTTGTACTGCATATTGGCAACAACAACGTGAGTGGTTTCCTGAATTATCTGAATAAAAACACACCCTTTAAAGTAAAAGAAGCCGCTGAAAAAGAAAAAATCAGGCCGAAAACGGTCTATTTTGCTCCTCCCAACTACCATTTGCAAGTGGAAGCCGATTGTTCGCTCAGCCTTTCGACCGATGCTAAAGTGAATTATTCGCGGCCTTCCATCGATGTGCTTTTTGAAACCGCAGCATGGACCTACCGAAATGAGCTCACAGGTATTTTGCTGACCGGCTCAAACAGCGATGGTTCAAAGGGGCTGCATACCATACAAAAATATGGAGGTATAACCATTGTGGAAAATCCTGAAACCGCTTTTGCCAAAGCAATGCCTTCCTCGGCCATTGAGCTGTTTGAACCCGACTTTGTGCTGAATGTAGATGAAATTGCAGAGAAATTGGCTGGACTTTCGGGAATGGAAGCTTCAGGTTAAACCTATAATTTCAACCGGATTCCGATTCTTGAAAGCAGCGCCGCGAAACCAATCATGGCAAATGCCCAAACCAGCGAGCCGGCAATCACCAGCAGCGGGCTTTCCAGCTGTTTGTAAAAAAGCAACGGAAAACCGGTCATCCATACGGTATAATAAATAATGTCGGGCGCCAGATAGGTGGTCAGCGAATTTTGTCCGGCCGGTTTAAAAACGGAACTCCAGCGGATTTTTCCCCACACATCCAAAATGAGAAAAAGCAGCACAAACAGCAATGTACTGATTCCGGTGCAAATTAATCCCCAACTTGGTGTGGCTTTTATTTTTGAAATGATGAACCAGTTGCGCAGCAAAAATCCGCCAACCAGCATCAAAATACCGAGTAAAATTCCGGTGATGGCAAATTTTTTCCACTGCTCCGAACCTGTTTTTCGGAGAATTAAACTGAAAAACAAGCCGGAAATAACCAGCAGCGGCGTGTTTCCGCCAATGAGCACACCGAAGACCGGACGCAAAAAATTCAGAAACGAAAGCATTCCCGTTTGCGAAAATATATTCAGCGCCAGAAACAACAGCCAGAACAGCCCGGTTTTTAAAAGGTTTTCCTTTGCAACCAGGAAAACAAGCGCTGTGGCAAAATATCCCCAGCCAATCAATCCTAAAATTCCCCACCAGCCGGTAGTCAGCCAGCCTGGATTTTCTGCTGTTCCGCTTCTGAATAGAAAAACCAAAACAATCAAACCTGCAATCCCCAAACCTTTCAAACCAAAAACTACTTTTTGGGAAATGTTTTTGTACAGGTTCCAAATCAGAAAAACAGAAAGGTACATCAGAATGGCCCAAAGGTTTTTGTTCATTCCTGTCAGTTCCGAATTCAGACGCGAAACATTCAGCATTAAAACACCGATTAAAAGCAAACTGATTGTCCTGATAATTATGTGCAAAACAATATACCGGGTAGATTCTCCTTTTTTCAGCCGGCTTTGCACGGCAAACGGAACGGCCATACCCACCATAAACAGGAAACCGGGGAAAACCCAGTCGGCCAGTCCCATACCATCAAAGTTGGCTTCGGTGTGCCCCAGCCACCAGGGCACGTTTTTCATGTACAAATCGTTTACAAACAGCATCAGAAACAGGGTAATCCCCCGCATGATATCGATGGTGAGAATACGCTTCATCAAATTCAGTTCTTGTAAGTTTGGGGTGAAGATAAAAAAAACTACCCAAGTTTCTCCTTAAAAAAATCTACAGTCCGTTGCCAGGCCAGTTTGGCGGCAGCTTCGTCGAACCTCGGGGTAGTGTCGTTGTGGAAACCGTGATTTGTTTCAGGATAAAACCAGGCTTTGTAATCCTTACCATGTTTTTTCAGCGCTTCCTCGTAAGCAGGCCAGCCTGCATTTACTCGGGCATCGAGTTCTGCAAAATGCAGCAACAACGGCGCTTTAATTGCCGGCACATCCTCTGCATCGGGTTGTCCTCCGTAAAACGGAACGGCTGCCAGCAATTCGGGGATTCGCACGGCCATCATATTTGAAATCCAGCCGCCAAAACAGAAGCCAACCACACCTATTTTCCCATTACATTCAGGATGTGATTTCAGATAGTAAAAGGCTGAAATAAAATCTTCAAGCATTTCATCCCGGTCACGTTTGGCCTGAAGTGCCCGTCCGTCGTCGTCATTACCGGGATAGCCTCCCAGAGGTGTAAGTGCATCGGGCGCCAGCGAAAGAAAACCTTCCAGGCCTGCACGGCGGCCCACGTCTGCAATGTGCGGATTCAGCCCCCGGTTTTCATGCACCACAATCACACCCGGCAGCTTGTTGTTATTGTTTACCGGCCTCGATAGTTGCCCTTTGATTTTCCCGCCTCCTTTGGGCGAATCGTATTCCACAAATTCCGATTTCAGGCGTGGATCATCCGCTTTAACCTGAATTTTATCCTGGTAATCGGGCATAATAAAACTCATGAGCGATGAAACGGTCAACCCTCCAACGGCATACACCGAAAGTTTTTCCATAAACTGCCGGCGATCAATCCTGTTGTGCGCATAATCATCATACAGATCGAATACCCCCTGGCTGATGTTCTCTTTTTTAATTTCTTTCATTTTTATGTATTTATTCTATTTAACTGAAGAAGAAACAGTTTTGTTCAAAATCTCTGAAAATCATTTCAACTTTTTTGTTGGCAATTATTTGGCACAAAATCATTGACATGGCAGCTTTTTTTCAGTAACTTTATTTGAAAATCCAAAAAACGACAGCCATGGAAAAATATTATTACCTGGTGTTTACTCCCGAATCATTTATCGCATCTCACTTGCCTCCGGAAGATTTTGGCCATTACCTTTCGGTTGGGACCAAAAAACGCATTCGCAGTCAAAACATCTTTTTTGAACTCGACTCCGGGAAGATTAAGAATATTCCGCACGATTACATTGACAAAAAACTGGTACAATATACCAACGGGGAGCCCAAACGTTCGGTATTTTTCGGTATTTACCGGGTACTGGAACAAACACCGCTGGCTGCGCTCAAAAAATTATACCTGGCCACCGACGACGGGAAAGTACTGGGCATCGAATCGTCGAAATACGAAGAGGTGGAATCGGATGAAATTCATCTTTACCAGCAGTTTAACCCTGTGACTACCCGTGTGGCCAGCAAGTTGCTACCCAACGAATTTATCCAATTTTTAACCGACCCCCAAAAACCGGTTTCCACACCCAAACTTTTTTTTGCCGAATTGCTGCTCAATGAACTGGCCACCGACCCCTACGCCGCATTGAGCAATTTGCCGTATCCAAACCCCGATCATTTGCGGGAATGCCTTCTGAAACTTCACCAAACCAAAGGGAAACTTACAAAAACCGTATTGAGGTTCTTGCGTGACGATCTCTCCTATCGAACCATCAAAAACGGCTTTTTCATAGGAGAAAAGAGAAACTACCTGTTCTATCCCTTTCCATCGGTTAAAGAAATGGAAGCAAAACATTTTAGCTGGTGGAGGTCGGCTTTAACACAACATTTTTAAAAAATTGCTATATTCCCCTTTTAAAAATGAAATTTAACTATGAGAACATCTATTTTGCCATTCGTACTAATGCTGCTTTTTATTTCGTGCAATAAAAAGCAGGAAACCGATAATGAAAACACCCCCCAAAGTAACCTCGTTTACGGCGGCGATTTTTCCATCATGAAAAAACTGGAAGATTTGGGCGGACAATATAAGCTTGACGGCGAAGTAAAAGAAGGGTTTCAAATTTTTAAAGAGAATGGCTACACCTGGTGCCGGCTGCGTATTTTTCACTCGCCCAACATGGAAGGACCAGTGTGCAACGATTTGGACTATACCATTGCCCTGGCGCAAAAAGCAAAACAATTCGGATTTAAAATTTTTCTGAATTTTCATTATTCCGATACCTGGGCCGACCCGGGCAAACAGTTTGTGCCCAAAGCCTGGGAAAACCTTAACTTTGAAACACTTACCGACAGTGTTTACCATTATACCAAAAACGTGATGCAGTCCATGAAGTCAGCCGGTGTTTTTCCTGAAATGGTACAGATTGGCAACGAAATCAACAACGGAATGATTTGGCCGCAGGGCAGACTGTGGGACAACGGAAACGCCCGCTGGGACGAACTTTCTGACTTGCTGAAGGCCGGAATTCGCGGTGTGAAGGACGTGGAAGGAGGCGCTGAAATTCCGCTTATGATTCACGCAGCCACAGGCGGTGATTTGGTAGAATCGGACAATTTTTACAGCAATATTCTGCAACGCGGAGTGGAATTCGATATTATCGGATTGAGTTACTATCCATGGTGGCACGGCACTCTCGAGGATCTGGAGAAAAATTTGGAGTTCCTTTCAAATAAATACGAACAGGAAATATCTATGGTGGAAACGGCATATTATGCAAACGGCTGGTACCCCGAGCCGGAAGAATGGGTGTTGGATGTTCAACCCTATCCGCCATCAGAACAGGGGCAGCACGATTTTCTGGTAGAGTTGGCAGAACGTCTCGAAAAGTACCCGAAGGTAACCTCGGTTTATTACTGGAAACCCGACGGGCTGGATATTCCCGGTTCAGGAATACCATTTTTAGGTCGCAGTCTTTTCGATCGCAATGGCAATGCTTTCAAAGGAATTTCGGCCTGGAAGGAAGAAAACTAAACGCTTTATTTCAAATTGCGGCGTTTTTCGCGGTTGCTCATTTCCAACCCTCTGATTTCGTTGGGGTGAACAACTTTGTATTTCTGAGAAGAAAGCAGGATGCCGGTTTCATTTTCATTAGTAACAAATTCAGGGATTACAAACCGCAAATCGCTGGAATTGAGGCTGCGCTGAAAAATCAAAACGATGATTTCGGTGCTGCCTGGCGCCACGATACCCAGTTGCTGTCCGGCAAATATTTTTTCGTTTACTTTCAGCTTTTTGCTGGTGTCCACCACATTACGGTAGCAAGTCAGTGTGCCGTCGGGCTGCAAGACTGTGATTGAATTATTCCACGTATGATACCATGTTTGCGGTTCGCCGGTGCGTTGTGCACCAACAATTTCCACAATGATGCCGGTGCGGCTGGCAAATACCGGTTCGCCGGGAACTGCCAAGAAACCGGTAGCATTCCACGAATCGGGCAAACTTGTTCCCCAGAATCCGGCCAGACCCTTTACATCGAAAACCGAAACATCTTTTCCGGGACTGAAGGGAATGAGGTAGGGAAAATCGAGGTCGGCCAGCGCCATCGGATTGGATTTGAAGGATTTTATTTGGTAATTAAACCGCGGTACATCAGCGTCGGGATAGCGATGCAGGGTGAAAAGTGTGTTAAAACCCGGTTCCAGCAATTTAATGTATGGCAACTGTTCATTAAATGTGGTGTTTTCCAAATCGGCAAAATCCACATTCAAAAATAATGGCGCCGGGGTGTTGTTGTATGCCACAAAATCCACATCGCCCACTCCATTGTAGTTGGCTTGCACTTCAACAAGCTGGGCGCTTGATTTGATGATTAAGAAAAAAAATACAGCTATCAAAAGTTGCTTATTCATAAAAATCTTTAAATTTCGTTTACTGGTCAATATACAATTACCTCACCAAGGACACAATTTCATCCCTCAAATCCGGATATTCCTTCAGCAACCGGCCATCGGCCAGTTCAAAATCCTCGAAATGAAAGCCGGGAGAAACAGTGCATCCGGCTAGTGCAAACCCCTCTGAATTGGCTAATCGCGCAGAAAACCAGGTATTTTTCGGAACAATAACCTGAAAGGTTTCCCCGCGCTCCGGGTCGTTGCCAACCAGGTATTTTTTCAACTTGCCTTTTTCCAGCGAAAGAATTTCTATGGCTGAAGTACCTGTGTAGTAGTGCCAGATTTCGTCGGACTTTATCCGGTGGAAAGCTGAAAAATCAGTGCCTTCGAGCAAATAGTAAATGGATGTGGCAAAACTACGTTCGCCGCGAAAGCTGGAAGGAAGACCCGTTTGCGGCACAATATCGTCCGACAAATAAATTTCGTTGTACCAACCACCTTCCGGGTGTTTTTCCAGTTCCAGTTTTTCAATCCAGTATGCTGCACGTTTCATAGTAATTGTTTTTAAGTGGTTCCATTGTGAACTTTGTGACTTCATGAAAATAACAAAATTGCCAATAAGCCTCCAAGACTCTAAGATTCACAAAGTTTATTTTTTTTCCTCTTCGTGATTTCTTTGTGGCTTCGTGCCTTTGTGGCAAAAAGAAAATTTTCCAAAAAATGCTAATACTGCTATTTACTTTCATTTCAATTTACCAAATATTACCTCTTTTCAAAAGTAAAAAATTAATATTGCTTTTTAATCTCGGAAAGTGGGGAAATCTAAAACATGTATTCAAAAGAAGAGGCGAAAAAAATACGGCTGCAATTTTGGGAACAGTTTGGCAAACGGTGCGAAATTCATCCGATGCTTAGCGAGCGACGAAAAAAATGGATGCTGCACCGCACCAAAATTCCCGGTGTGGCGCTCCGGTTCGAGGCCGACCGCTCCAACGCAAAGGTGATTCTGGAACTGAGCCAGCGGAATGAAGACAAACGATTGAAAGCTTTTGAAATCCTTCAAAACTACAAGGTGGTGCTGGAAGATGGCTTTCCCAATGGTTTGATTTGGGAATTT